>Ga0123519_10002129_pt1 | contig 33724 bp, 22 predicted proteins | sample YelNatPaOPRAMG02_FD_87396 | JGI IMG/M metagenome (GOLD analysis project Ga0123519, IMG submission 87396) | Hot spring microbial communities from Yellowstone National Park - Yellowstone National Park OP-RAMG-02 (version 2) | ecosystem: Environmental > Aquatic > Thermal springs > Hot (42-90C) ... | reverse complement strand
TCGAACTGTCTTGACCCAAGCCCGCACTCGAGGTCGTTGACGAGTAAGCCCTTTCCCAAATCCTCAAGCAAACCCTTCCTTTCCCTCTCTCCAAAGCTCTTCGATGCTGAGCTCTTTGTCCATGTCACGAGCAATACAGGAGCCTCGTATCCTGTAGCCAGCTTTAGCAGGCTGTTTATCTCGAGCGAGAGCTTTCCTTGGAGCTCCCTCGATTTCGATGCAAGCACTGCCGTTGGCGCCGATAGGAGCTGCGCGTGGTAGAAGGACACGAGCGAATCCACCACGATCAGCCCGAGTTCCCAATCGTTTTCCTTCAGGTCCGTTGGAATCACTTCCATTATCATCTTGTGCTGCTCACCGAACATCGTGGCCGAATATCTCTTCAACCTCTCAGGCAACAAATGCAACGGGATCTTCCTTGTTTCAGCAGCTTTTTGCACCCTGGAATCGGACCAGCCTGACTCGGTGTCAATTACGACGACCTTCGAATCGTTATCTTTCTCCTGCTCTATGGCTGAGAAAGCGATCGTCATAGCCAAGCTTGTCTTGGCTGTGCTCGGGTCTCCATATATCGTGTTGACGGCATTTGCCAGTAAACCTCCTCCACAGAGGTCGTCTATTACCTTTACAGATGTCGATAGATGCTTCAACTTCATTTTTCACCTCCTTTCATTTTTTCATATTCCTTCAGCGCTCTGACTCCTTTATCGGTCAATGCCAAGACAGAAAGCCTTGAACCGTTCATTTCGGAGTTTGTTATCTTGAGATACTGAAGCCTTAGAAGTTTGTTGACCAGCCTCTTGAATTCTGGCTCTGTTTCTTCATACTCCTGAAACGGAAACCCACCAGAAGCTCGAACCTTGTCTAGGATATTGTATACCGATTCGGCATTTTCTGCGAAATCATCTGCGATTTTGCACTTTGCTTGAAGCTTTTGGCTGCTTGGTCGTATTCCCAGCTGAGAGTTTCTTGTGGCAATATCATCTTTATCGACTTTTTCGAGTATCCACCTGGGCCTCAGGAATCTGCAAAGCTCCGGCCTTTTGTTCCTGGGCCTCAGGACGTAGGCGAAGGATGTGCCGATTGATATAAAGGCGTCAGCATCTACCTTCCTCCCCATCAGATTGGAAGCAGCCATTGCTGCATACGGATTCGAAGCCCTAAAGTGGACAAAAGTGCCGAAGCTTGAAAGAACCCTTTTTTCGATCCAAAGTGGCGATTTTGAACAAAGGCAGACATAGATTCCTGACTGCCTCAGCATTTGGAAAACATGAAGGTAGAAAAAGGCTGACCTTGAATCAAGCCTCTGGATGCTCAAGTCAGGCCAGAAGATCTCTGCAGCATCAATGATGAGCAGTATTCTCTTCTTAACCTGCCTAGCATAATCAAGCAGTTTCGCAATCACCAAGCAGTAAGCCAGGATCTTGAAATTCCGGCTCTGAATGCTTGAGAGTTCGAGCACCGATATTCCACTTAGAGCATCCTCCATTTCGATTGTCTGTTTTCCCTTGAAGGGCGCAGCGGATTTTCCGGTCAGCAGAGGCTGAAGTACACCATAGGCTGTCAATTGCGAATTTATCTCGCTCTGGGCTTCGAACAGACCTGCAAGATCCATCAGTGTCAATTCTCCATCTGTTCTCCCAAGCGTATCGAGCATCACACCTTTCAGATCAGAGATCGTTTGCAAGTTTGTCCCGAACGAATAAGAGAGCGCTTCACAAAGGAGGTCAATGTAGGCTTCCACATCTTGGCTTTCGGGTTTCAGAGGATTTAGGATGTGGTCGCTCAGCAGGTACAGCCTGCTTTTGGAGTCAGCATTCAAAAGTGGCCAGAATCTTCCGAAAGGGTCGATGACCAGTACTTTGAATCCCATGAGACTGGCTTCCTCGGCCAGCACCATAGCTCCAAAATCATAGCCCGATCCAAAGATCCCTATCCCTTCAGCTAATTCCGCCCTTGTCACCTTAACTTTTCCTACCTCCTTGCCGCTCGAGGGGTCTATCAAGTAGCCCAACTCAGCACACTCATGCACTTGCTCAATCAATCCCTTCTTCACCTCCATCAGCCCCAAGAGGCTTGATTTTGATAAAGTCGAAGCTGCTCTGGATGAAGACAAGCCCTTCCCCTCTTTGAAGCGAATCAATAGCAGCTTCAACTTGGATCCCTTCAGGTTCATCTCCTCCGACACCAACAAGCTTGCGAAATGCCAAAATATCCTGTTGGCAAGACATCCTGAATCCCACGATCGTTGAGAAGCAAGGTCCAGTAGAAACTACCTCCGTGCAATTCCTAGATGTCATAACGAGTGAAAGTCCATATTCAGTCGCATAGCTCAAGATCTTTGGCATTTCAGATGCGTTGAGAAGTTCGTATGCATCTTCTATCACCATGACAACCCTCCTTGATTGTTTTGATATCGCAAGTGAGGCAACCCAAGCTAGGAAAAGTTCAGTGAGAAGTATTGTGGCCTTCTTGCTCCGATTAACTGGAATCTGAACTCTCATGATGCCCTGCACTTTAGGTGGTATGGAAAGTTCTCGAATCGCTTCATCGATCTCAGTCTCTTCAACTAGTTTCGAGATCGCAACTCTCAGGCTTGATGACTCCTCGTCAACCTTTCCAGCAATCTCCATAAGGTATCTTTCTAACGAAGGTTCTTTCATTTCGACAATCTTGGATAGCATTTCTTGTGGATCGCCTGTGTCAAAGACCGAAGCCAGCGTTGGGGAGAAAACAAGCAGGCTTCCAGAATGGGTTAGGACATCAACGCCCACTGGAGGTTTGAGCGGATTGAGGTAAGCTTTTTCTACAAAAGATTCCTTGAAGCTGTACTCTCCATAAAGGTCGATGACAAGTACAGTCGCGCCCATCTCTTCTAATGCTTTGACCAAGTTTTTGGCAAACCTAGTTTTACCGGATGATTTGCCACCTACGAGAAGTATGTGCCCACCATGGAATGGTATCGAGAAGGGCTTTTTTCCACCACCATTCATCTCAACATATTTCTTGAGTATTATCCTCTCCGCTGCTGGTGCCAGCTCAAATGAAAGGTCCAGCGGTATTACATTGCGCATGTATGTTTCACCAACAGGGATAAGAAAGTTGCTTTCTTCAGCTCTTGTCATAATCTTGCACGCCTTCTCAGCCTTGACGTAGTTCAGGAAAGGAAGCTTTCTTATCAAATCGGTCTCAAATCTAGAAAAAGCTCTCGCATCGTTCGAAGAAGCCAGAAGGATGTGGCGGGCCATTACACCTTTCCTAGTCCTAACCCAAGCAAATTGTATAGAAACTTCGGTCCCCCTCCTTCCAAGACCGCTGACAGCTTTCAGGGTTTCTTCTATGCTCCTCGTCGAGTCAAGCAAATATCCGTTTTTCATGCACTTGGAGAGGTGCCTTCTCATGTCTGGAACCTGCATCCTGCTCGATCTTAATTCCTTTAAGCCAAAAACTTGGGCCATCTTTCTAATGTGCCCTTTTAAGGCCCCAGAAAGCGATTGCAGAAGGTTCAACTTGAAACCAACCCACGATGTAGCTTCCTCACCAAGGTGTATGTTGTAAGACACTACGACTCCTTCTCCGGGCGGAGTGCAGATACTAACTGGTATCTCGGAGATGGGGTTCGATGGAGACAGTCGAACATAGATCGAGGAAGGCTTAACAAGCTTCTCAGGCAAAATTGTTGGACCATAAAACAGGCTGTTCTTGAGCAAATAGACCGATGCTCCCAAAAGTCCGATAAGACTGTAAAACTTCACCTGTCCTGCAAGTAGCGCTGCCACTCCTGCTACATAGAATGTAGCAGAAGCCTTGAGCGCAGATGAAATTATTGAGAACCCTTTCTCTCCAATCTTTCCTTTAATACGCCATGTAGTTAAGTAAACTATGGCCATTATCTCAAGAGGGGTCGATATGGCCCCCACCTCTCCGCGGAGTTTTGTGGCATCTCCAGGCACTTGAAGAAGGCGCCAAAGCAGCAAGATTCCTGCGGTCCCAGCACAAATGAGGAAGAGGAATTTTGCGAGACTCTTGATGAATCCTGTCATCGCATTTTCTCAATAAAGCCAGTTGCATGTTTAGGAAAAGCTTGATGCAAAAGAAAACTTATTTCTCCAGAAGGAAATTTTTCCTTTCCAATAGAAGTCTTTTGCCATTTTTTCGCCCAAAGCTTTTCTGATAATGGCTGTCCATCGAGATGAAGCAAGGAGGTTGAGGATGGAATCTTGCCCAAAGGTATTTTGAGCCCCTTGCATTTCAGGCAAAGCTGCGTGTATTGTATCGAACTATTTTTCAAGCTTAAGGATAGCAAATTGATAAGCTCTTTGGAAAGCCTTAGCCTTGAATTGACCCATTGGTAAAAGCTATCTTGGCCACAAAGTAGTATGTTGGGCAGTGCGAAATAATGATAGATGACAAGATACTCAAGAGTTTAGATACAAGGAAAGCTGTTGAGCTGACTAAAAGGCTTGTTAGGGCTCAGAGTATGAACCCTCCTGGAAATGAGATGCTAGCATCAGAAGTTGTTACCGATTTCCTCGATGAAGCTGGTATTAAATATGTGGAGCAAAAAGTTACAGACAGCAGGCAAAATGTCGTTGCCACGTTAAAGGGAAGGACGAGCTCTACCTCTCTTCTGTTCACGGGGCATTTGGATGTTGTACCTCCTGGCGATGAGAGGCTCTGGTCAAAAGATCCTTTCTGCGGGGATGAGGCGGATGGATTGATATATGGGAGGGGGTCGACAGATGCGAAAGGTTCTCTAGGCGCAATGCTTTGTGCATTTGAGGCAATCGTGGAATCAGGTATCGAACTTTCAGGGGGTCTTATTTTTGCAGCCGTAATAGGAGAAGAGACCGATAATCTCGGCATAAAGCACCTTTTAGGAAAATCGAACATAAGACCAAGTATGGCCCTGGTAGGGGAACCAACTCAGCTGAGGGTTGCGAACTCCCACAAAGGCATCGCAAGATTCAATATTCATATCAGGGGAAAATCGGCCCACGCAAGCTTGCCATCTAGGGGTGCAAATGCCATATCTGGAATGGCAAAGGTAGTTCTTGGTCTTGATGATTTAGCTTCAAGGCTTCGAGGCGAAGCCCTAGTTGGTCATCCCACTATCGTTGTCACGACCATAAAGGGGGGCATAAAGGACAATGTAGTTCCTCCAAACTGCTCCATCACGGTTGATAGGCGTCTCGTCGTTGGCGAGAGCATTGGAAAGGCTGAATCGGAGGTAAAGAATATCATCACAGAAGTTCTGAAAGGAAGTTCGATGAAGGGGGAGGTGGAACTTTATCTCTCAGCTCCTCCAACAATGACTTCAGCTGATGAACTCATCGTCCTGTCCGCCAGAAAAGCTTTGGAAAAGGTATTGGGTGTAGACCCAGGTCTCTGTAACTTCGAGGCCTACTGTGATATGGGCCCTCTCGTCGAACTTGCTGGGACAAAAACCATAATATTGGGGCCAGGAAGCCTTGAAGGCTCTCATATAGAGAACGAGGTTGTTTCGGTAAGGGAAGTCGAGAGCGCTGCAAAGGTTTATGCGCTCACGGCGATTAATGCTTTATCTGACTAACTCAAAAATGATCAAATGGCTATTGATGACTGTTCGGAGAAGATATCCCCTGCCAGCTTCTCAGCTTCACTTCTCAAGCGTTTCATCTTCAATGAACACCCTTCGATCTTGCTATCAATATTGGTCCTTTCTATATCCAGAGCACTAAGCCTTTGCTCCAACTGCCTTAGCCTTTCCTCCATTTCTTTACATTTTTCAGAAAATACTGCAACCTCTGGAGATGCCAACATTTCTTCCCTAGATTTTAGAAGGAGACCAAGTCTTTCCTTGAGAGCCGGTACCTTCGCCCTCATTTCAGATATGGCTTGGAGCGCCCTCTTGGATCTGCTTTGCTTTATCTGCAAGTATCCCTTCTCAATATAGCTGCGTAAAATCTCACCAGCTTTCCCTAGATCTTCAAACCGAACTCCTAAAATTTCCAATGGGTTTTCAATGCACTTCGCCAGTGCCTCCACTTGTGGTGCTTGGATAGCTTCATCTTTCATGACTTTTTTGAGTTTCTCTATTGGTTTAGCCATAGGTGCAAACAGCATCTCTAATTCCTGCGTAGTCATCAAAATCTCTGTGTTGACTTTTTTCAGCTTTAGAGCCAGTTCACTGCCTTCAATTTCGGCCATCTCATGCCTTACTTGTGCTTCTTCATCTTTCAATTGCATCACCTCTAAAGCTATAGAGTTTTTAAAAGCCTCAAGCCGCTTCATATCTTCGATTTGGCTTTTGATCCTTTCAACTATCTGCTTGGCTTCTTCGGCTTGTCTTAACGCTTTCTTTGGTATATTTTGCAGTTGGGTAGCCACCTTTGCCAGCTCTCTCATATTCAGTTCCAATTCCGCTACATCCAATTTCCTGCTGCGGTCGAATTTTGGTATCAGTCTTGCACCAATTCTTGCCACCTCAACCTGAAAATAGTTCAGATCGGTAAAGAGTTCTTCCATCGCCGAAGTCTCAGGTTCTGAAGGAAACTTTATACTATTCAATAGCTCCAAAACCTTTGCTTTAAAGCTGGATTCAGCTTTCGATTCTTCATAAAATCCTCTGTCCGGAAACCTTTCGATTACATTCCTGACCGAGAGGATGGTCGCTTGAGATTTGCGCAAAATCTTTTCTGCGATCTTTCTATCTTCCTCCGCCCTTTTCTCTGCCAGTTCCAGAAGGTCCTGAAGGCTTACCACTCGCATCTTGTAGCACGATGGCCCTAAACCAACTGATAACAGTTTTTCATGTCCAAAAAGTGACCGCTTATTGTTGGAAGAAGCCTCCTCGACAAGCGTTTTCTCCCATATTTTCGATTATTCAATGTAGACATGAAATGCATCTGGCCCTCCCCTCTTGGTAACTGATGAAATTTGTTAAACCTGCCAACAGCAAGTATACAATCGATCCCATTCTCTTTTAAAGTCTACTATGGCCTGAAGGCTTTCCTCTACGCTCCTTCATGGCAACCAAGCTTGTCTCTATCCAACTCATGAACCTTTGGGCCTCTCCGTTAATATCTGTCGGTTAATTTCATATGTCTTGGCTACTCCATCAAAACATATATTCCACGGAGTGCAAACCTTGATGGGGTGCTAAGGTTCGAGCGAAGATTCCGATGAGCTACTTGCTGCGATAGAGTCTGCTGCAAATCCTACGAGACACAAGATCCTCGAAATTTTAATCGACTCTCCAGGCTTGGGCGCAAAGGCGCTAGCGGACAAGTTGGGCGTTACGAGGCAGCACATCGCCTATCACATCGGTGAGCTCCAAAAGTTTAAGCTCATAAAGGACATGCGGGCTGGAACCATAGTCATCTACCATGTAACTGACTTAGGAAGAACGGTCCTCCAGCGCATCCACTCGACATCTGCGCCTCAGGCAAAGGAGAGGACCCAGGATAGCGCAACCGCATCGATCCCACCCCCGGCTGCCAGAGCATCCAGCCATAAGCGTATCACGCTGGGCATCTTAGAGTATTCGCTTCCTCTGGCAGGCCTCGGCCTGTTAACCTACTCGATCATCATGGCTTTCATAGATCGGAAGCCAAGTTACGTCATCGGAGGTTTGATCATATTCGCCATCTTCATGGCCGTGCGATCGATCGCCATAAAAGGGTCTCATCTCTATGGAAGGCGGTAACGAATTTCCAGAAAAACTTAACTGGTAACAGAAGCTGACGAAGAGTGATGATGATGGCGCCAATCAGGTTGATGTTGTCCCTCTCTGCTGTTTTTATTCTCAGTTTGGCAGCCTCTTTTGCGCTGCTATTCGTCCTATCGGGCAAGAATTCACTGAGCCTTGGAGATGAAAACGTGATCGATCTCACAAGCTCTTTCAATGTCAGGTTGTGGGGCATGCTCCTCGGCCTTTGTGCAGGTGGCTTCTCAATCGGGCAGTCTTTGGCGCCAGAAAACCAAGCCATAAGGTACTTATTCTCTTCATATGGTGGAGACTGGTTTTTACTTGTAACGGCTGCCTTGGTGCTGGTGGGCTTGTTCGGTGGTCTTTTATCGAAACATGCATGGCGTGGCGCTCTTGCTTCAGGAATTGCGCTCCTCATCCTCACTTTCCTTGGGGTCCTGCTAACTGCGACAGAGTTGCCGAACATTGCCAGAGGACTAGATCTCCCCTCTGGGAACTTCTCGCAGTTTCTATCAGCAGTTGAGATATCTCAGGTTATTGGTGGATGTTTTTCCGCTCTTGTTGCAGGTCTGATGGGCGCGCTGGGAGGGCGTGCACTTCAGTACAGGGAAAAGATTCCGATAGATGCTGTCAAAGCACCCACTATCACTTTCGTAAAGCCTGAAGCAGAAACGAACGCTGTGCCAACTTCGGAGCCTACAAGCGAAATCGAGCAAGGTGCAAGCGTGCTACAACCGGCCAGGACCGAGCCTGACATCTTAGAAGCTTCTGGCCCCTCTGAGGTATTGGAGCGATCTGAAAGAGGACCTTTATCCAAATCCCCACCTTGCCCCCATTGCGGCACACCATTGGTTTGGGTTCCTGAAGTTAAGAGATACTACTGCAAGGTATGCGCAATCTATCCATAGATCTTCTGATAGATTGTTATTTAAGAACTTTCACAGATGCAAAGTCGAAATCTTCTAAATTTCTTAAATTGGGGTTGCTGCTATGACCATAACATCGCTCACGTTCGTTCCTGTAGGTCCAGTGTAAATTAGAGATTGGACAGGCTTCAGGGCATTGTAACTGTCGTTCCTGCCCAGCGCCTCCCTTGGATCGATTCCTGCATCCAAAATCCTGCCAGCTGTCTCTCCATCCACAACAGCTCCAGCAACTTCTGTTATGCCATCGATGCCGTCCGTTCCGATCGAAGCTAAGGTCACGCCTTGAACTCCTTCCAATTTTATAGAGGCTGAGAGCGCTAGCTCTTGATTCCTGCCTCCCTTACCATTTCCTCTTACTGTTACGGTTGTTTCGCCTGCGGCCAATGCGACGATGGGCTTCCTCCTAACTTTCTTTGCCAACTCAATTCCTATCGATGCCAGAACGGTTCCCACTTCCCTTGCTTCACCTTCCAGAGCGCTCCCCAATTCAAGAGCTGTCCAGCCCTTTTCCTTACACATTCTTGCCATGGACTTAAGCGATATGCTTCCGCCAGCGACTATCTTCGTCATGGTGTTTCTAAAGATTTTGTCAGCAGGTTTAGGTGTCTCTGGAACCTCATGCCTTGCTCCCTTCTCAATGCGTTCTACAACTGTACTTGGTAGTTTTCCAATGAGGCCTCTTAACCTTAGAACCTTCAACGCTTCTTCGAATGTAGATGGGTCTGGACACATAGGGCCTGATGCTATTATCTCCTCCCGATCGCCCGGTACATCCGAGATCAGGAGATTTACGATTTTCGCAGGATAAGCAGCTCTTGCGAGCATGCCTCCCTTTACGGCCGACAAATGCTTTCTGACTGTGTTGAACTCCTTTATGGTCGCCCCAGCCATGAGAAGCGCTTTCGTGGTAGCGATCTTGTCCTCGAGCGTAATGCCCTCACAGGGTAGGCACATCAACGATGACCCGCCTCCAGAGATAAGCGATATGACGAGATCGCTCCTTCCAAGCCCGCTTACGGCTCTGACAACTTCCCCGGCCCCCTTGACGCTTTCCTGGCTAGGTTGCGGGTGATCGCCTTCGAGCAGCCTGATCTTTCTTAGTTTGTATTTACTGCTTGTTCCGCGTGGAACTATGATAAGGCCTTCCGAGACCATGTTGCCAAGAATCGACTCAACCGCCTCTGCCATCCTGCCAGATGCCTTCCCAGCGCCTACGACTATGACGCGACCTCCCACACTTATCCTCTTGTCGCCAACCTTTACAGAACTGTCCGCTCTCCTTAGAACCCTAGAAACAGCCTTGAACGGATCGGCAGACCTGACAGCAACATCAAGGAGATCAAGCGCCAAACTCCTGGAGAGCCTGTTTCTCTTGGAGCACCCCGCCATGATCTCGAAACGGTTCTTGATGATCGAAGTTCCCAATCGAATTCCGGTTTCATTTTCATTCATTAGTATATAAGGCATGGCAAGGCTTATTTGAGCTGCCATTCTCGGCTGGTAATGGAAATAAGGGAGAATGGCAACAGATCGAGGAGGCGAGAAAAAGTGAAGATAGGTATTTTGACTGTACTGTACAACGAGAAACCTCTCGAAGATGTTCTGAAATACGTTTCTGGCTTAGGATACGAGGCAGTTGAGCTGGCAGCTTGGAAGGGTAGTCAGCACTTAAACATAGACGAGGTCCTGAAGGGTGGGGCCTCATCATTGAAGAGACTTGTCTCGAAATATAAAATGAGCATCTCTGCTCTGAGCAACCATCTCGAAGGGCAGCTTGTACTTGGTCCACATGATGCTTCAACCGACGAATGGTACAAGGGAACACCAGAAGAGAAGGTCAAGTACGGAATGGAGAGGATGAAGAAGACCGCCGAAGCGGCTGCAGCCCTGGATGTACCCGTTGTTTGTGGATTCACCGGTGCGTCGAATTGGGGGCAATGGTACATCTTTCCACCCGCATACGAGAAGATGTTCGAAGATGGCTTCGAAATCTTTGCACAAAGGTGGGGAGAGATCTTGGATGCATTTTCTGCACATGGAATTAAATTCGCGCACGAAGTTCATCCCCAGGAGCAGGCTTACAACATAGAGACAGCAGAGCAGGCTATAAAGGCCATAAACAGGAAGGAGTTCGGATTCAACTTCGATCCCTCGCACTTAGTATGGCAACAGATAGACCCAGTTGTCTTCATAAAGAAGTTTGGAGAAAGGATATATCACGCACACGCAAAAGACGCAGAACTTGTAAAGGAGAACCTTCCAACTTCAGGGGCGATTCCCACAGGAGCTTGGCGCAGGCCAACCAGAGGATTCAGGTTCAGGGTTGTCGGGTGGGGAGACGTTCCTTGGAAGAGGGTGATGACAGCTCTGCTAGAGGTGGGATACGATTACGTCCTCAGCTACGAACATGAAGATCCGGTCATGAGCAGAGAAGATGGCTGCGAGAAGTGCATAGCATATCTGAAGCCGCTCATAATTAAGGCGCCTCTTGAGAAGGTATGGTGGTAGGCATGTCCAAGAAAGGGCAGGAAAAGAAAGTCGGATTCGTTACGATGGGAGAGGTTCAAGCGCCAACTAAAGAGGCTCCGCCTATAGGGGTTGGGATGATAGGCTATGCATTCATGGGCAAGGCGCATACGAACGCTTACATAGACATGCCGATCTTCTTCTATCCGCCCCCTGCAAGACCAAAATTGGTTGCTATAGCAGGACGAACCAAGGAGAAGGTCGCTGAAGCTGCAAGGAGGTACGGATACCAGAAATACTATACCGATTGGAAGGAACTCGTAAAGGACAAAGACGTACAACTTGTGGACATAGGGACGCCGAACAATGAGCACCATGATCAAGCAATAGCTGCAGTCGAGCAAGGAAAACATGTGCTCTGCGAGAAACCATTGGCCAGAACTGCGAAGGAAGCGAAAGAAATGCTGGATGCTGCCAAGAAGGCGGGAGTGACACACATGGTGGCATTCAACTATAGGTTTGTGCCAGCAATATTGCAGGCAAGAAAACTGATCCAGCAGGGTACTATTGGGAAGTTGCTGCAATTTAGGGCGGTTTACCTCCAAGAATGGATAATGGACCAAAGCTTTCCGCTTGTATGGAGGTTGCGTAAGGACGTTGCTGGATCTGGGGCTCTTGGAGACCTAGGGGCTCACGTGATAGATCTCGCAAGGTTCCTCATGGGCGAAATAACAGATGTCGCTGGTCTGACGAAGACTTTCATAGAAGAGAGGCCTCTTCCCGAGGATCCGAACAAAATGGGGAAGGTCGATGTCGACGATGCTTTCATAGCATTGTTGAAGTTCCAGAACGGAGCGATAGGAAGCGTAGAGGCATCGAGGTTCTGTGCAGGACGTAAGAACTTCGAAAGGCTAGAGATACATGGCACTGAGGGATCGATAAACTTCAATCTTGAGCGCATGAACGAGCTGGAACTTTATGAGAGGAAGGATCCTCCAGACGCGATGGGGTTCAGGAACATTAGCATAACAGAGTCTGTGCACCCATACTGGGACAGATGGTGGCCCCACGGTCATCAGATCGGCTGGGAACATACTTTCATCCATGAGATATATCATCTCGTCGATTGCATCGTTAACAAGAAGGATGTCAGCCCGCTCGGAGCCTCATTCTACGATGGTTGGAAAGTTAACCTCGTAATGGATGCTATCTTGGAGTCGGTGGCCACAAGCAAGTGGGTCTCCGTAAAGTAGTTTTTGTAAATAGGCCCACTCACAATTTTTTATGCTTCAAAAAATCATTTCGAATATCTATCGATAAAAAGCACTTTGATCTCATTCCTTCCATCTTAGTGGCTGATTATCTTCGCTTATCTCCTTACTAAGTTCCCGAAGGAGCTGCTTGCTTTTTTCATTCAGATTTGTCGGTGTTCTTACAACGACCTCTACCATCAGATCTCCAGCGCCCCTTTCCCCAAGTCTTGGCATCCCCTTTCCCCTAAATCTGAAAACCATTCCAGTTTGCGTCCCAGGGGGTATTCGGAGAGTTTCGCTTCCTCTAAGCGTAGGCACTTTTACTTCACAACCCAGTGAAGCCTGCGTAAAGCTAACTGGTATTCTCAACCAGAGGTCGTCCCCCCTCCTCTCTAGGTACTCATGTTGCCTTATGTGCAGAACAACATAAAGATCTCCAGGCCTAGTGCCCTTTGGACCCTGTTCACCTTCGCCTGCAAGCCTTAAGCTTGTACCCTCATCAACTCCTGCAGGTATTTTCACCGTGATCTTTCTTGTCCGCCTTACACTGCCACTTCCACCGCAACTCTTGCATGGTGTGAACGTGGTTCCCCTGCCGCTGCAGGCATCACACGTTACAATCTGTATGAAGTGCCCCAGCCCAGAACTTTGGGTGTACTGGAGCTGCCCTTTCCCTTTGCACTTTGTGCATGTCTTCGGCTCCGTTCCAGGTCTTACCCCCGTTCCCCTGCATTCTTCGCAAGGCTCAAGGCGCGGGACATTTATCTCCCTGCTAATTCCTTGGGCAGCTTCCTGCAAACTAATTTCCAAGTCATACCTAATGTCGCTGCCTCCGCGTGGCCTTCTCGCCCTTGCCCCGCCACCGAAGAACCTTTCAAATATGTCCTCAAAACCAAAACCAAACCCAAAGTCCCTGAATATGTCTCCAAAGTCAACTCCTCTGAAGATATCCTCCGTCGAGTACCTTCCCTCTATTCCACCATGACCGAACTGATCATACTGCTGTCTCTTAACATCGTCCGACAGTACAGCATATGCCTCTGATATCTCCTTGAACTTTTCCTCCGCATCTGGAGACTTGTTCCTGTCGGGATGGTATTGGAGGGCAAGTTTCCTGTAAGCCTCCTTAATCTGTTCCTTAGTCGAATCCCTGCTCACTCCAAGGATTTCGTAGTAGTCGCGCTTCGAGGACATGGGAACTCACTTGGCTGTGTTCGCTTCGATTTCTAAGTTTCCTTCTCGTCCTTCTCAACTTTATAATCTGCGTCTACAACTTTCCCTTCGGTTTTCGGTGGCGCTCCCCCTTCTCTCTTCTCGCCAGCTTGTTGTTGCTGGGCTGCTTGTTGGTAAACTGCTGCTCCGATCTCTTGCAAGATCGTAGACAACTCCTCGCTTTTCTTCTTTATCAGTCCGACATCCTTTCCGCTCAGTGCCTCCCTTAACTCGGCTATCGCTTTGTCTGTCTTCTCCACCTTGTCCTTTGGTATTTTGTCTCCCAAGTCCTTTTTCGTTTTTTCAGCTGTATAAATTATGCTGTCAGCCTGGTTTCTCACTTCGGCCTCTTCTTTCTTCTTCCTATCCTGCTCGGCAAATTGCTCAGCTTCCCGTATCATCCTTTCCTTCTCCTCCTTCGTGAGCTTTGTCGAGGCTGTTATCGTTATCTTTGCCTCTTTTCCAGTTCCAAGGTCTTTTGCTGTTACGTTGAGTATCCCATTCGCATCTATGTCAAACGTAACTTCGATCTGGGGGATCCCCCTTGGGGCTGGAGGTATGCCCGTGAGGTTGAACATCCCAAGGGACACGTTGTCGGAAGCCATCGGCCTCTCGCCTTGGAGAACGTGAATCGTCACAGCTGTTTGGAAGTCTGCAGCTGTAGAGAATATCTGACTTCGCCTGGTCGGAATAGTTGTGTTCCTTTCTATGATCTTCGTGAAGATCCCTCCAAGTGTTTCAACACCAAGCGAAAGTGGCGTGACGTCAAGAAGTAGAAGATCCTTCACCTCCCCTGCCAAAACCGCCCCCTGGATCGCGGCACCGACCGCAACGCACTCCATCGGATCGACGCCTCGCTCAACAGGCTTTCCCAAGTAATCCTCAACAAGCTTCCTAACTAGAGGCATCCTAGTTTGGCCACCTATCAGAATGATCTTGTCGACATCTTGTGGCGTCATCTTCGCATCCGATAGAGCTCTCCCTATCGTCGTTTCCAGACGCTTCACTATTGGAAGGGCAAGCTCCTCCAGCTTAGTCCTCGTTAGGGTCATGTGAAGGTGCTTCGGTCCACTTGCGTCGGATGCTATGAAAGGAAGGTCGATGTCGGTTGTCATCAGAGTAGAGAGCTCTATCTTTGCCTTCTCGGCCGCCTCCTTCAATCTCGTCATCGCCATCCTGTCCTTCGTGAGGTCTATGCCCGTCTTGGCTTTGAAGTCATCCACCAGGTATTGAACTACCGCATTGTCTATGTCTGCCCCACCTGTCTGGGTATCTCCGCTCGTCGAGAGGACTTGGAAAACGCCCTTTCCGAAATCCATGAGCGTAACATCGTGCGTTCCTCCACCAAAACTGAAGACCATGATCTTCATCTCCTTCTCAAGCTTGTCCAAACCATATGCAAGGCACGCGGCGGTAGGCTCGTTTATGATCCTTGCAACCTCGAGACCTGCTATCTCGCCAGCATCCTTCGTGGCCTGTCTCTGATTGTCGTTGAAATGCGCTGGCACAGTGATGACAGCCTTCTTTATGGGCTTTCCAAGGTAGGTTTCAGCATCCTTCTTTATCTTCTGAAGTATGAAAGCCGATATCTGCTGGGGTGTATACTCCTTTCCATATACCCTTACCACATAATCTGTTCCCATCTTCCTCTTGATCTCAAAGATCGTCCCCTCCGGGTTCGTTGCTGCCTGCCTCTTTGCAGGTTCGCCAACTATGAGCTCGCCCTCCTTGGTGAAAGCCACTACAGAAGGGAACATCTTCCCAGCTATTGTCGGGCCTTCAGCACTGGGTATGACGACCGGATGTCCAGCCTCCATTATGGCAGCTGCCGAATTCGTAGTTCCCAAATCTATGCCGAGTATCTTCTCCTTTTCCACTTCCTTCTCATCCTTTTTCTCGCTCATCGCCTTTCACCTTTATCGAAACGATTGGTTTTTCATTCTCTTTAACCATCAATTGCTTGCTCGATTCGGCGACCGTAAGAGGAGATTCTTCCGTTGTCTGGATAGGGCCAGCCGGAGTCTCAACTGTTACGATGCTGGGCCTTATAACCCTGCCATCCATGACAAACCCTTTCCTTATCTCCTCTGACACCGTTGGCGTTTTGCAGCCCATCTTGGGAGTCGTTGAGGTTGCTTCATGCAGCTTCGGATCGAAAGGCTTCCCAACAGCCTCAATGGTCACAACGCCTTCGCTTCGAAGGAGATCGTAAAGCTTCTTCAGGGTAACCTTTACCCCTTCGGTAAGAGCCTCCTTGTTCTCTGTCTTTTCACCAGCACGCACAGCAAGCTCTAGCTCGTCTACTACATTCAAGAGATTTAGGACCAATTTCTCCTTGCTAAGCAGAGCAGCGTTCTCGATGTCCCTATTGACCCTTTTTCTGTAATTTTCAAAATCTGCCTGCAAGTACATCAACCTGTTAAGGTAATCCTCTGCCCTTTTCCTCTCCTCAAGAAGGGATGCTTTCAGTTTCTCCAATTCCTCGGAAGAACTCTCAGCTTGGCATGATTCAACAGCCTTGCCTTTATCTCTGGACCTCTGCTTAGTCTCTGGGTGGCCATTCTCTTCGGGCTCCTCCTGTGAACTAGGTGCATTTTCCCCTAGGCGCATCTAGGTCACCGGTCCGAGCAAATCCATCTGACCAAACGCCTCGCGTCATATTTAGGGATTATATCCGTTGCCCCATATTATCAGAGGAAATCTCATTAAGCTAAGGTGCCCTCTCCAACGCGCCGATAGGCGGCAGGAAAGTACGCAACATGGGGTATCTGCTCGGAATAGATGTAGCAACGACAGGGGCCAAGGCTCTAGTGATAGACGAAAGCGGTAAAGTCATCTCAAGATCATTCAGACAGTACTCCCTACAGACGCCAAGGCCAAACTGGGCCGAACAGGATCCAGAGGAGTGGTGGATTGCCGTGACAGATTGCCTAAAGGAGATATTTGGAAAGGGGGTAAAGGCTGAGGAGATATCTGCCATAGGCCTCACGGGCCAGATGCATGGTGCCGTGGTACTTGGCGAGCGAAACGAGGTGCTTAGACCCTGCATACTCTGGTGCGACCAGAGGACGGCCCCCCAATGCGATGAGATCATGCAAAAGATAGGGCGGAGAAGGTTCATCGACCTTACAAACAACATCGCTCTGCCAGGCTTCACGGCTCCAAAAATATTGTGGATAATGGAGAATGAACCCAAAATATACTCCAAGATCAAGAAGGTTCTTCTGCCGAAGGATTATGTAAGGTTCCGATTGACAGGAACGTTCGCTACAGAGGTTTCCGACGCCTCTGGAACAGTTCTTCTTGATGTCAAGAAAAGGAAGTGGTCCGATGAATTGCTTAACGAGCTCCGGATACCGAGGGATATGATGCCCGATTGCTTCGAATCACCCTTCATAAGTAGTGAAGTTTCGAGCGAAGCAGCCTCCTTGACTGGATTGAAGAGAGGGACACCAGTTGCAGGGGGAGGGGGAGATCAGGCTGCAGGAGCCGTTGGCAATGGAATCGTCAGGTCAGGATTGGTATCATGCACGCTTGGTACTTCGGGGGTGGTTTTTGCCTCTTGCGACTTTCCCTTGGTAGATCCAGAGGCAAGGCTCCACAGTTTTTGTCACGCTGTTCCTGGCAAATGGCATGTTATGGGAGTTATGCTTTCTGCTGGGGGATCTCTCAGGTGGTTCAGAGACACCCTGGGCGGAGAAGAGGTCAGATTGAGCAAGGAGAGGGGAGTAGATCCATATGTGATACTTGCTGACGAACTTGCCCCCCAGGCAGAACCAGGCTGCGAGGGACTGATCTTTTTGCCCTACCTGATGGGTGAGAGAACCCCTTATCCAAACCCAAACGCGAAGGGTGTGTTCTTTGGCCTCACACTTCGACACAAAAAGGCGCACCTCGTTAGATCCGTTATGGAGGGTGTAGCGTACGGAATGAGGGATTCACTTGAGCTGGTCAAGGGCCTCGGAATCGAGATAGAACAAGTAAGAGCCTCGGGAGGGGGTGGAAGAAGCCCCCTGTGGAGGCAGATCCAGGCCGACATATACAACACAGAGATTGTAACAGTAAGTGTAGATGAGGGCCCTGCCTTTGGCGCTGCACTGATAGCTGGTGCTGGTGCTGGGATCTTCAGAGGTGTCGAGGACGCCTGCAACAAAACCGTCACGATAGCAACTAGAACCAAACCGATCGGCGAAAATGTCAAGCTCTACGAAGAATATTACAAAATTTACAGAGAACTGTATGCTGTCATGGTCGATGAGTTCGACAAGGTTTCTAAGATTGTTCTCAATTGGTTGGATGCCAAGAAGGGTCTTTAGCTTTGGGGATCAAGATCGCTGCCTCAATACTCTCTGCCGACTACGGTCATCTTGCAAGGGAGGTCGAGATGGCTGAGAAGGCTGGAGCTGACATGATCCACTTCGACATCATGGATGGCCATTTTGTACCAAATATAACGTTCGGTCATGGCGTTGTCAATGCCCTTAGGAAGAGCTGCAGCCTGCCTTTCCATGTGCACTTGATGGTCTCCAATCCGGAGAGGCAAGTTAAAAATTTCGCATCGGCTGGAGCTGACATCTTGATCTTCCACTTTGAAGCTTCAAAGAGGCCTTTGCCAATCATCCGACTCATCAAGAAGCTTGGTGTAGAAGCAGGAATCTCGCTCAACCCCTCCACAGATCTGAAACTTGCTAAAAGCATTTTGGGCGAGGTTGACGACCTACTCCTGATGACCGTTAAGCCAGGATCGGCCGGGCAGAAGCTCATCCCAAGTGTTCTCTCAAAGGTAAGGGAAGCCAAAAGATTGATCTCTGAGAATTGTTTGTGTACCTCAATATCGGTCGATGGGGGCATTAATCCCAAGACCGCGCCACTGGCTGCGAAGGCAGGTGCAAGCACTCTAATTGCAGGCTCAGCTATTTTCTCTAAGGGGAGCATAAGGCAGGCAATTTTGGAAATCAGGCGCAGCATCTCAGCTCACCGATAAATAGTACAACCTGCATGGGATCGGCATGAAGGCTGCTGTGCTGCACGGGATCGGGGACATTAGGGTTGAAGATGTTGCTGAGCCCTCCATCTCTGAGAAAGAGGTCCTGATCGGAGTAAAAGCAACTGGAATCTGCGGCACCGACATCCACTTCTTCAAGGGGGAGTGGGCCGTCCCAACTCCCATAATCCCTGGCCACGAGTTTTCCGGCGTGATCTCGAAGATTGGGAAAGGAGTGAGCGGAATACGCGAAGGATGGCACGTGGTAGCCGAGCCAAATGTCATTTGCGGAAACTGCTATTTTTGCAAGTTGAGCGAAAAGAACTTCTTCTGTCTAAACCTAAAGGCAACAGGGGTTGACACCAACGGTGCTTTTGCGGAATTCGTCAATGTACCCGCTTCAAACGTTTACAGGATTCCTGAAGCCCTAAGCTTCGAGGAGGCCGCCTTGATCGAGCCAGTCGCTTGCTGTGTAAGGGGAATGGATCAGACTGGCATCAGACTCGGAGACTTTGTCGTGATAATTGGCTCTGGCCCGATTGGCTCGATCCTGATGCAGCTGGCAAAGATGAATGGCGCCAGGTGCGTAGTCGTATCTGACATCTCAGACGACAGGCTCAAGATGGTAAAATCGCTTGGCGCCGACTATGTTGTGAACACCTCCAACGAAGACCTGATGAATGTAGTCAGCGAACTGACAGGTGGAATAGGTGCTGATATCGTCATCGAGGCTGTTGGAAAACCTGAGACAATCTTGCAGGCGATCAAAATAGCTAGGAGGGGAGGTAGGGTCAACATATTCGGCGTTGCTCCGCAGGATGCAGTTTTGAATATCAAGCCTTTCGATCTTTATGCGAAGGAGCTGACCATAACGACATCTTATCGAAGTCCATTTACGTTCCAGAGAGCTGTCGACTTGGTGAGTTCAGGCAGGTTGCAATTAAAGCCCTTGATCACACACATTTTCCCTCTGAATGAGATCAAAAGGGCTTTCGAGATTGTAGAAGGCCGGAAGCAGGGAGTTATGAAGGCCATCGTGAAACCGTAGCTTGGATTAATGCTTCTTGCGAAAAATTAAAGAAATTCCCTGGACGCCATGAGCCTAGAGACTTCATTTTGGTTTGGGCAACCTTCCATTGGGCCGAATTTTTTCACTGAAAGTGCACCCGTTGCATTAGCTAAGGCTGCAGCACGCTTGAGGCTATACCCTCTGAGCAGCCCAGTTACGAAGCCAGCATCATAGCTATCGCCCGCTCCAGTAGGATCGACTTCCTTCACTTTGAACGGGGCGATGTGGGTTCCCTCTCCACTTGTCAGCACCGTACTTCCAAACCTTCCCTGTTTCAGTGCCACAATTCTGGGGCCCATCCTGAGGAGTTTCCTGCAGGCCTCCAAATGGTCCTCCTCACCTGTAAGCATCGTCGCCTCCTCTCCGCTTGGTAAAACAACATACGCCATCCGAAGGATTTGCTTACAGATCCTTCTGATCTCCTTTATGCTCGCAAGTTCAGGCCTCACGTTTGGGTCGAAGGAGATTAAAAGGCCCGCCTTCTCAGCTATCCTGGCCGCTCTCAAGCAGGCTTCCTTTGCATTTTCTCCCAAAAACAGCGTAGACCCTGTTATATGCAGAAACTTTGCCCTACGCACATATTCCGCCTTAACATCGGCTGGGCACAACTGGCCTGCCGCTGCATGCTTAAGGTGAAAGATAAACTTCCTACTTCCATCCATTTCATATGTCACAAAGGCCACGCCCGTAGAATAGCCCTTCGCTACCCTTAGGTATCGCGTGTCAACTCCATCCCTCCTAAGGCGATCCCTCACAACGAGGCCGAAATCGTCTTGGCCCACTACGCCGATGAAACCGGAACTTGCTCCCAGCCTGGCTGCTGCGTCGGCGAAGATAGCCGGTGCCCCACTTGGATACGGTCCTAGAAATATGTCCTGTCTCGTGAATGGAACTCCTTTCTTTCTCCTCATGATCTCGACCAGAGCTTCCCCCAAAGAGATGATCTCAGGCATCCAGCTAAGCACCTGTGCTCTATAGGTTACCACTTTTTCTGAACTGGATCGCCAAGATAAAGGTAATCGTTCTGTTTCAAAGGAATTGGCCAACAATGGTCTTTCTTAGCTTCAGCAGAAGGGTTTAATTGACATCAAAGCAAGGCTCTAGACGGTAGCATTGAGTTGAAAACTGTTGATCTGAGGAGCGATACTGTCACACTTCCAACTGAGGAGATGATCGAAGCGATCGGAAGAGCAAAGTTAGGTGACGATGTCTACAGGGAGGATCCAACCGTCAGGCAGCTCGAGGAGTTGGCAGCAGAAAAGATGGGGAAGGAGAGTGCTCTACTTGTGACGAGCGGAACCCAGGCAAATCTTTCCTCCCTGATGGCCCAGACAAAGAGAGGTGACGAAGTCATCTTGGAAGCCGAATCGCACATCTACCACTACGAAGTTGGTGGATTGTCCGCTGTCGCGGGGCTGATACCAAGGCCCCTAAAAGGAGTCAGGGGCTGCCTTGATCCTTCAGATATAGAAGGCGCCATTAGGCCAAAAGATATCCACTGCCCTGAGACAACTCTCATTTGTCTCGAGAATACACACAATAGAGCAGGAGGTGCTGTCATAAGGCCATCGAACATAAAGGCTGTCCATGATATTGCACAATCACATGGGCTTCAACTGTACATGGATGGTGCAAGAATATTCAATGCTGCTGTTGCTCTGGGTGTTGATGTCAAGGAGTTAACCAAGCATGTAGACTCACTAATGTTCTGCCTCTCTAAGGGACTGAGCGCACCCATAGGGTCCGTCATAGTTGGAGGGAGCGAATTTATAGAGAAGGCAAGGAAAATCAGGAAGATGCTTGGCGGAGGCATGAGGCAGGCAGGCATCATCGCAGCTCCTGGAATCGTGGCCCTTGAGAAGATGGTAGACAGGTTGAAGGAAGACCACGACAATGCAAAACTCCTGGCAAGGGGCTTAGAGAGATTTGAAGGCATCTCGATCGAATCCCCGGTGGAGACGAACATCGTAATATTCAGAGTCAAAGGTTTGGATGCGAAGAAACTCATCTACAAGCTGGCTGAGAATGGTGTGAAGGCTCTCAGCTTAGATAAGGAAAGGATTAGGATGGTTACGCATAGGGGAGTAAGCAGAAGTGACATTGAGCATTCCTTGGAAGTTTTCAGGCTTGTTTGGAATGAATTTACCAAGTGATCATATTCTCGAATGGTAGATTGCATCGACAAGTTCCATCGTCTTTACAGCGTCGAGGAAGCTCGTCTCTGGCTGCTTTCCTTCTTTCACGCAGTCTATGAAATGTCTGTTCTCGTCGTAGTATCCATAGTACTTGGCGAACTCATCACTTTTTGCAGCTTCCTTGGTCGTTATGATCAACCCCTCCTCCTTGTTGTCGCTATAAACTACGGCGCTCTCATTTGGATTTACAAATGCCGATATGCCCTTTGCATGCATCTCAAAAGTGTGGACGCGTTTTCCAACGGCCCAGTTTGTGACAAGAAATCCAGTGCAACCATTTTGAAACTTGATGAGGGCGTTAAAGCTGTTACTATATTCAACATAGCGGTTTTCAATGTCGCTTAAAACTTTCAGCGGCTCGCCCCCCATCCACCTCAATGTATCCACGGCATGGATTCCGTCGCTTGTCAATATGTCCACAGCTCCTTGGTAGTAAGGTGGCTCCTTTTCAATGAGGTTCTTGTAGAACGTTGCCATGCACTGCATGATGGCTCCCCTTTCCTCAACGATAGACTTGACTTTTCTCATCAAGGGGATGTAACGTCTGTTGAATGCAACCATTGTGATACAGCCATTCAGGTCCGCTATCTTGGCCATGTTCCTGGCCTGCTCCAGGCTCACCCCCGGAGGTTTTTCTATGAATACATTCAAACCTTTCTTGAGACAATGTATTACCAGATCATAAAGCTGGTGTGGTGGCATGATTATATATACGGCATCCAGTTTGTTCCGGTCCACCATCTCTTTATAGTCTGTGTATCTTTTTTCAACTCCATACTTGTCTGAAGTTTCCTCAAGCCTTTTTCGATCTATGTCGCATATCGCCTCGATCCTAACATCATCGAATTCAGCCAAAGAAGGATAGTGGACGTAGTTGGCCATCGATCCAGCCCCGATCATCCCGATCCTAAGTGTCTCCATAGTTTAACCAAAATCATGACGGCTTTTAAGTTCTTAGTGCTTCATGAGTCGTTTACAATTTTAATGGCTACAACTAGGCACTGAAAAGGCAAAATGCATATGCAACTCTAAAAATTTATGACGATTTGGTCAATACAGCCATTTTTTGGGTCAGAAAGCTCACATAGAGCCGATTAGCCTTTCCTTGTTCTTCACCCAGTCCATCACGATGTCCCTAACCATCATAACCGTCCTGTCAGCAAATTCCTCTGGTACCCCCTCTGCCACAGGACCGGACTTGAGTAAGACTCTGTAAAGGTCCTCGCCCTGCTTCTTTATGCATGTTATCTCGTTCCTTGTACCTCTCATAACACCTGGAACTACTTGGTAGAACTCAAATTTTACCCTATGGATCCTGTCTCCCTCTGGTGTCTCTATAGGTGGACTCTCCTCGATGTTCTTCGTCATCTCATGAAGCCCTGTCTGGAACTCCCTCAGCCTATCTATTACGAAACTAGTGAAGAATGCGACCTCGGGCTCCAAAAGTTTCGTGGGCATCGTGATCTCAACCGCCTGAAAGACCTTGAACACCTCCTTCTTCCTTCTTTCGCGCTCAACCTGGCTTATCTTGGCCCTTCTTGTCATGGAAGGTGTATAGGTCGTGACCGCCATCATCGCAGGCCTAAGAGCTGATAGTACTGATGCCAAAAGCGCAAGGCCGAACCCGACCGCGCTCCACCACCACTCCAACTTTGGCCTGACCATCAGCCCTTCTCCAAAGAAGCTCATAATCTGGTAGAAACCAAGGCCAAGAAGGTAACCGATGCCCCCACCTACAAGACCGACCACTATGGCTTCGGCAACGAAGACAGAGCCTATGTGCCTTGGGTTGAGTCCAACAAGCGTCAAGACCTGCATCTCCTTCCTCCTCTCGTAGACCGCATTCAGCATTACAGCTGCAACATTGAGGACAACCATGCCGATCGGAATCACGATCTCGGCCGCACCCTTAGCTTCATACCTGAATCCAAGTGTATACATCGTTACATATCCATACCTCGAGACATAAACTGTATACTCCTGGGCGAACGTAAGGGTTCTGATCGATGATTCGAAGTTTTGCCATTCGTCAGGTACAAACACTATCCTCGATATGGCGGCAAACTGGGGGGCAGCACCAAGAATCTCGTTTGCCAGCGCTTGCAGTTTAAGAGCGGTCTGCAATGGCATTATGATCACATCCGACCCGTTGCACCTTTCGGTCCTGATCTGACTGTCAGTGACCAGAACCCTAGATGGGCCGAAAGGCTGACCATCAATGTCGATCTTTGACGAATACAGCTGGTCGTCGAAAAATCCAACTATTGTCATATTTCTAATCGGTTTTCCCCTAACTACGAACTGGACCTTTTCGTTGAGCCTCATCCCCATCGCAGATGCTGCACTACTACTTACAAGAAGGCTGTCCTCCTCCGCTGACAAGAAACTTCCCTGGCTAACGATCTGTTGAATCTGGGTGAACTGAGGCTCCAGTTCAGGGCTCACTCCAAGAACACCGTACACATCGAACCTCCTGCCCGATGAAACGATCGACACGACAGGTTCTTCGCTAGGAATGTTCTCAGCCTTTGGGCAGACCGAATGTATTTTGAAAAGGCTCGTAAGGAGGTCCAGATCAGATTGAGGTATCTCAGTCCACTGCGTGCTGTTTGGCTGAAACCTCTTTATCAATACAGCTTCAACATTGCTGCTATGCTCAAGCCTATTACTTACCAAACCATAGACGGTCCCAAACGATGTAAGAGAGGTGAATGCCAACACCAGTATGATTATGCTAAGAATTGCAAAAAGACTTCTCGATCTGTGGCGCCATACCTGACGCTTCGCCATAGAGAAGATGACTGGTATGACGCTTCTCAGTGAAACCTGACCTTCTATGTCCCTCTCCTTCCATACCTTGGGCAAGCCAAATGTTATCCCAAGTGAAACAGCCATCGAAGCAAGAGCCGTACCCATGAAAAGGGCAAGATTCTCCGATGCCAATACTTTTGTGCCAGGATATATCTGGAAGAGGATTGCGATCAGGACTAAGTAGAATATGATGCTGGCGATGAACTTCTTCCTGTTGTTTTCAAATGAGAAGAAACCCAGCACAACCGCGAATACAGATAATACGGCAGGCATGTAGACAGCGTTTGCAGCCGCAACAAGCCTCATGAAATTCAAAGTTTCGTGCACCCCCCTTGCCAAAGCGTATGCCTCCCTGAGGATAATCCATGAAGCGATGTGGTTACCCTTCGAAAGCTGGGACATCGCATCATGAAGGTCGCTACGAGCCGAGCTCAGGCTTTTCCGCTCTTCCCAAACATAGAAACCTATCCTCTGGTACTCATCGGCTTCTGATGAGATCCTAGATATGTATGTGTTAACAACATCTGAACTCTGCCTCAGAGAATAGTCTGCCAACTGCACAAGAGTTGCAGGAGCGCCCTGATCGAGCAAGAATGACTTTCGATCATTGTCAATCCTGAAGCTCTGCTTGATCATCCCAACTTCCCTGATGAAGAACCATGCTTCGGCCTTTAATTCCACCTTTACCCCAGAAGGGACTACTGTGAGGTTCGACGGGAATCCAAGGAAGAATGTGTCAACCGATCCTCCATAGCTTGTGACATAGCTGGCCCCACAAACATCTGGAGCGGATTCTGACAAAGGCGATACGACATTTATGATTACGCGGTAAGCTGGGCTTGGGCTCTCAACGCTCCAAACCTTCCCATAGAACACCATCGGAGCTCCCGGAACGAGCGCGATCGAGATGTTTGTCTCACCAGGCTCAAGATCGAGCAATCTTTTGTCTGAGCTTTTAGATGGAACGTAGTCGAAACTCGCAGCTGAAATGTTACCCCTGTAGGCGTAAATCCAGTAGGAGTGGCCTGTGACCACATAAGGTGCTGTGGCATTATAGTTGCCAAGCGAATCCGTAATGTAAAGGCCTGCGCCAATTTTTGGCTTGTCTAGCCTGTTAAGGTCCCATATGATAACAGAAGCGTTTGGAATTGGCTTGCCTGTACAGGCATCAACAACCTTGCCCACTATGGAAGACTGTGGAACTGCAGAGGATTGGCGCAAGAACATGATGGAAAATGCTAGAAAAAAGACCAAGGCAATCTTGGCGGTTCTCATTTCAGATTCGTTCCATTCTATAGAAACGCTATTTCTACTATATAAGTGGAGCTATGCCTACTTTAACCTATATCTAAATTCCTTTGATTTCTCTCAGTTCTTTTGGTAAAAACGATTACAAACAACAACTAAATTTTCCGCCAAATTTAGCTGCAATTCGTTCCCATATTCCAAAAATTATAATATAGCAGGTCTTAGCAGGCGAATGGCTCATGCCCCAAGAACCGGATGAAAGGTATAGACAACTCATCGGAAGGCGTCCCCTTAACATAGAAGTAGCGATAGATGATACAACTCTCCGTGACGGAATACAGATGCCTGGCACAGCTATCTCCCCAAAGGACGCTGCTCAAGTAGCCAAGCTGCTCAACTCCATAGGTGTCGAGAGGATCGAGGTCCACCAGTACCAGAAGCCTGACAAGGAGGCCATACAACTCATTAAGGGAATGGATTTGGAAGCAAAGCTGGCAGTTTGGTGCAGAGCCTTGAAAAGCGATGTCGAGAGTGCCGTGGCGCTTGACATCGAAGATGTTGGGATATCCCATCCCGTATCACAAATTCACATGAGCGCCAAATGGCCCGAAAAGCCATTCGAGGAGATTTTGAGAAACGTTGTCGATGTCGTTGAGTTTGCAAAGGCTCACGGTCTTACTGTATTCGTCCATGGCGAGGACAGTACAAGAGCGGATTGGGAGATGGAGAGGGCTTTCGTGAACGGCATCGCCGATGCCGGCGCCGAAGTCTACAGGATCTGCGATACGGTGGGTGTAGGCTCTTCAGACCCAATGGTTCCTTTACCAAATGGAATTCCAGCCAAAATACAGAGCTTGAGGAAGGAGACGAAGATCGGATGCCTTGAGATCCACGCCCACGACGATCTTGGGAACGCGGTAGAGAACAGCATAGCGGCTGTTCGAGCAGCTGATGGCCTTTACGAGAAGATCTACGTATCTACTACCATGCTGGGCATGGGCGAGAGGGCTGGAAACGCCGAGACAGAGAAGGTCATGATGAACCTTTACTTCCACTATGGTGTCACGAAGTTTGAGAAGTACATATCGAAACTCAAGGAAGCGGCCGACTACGTCAGCTATGCCACAGGGGTCGTGATACCTCCAAACAAAGCCATCGTCGGAGAGTACGCTTTTGCGCACGAATCTGGAATACACACCCATGGGGTACTCAGGGACCCATCTACTTACGAGTTCATGCCTCCAGAAAGATTGGGGAATGTCAGGAGGCTTTCAATAGGAAAGCAATCTGGAACGGCCATCATAAAGCACCGCCTTGAGGAGTTGATAAAGTCGAGCGTTGACAAGAACGACGAGAGGCTTCGCCTTTTAGTGCAATTGGTAAGGGATGAATATGCAACGGGAGAAAGGAAATCTTCCCTTAGGGAAAATGAGTTCATTCGACTTGTGAGGAAGGCAGGATTTAGGCTAAATGTCTAAGGAGAAAGGGGCAAGCTTACCTTTAGACCATCAGAAAGATTCTCCATGCTCACATCGAATAGGGCATCTATGACCAGAATCCCAAGGGCATAGGCCATTGCTGGTTTATTAGGTGATTTTTGCGGGTTCAACTGAATTTTAGTCCTTTTTCCCTTAAGGTACTTCCTAGCGAAAACCTAGGCTGTTAGAGAGGAAGGTGGAATGGAATTCAATCTAAACATACTTGCGCTGCTGTTTACCTATCCCTTATCTTCAACACAAAATTTCTGGTCCAGAGACTTACTTGGCCATTCGGAATCTCCCATACCAATATTTACTAAAAATTTGCCAAACAAAAAATCCTATTTAGAAGGTGTTTTCAAAAATTGAAGGCAAAATGGTTTAGCAAACACTCTGTGTAGCTCTTGAATTCCAAGGAAAAGGCTCTTTAAGGTTACTCAATTTCTAGGGAATCGTGAAATTATGCCAAGCCATTCAGAAAAACCAAAAACCGCTGTAGTGCTTTGCGGAGGCCTGGGCGAAAGGCTGAGACCGATAACGGAACAGATCCCGAAGGTCATGATACCCATTGGAGATAGGCCAATCGTGGAATGGCAGGTAAGATGGCTCCTGAAGTTCGGTATAAATGACATAATTTTTGCATGTGGCCACCTATACGAGAAGATAGAGGAACATTTCGGTAGGAGTGGGCTTGGGGCAAAATTTTCTTACAGCATCGAAAAGGAAAAGGTTGGAACCTCCGGAGCTGTAAAGCAAGCATTTTCCATGGTTAGCGGAAGTTCGACATTCGTGCTCAATGGAGATGTCCTCTGCACGTTAAACCTTTCCGAGCTTGCAAATTTCCACCTCACGATGGGAAAAGTGGGAACGATTACTGTTACACAACTTCGGTCTCCTTATGGAATATGCGAATCTTTCAATGGCATCCTCGAAAGGTTTGTTGAGAAACCACTTCTACCCCACTGGATGAACTCAGGGATCTATGTCTTCGACAGAGATATAGTGCCCTACTTGAAAGATAAAGGAGACCTGGAGCAAGATGTCTTTCCCAAAATGGCAGGTCTTTTGGCTGTATATATGGCCAGAGACCTTTGGATGACCGTGGATACAGCGAAGGACCTGAGGGAATCGGAGACCAAAATCAAGGAGTACAAGGATTGGTTAGGGGTTACTTTCTAACCTGCCTCTTTCCACTTGAACCTTGGAGCTTGAGCGGAAGAGCCTAGACCGGTATGCTCTATTGGCAGATGGCGCACTTTGGTTAAGCTGCTTCAGCCTCAAAGGTTGCGTATGCCTGTACCAAGGCAAGGGGAAATTAATTCGAGCGATGCATGATTTCACTCCGAATATATATATCCTGCTAGTAACGCATATATTCGATATTTGGCTATGCCGGGTCAGATAATGGGGATGAATGCGGCAAGGATTCGTATAAATAAGAAGGCCCTATATGTTCTTTCCATTCTGATTCTATTTGCTTTCGCATCTCCTGCAACATTCACAAACGTGGCTGCCCAGACTCCAGATGAGGCCCTTTTGAGCCAGTTTGAAAATGTCCTTAAGAATATTGACACGGCAAAAATCCAAGAGAATGTAAAATATTTTTCAAGCCTTGGTTCCAGAGTTACAGGTTATCCTGGATTTTTCGAAGCCGTAAACTACGTGGTTTCAAAGTTCAACGAATATGGCATCAAGCCTCGAGGGGATGATGGAACCTTCTTCGAATGGTACGAAGTCACCGTACCCTTGGATCATGGAGCAAGCATAACGCTTGGAGATGGAACAACCATAAAGGGATACAACCTTTGGCCAAATCTGGTTAATCCTTGCCCGTACGAGAGCCCAAAGGAAGGAGACAAGCTCATCTATGTCGGAGAGGGGAGCTTCAACGACCTTGAAGGCCTCAACCTGACAGACAGGTTCGTCTTGATGGATTTCAATTCTAGGTGGTTCTTCAGGCTTTCTGCTATGTTTGGCGCGAAGGGAATAATCTACATAGGTACTGATGAGGCCTCCAGGATGGAAGCACTCCAGAAGGTCTACGGCGTACCCATAAACCTCCCCAGAATCTGGGTCTCCTGGGAGGATGGATACAGGCTTAAGGAACTCTGTAGGAAGGGCGGAGAGGTTTCGATCAAGATAAGTTCATTCATGGAGTGGGAGAGAGTAAGAGTACCGAACATCGTTGGCTTCATTCAAGGTTCCGGGGAGAGGGCGAACGATACTGTCGTGCTTTCCGCCTATCTGGACTCGTGGTCCGTAGTTCCTGCTCTAGCACCTGGCGCAACGGATTCCCTTGGGATATCCGTGTTCTTGGAGATGGCCCGGTTCCTTTCGCAGAATCGTCCAAACAGGTCGATCATATTACTGGCTGTCTCCGGGCATTGGGAGGCACTATGGGGTGCTAGGGAGTACGTTGATCGCCACTTTAGCGAAATCCAGAGGAGAAGCATTTCCGCATTCGTCAGCATGGATCTTGCAACTGGGTCAGGCCAGCTTGGCGTGGCGAGCTTAGGAAGCTCCTACGCCTACAGGAACATCGAGATCCTTAATGGTAGATACAGCTGGATGGTCGCAAGGTTCTTCCAGGCATACTTGCCCGCGATGCAAAAGATCTTGGGTGAGAATTATGGTTCGATGTTTGTGGATCAAATATTGAACACCTACCCAGCTTGGATTAGAGGTTCGTTGCCCATCGAGATGATGGGAGCAACTTCGTTCGACTCAGAGCCGTACGTTGCAGCCTGCTACGGTGGAGGTTTCACATACAGAACCGTAAACGATGCAAGGTACTACATGAAAACCCCAGGGGACACATACGAAAAGGTCAATTGGGATAGGCTCTGGCCCCAGGTACAGTTCATATTTTGCTCTTTCTGGGGGCTGATCAACGAGCCAACGATATCCCTTACCCAAAACCCGAGCAGGATGGAGGCAACAGGGGAATGGGGTTATTGTAGCTTGAGAATTCAGGTAGTGCAGTACAACTTCACGACCGCCTATTGGGACCCGTTCAATGCCATCAACCATCCTGACGAATGGAAGGACACGATCGTTCACTTCGTTACGAGCGTTTCTACAACTGGAGTGGGAGCTGTAACCCCTGTTCTTGGCGTCGGGGTGTTTGGAACACCCGCCCTCGGCTCTGTGGGATTCTTGGACATCATCTCCTTAGTGGATGAAAACGGCCAGGTGCTTGTAAAGGGAGTCAAGCCCTATAGTGGAGGCATGTTGGATGCATTCGTTGTCAACAGGACTAATGGCAAGATTGAGTGGGCCACCGATCTGGGTGCATATGCAGCACCTGGGCCAACGGCTGGTCTCTCGAGCAGGCAGACCTCCATAACCACTACAGAGTCCTTCCAGATGATTTCAATATTCAAGTGTGGAAGCATAATGATCTATTCGCTCTTCAACCCAAGCGATCTAAGCATGGTTCCTGGTATGTTGATCTACAACCACATCGCCCACGGCCGCCTAATATGGCAGAGCGCTCTCGCATCCTTCTACGGCGACATCATGGTTTTCGTCCAACCTGATATGCCAACGGAGCTCCTCATAACGAGGGGGGCAAGGTTTCCGATTGGAGTTCTGCTTAACTCAACGGAGGACAACGCTTTAGGTTACGGCTACACTGTAAAAGCAGGGCAGACGCTCGTCCTGACATACACCCCCTTGATCTACGCAAGGAACATGTACTGGCTCAACGACGGAAGGGTCCAGACCGCTTACAGGTACAATACCTACAATCCGAGCATAGTCGTTTTCCATGACCTCGCCAAGCAATACTTGGAGCGAACGGAAAGCAACCTTGCTGCAGGAAAATATGGGGCAAGTTACGGCAACGCTTACGCCGCTTGGGCATATGAGCAGCAAGCCTACCAGGCGACGATGGACCTCATATGGCAAGTTATCTACACGACCATATTCTTCTCCATAGCTCTGATCCCATTCGGCCTTCTCGTCGAGAGGCTAGCTTTCGGATACGAGGGGATTAAGAGGGTAAGCGCGAGCCTTATCGTATTTGCTGGATTCATGGTGGTACTCGGCCTATTCCACCCAGGATTCCATCTTGCCACTAACGCTTCCATAGCCATAATGGCTTTCGGAATGATGGCGATAATGGTCCCATCCCTAGCATTCATCGCTGGCGAGGCCTCTGCCACGGCAAAGTCTCTGAGAGAGCAGCTGACTGGAGCGCATGTCGCGGAGATAAGCCGTGCAAGTGCGGTAATACAGGCCTTCTCGACGGGCGTTCAAAACATGAAGAAGAGGCGGTTCAGGACGATCCTTACACTCGTATCGTTGACGCTGATAGTTTTCGCCCTTGTGACTTTCACATCATTGGCAGCCATCCCGAGGCCGATGATAGACACCACCCCCACTAAGCCCCTTTACCAGGGCATAATGCTTCGGAAAGTATCTTGGCAACCTATCCCAGAAGAGATGTACTATCAGGTTGGAGTCATGTCCCAAGAAAATGCGATCGTGGCAGCGAGAGGCTGGATGTTCCCACCAACTCCGCCTAGGGGACTGGCATCCTTCGCCTTCTCACCCCAGCTTCTAACCAAGATAGGTGGTGTATTGTTCTTGAGCCCAGAGGAAGCTGAAATAACACGCGTAAACGACACGGTAATTAGGGGCAGGTGGCTGCTGCCCGAAGACACCTATGTCTGCCTAATAAGTGAGTTGGCTGCAAACAACCTTACGAAGGAACTGGGCAGACCTATACAAGAGGGTTCGACGATAAACTTCCTTGGCCTTGACTTGACGGTGGTTGGAATCTTCGATGGCAAGGCACTCTGGTCCGGAACCACTGGCATCGCCGACCTTGATGGAGAAGCCATAACGCCGATCATACCGATAGCGATGAGGGAAGGGGGAGTTCCTGCCCACTTCGAGGGAGACAGGATTATGATAATGCCATTCAAGCTTTGCCTTCTTTTGAGGTCCGAGGGCACTAGGGTCAACATAGAGAGCGCGGCAATAAAGCCAATGGACACTTCATCGATTCCAGATACAGCTGTGGCCTTGGCGCTAAGAATGCAGACCAACATCTTCTACAGCCAAAAGGCGAATGAGACGAGAGTTGTACGCTACAGGGCTTGGTTCAGCGCAACAGGTATGGTTAACATTCTGATTCCAGCCATAATAGGCGGATTTACAGTCCTTAACATGATGCTTGGCGCTGTCCACGAAAGGATGAGGGAGATCTCGATTTACATGGCGGTCGGCCTCTCGCCTCTACACGTAGCCGGTTTGTTCATGGCCGAATCGGTTGTCCATGCAATGCTCAGCGCGATACTCGGTTACATGACGGGCATCATAGGGTGCTGGATCTTCGGGACTCTGAACCTCTACCCTGAAGGTTTCTATCCGAACTACTCCTCCTACTTCGTCCTTTACGTCATAGGTGCTTCGGCTGGCGTAACGATCGCCTCTTGCCTCTACCCATCGATAAAGGCATCGAGGGTCGTCACACCTTCCTTGGAAAGAAGGTGGAAGATTCCCAAGCCATCCGGAAGGGAATGGGAGATACCATTGCCATTCGTGGCTACAGAGGAGGAGGTTTACGGCATATTCGCATTCATCGAGGAGTTCCTCCAGACCCACGCCGTCGAGGGTGTCGGCCTTTTCGCCACTTTCGGTGATATAAAGGTGGAAGAGAGTAAAACAGCCGAAAGGGATAGCAAGACGCTCATCGCAAGTGTGCGTCTTGCACCATTCGACGTTGGCATAACCCAAAGAGTCACGCTAACAGCATCCGCTCTCAGGGGCCAAAGGTACAGCATCGTCGTTAACCTTGCTTGCTTGACAGGCCTTCTGAGCGACTGGATCAACTCGAACAGGCCGTTCATAGACAATTTGAGAAAGCAGTTCCTGATATGGAGAGCACTTCCACCATCGAAGAAGGATGAGTACATCATGAAGGGGCAAAAGCTAAAGGCCCAACCGGAGGCTTCCTAGCACTAGGAGGATGAATGAGGTGGCTGAAGCGAGAACAGAAGTAAAATACAGGCCCGGATTAACTTGGAGATCGGCCCTCGCGCTTGGCTTCTCACTAGCGCTTGTTCAGCCAGCTATGATCTACGGGTGGCTTGTAACAGGTGTTGCCGGACTGGGGTTGGGTGCAAATTGGTGGCCGTGGATCGTCATACTTCTCTGGTCAGAGCTAGCTAGATTCCTCGGACACCCGCTTTCAAAGCAGGAGCTCTTCATTCTTCTAGCATTCCAGTGGATGGCTTCTCTCTACGCCTTCATGTTCCTTCAACCTATCTACAACATGTACGTTGCATACAGTGCTGAATCGAAGATTCTTGGCATATCGAAATACGTTCCAACCTGGTGGGTTCCATCTGAGCAAGACGCGACAAGACTTCTAAGGGTAAAGT
>Ga0123519_10002123_pt1 | contig 33792 bp, 31 predicted proteins | sample YelNatPaOPRAMG02_FD_87396 | JGI IMG/M metagenome (GOLD analysis project Ga0123519, IMG submission 87396) | Hot spring microbial communities from Yellowstone National Park - Yellowstone National Park OP-RAMG-02 (version 2) | ecosystem: Environmental > Aquatic > Thermal springs > Hot (42-90C) ... | reverse complement strand
TTCATAATTACCTGGATCTATAGCATATATATCATATGGAGCAACAGAGAAAAGGTAGAAAACGAAATAAACAAAAAAGTAATAAATACAGTCTTGATAATCTGCCTTGTTTTTTTGCCAGGTTTTGTACTTGATCCCTTTTTCTATAGAGTGCCAGAGATCATTCCCGCAGGTTTTGAATTCAGCACCGTTTTTTACTTCGTCTGGAATACTGTAAGCATTATCTATGTGGCTCGGTATTTTAATTTAAAAACAGGTTTTTCTCAGGACCCCAAAGGTTTAGATGATTTTGCAAAAAAACACTCTATTTCAAAAAGGGAAAATGAAATACTCTGCTTGATACTTGACGGCCTGGACTCAAGAACAATTGGTGAAAAGCTATTTTTATCTGATAGAACCGTTAGGAACCATATATCCAGCATATATAGAAAAGTGGGTTGTAAAAATAGGGTTGAATTAATAAAAAAAATTGCACGATTGTAATTTCTATAATCAAAAAATTCTCTCTTTAATACCCGCCTGAATAGCAACAAAAAATTGCCCTTTATAATAGTGGTCCTCAAGATAGCTACCTACAAGAAGAGCAGCAAAAAAACTACTGACAAATTGTACCTCTGGTTCCCATGCCAGCAATCCTGCTATCTTTTGAGAGCTATATTTAGTATCCAGAACAAAAAGATTATAATAATTAATTCCAACCATAAGGGTTTTATTCAGCTGGTACATAGCATAACTATCATTTATAATAAAGCTACCCTTCTCTTTCATAATTAAATCATAATGAGGCTCTACATAATACCCGTAATAATCTAACTTCTCCATATAATTGAAAGAAAAGGTGTGGAGTGCTATAAAGTTTCCGAATTGAACTTTAAGTCGTGGCTCAGCAATAAACCACCATCCACTTTTATTCTCGGGTTTAATCTTTTCCTGGACCTCAGGACTATAATCTGCTTGTGGACCATCCACTTTTAAAAACCCATACCCTAATGCGTCAAAGGTATATTGAAACATTCCTGTAAGGGTTAAATCAAAGAAGGCTATAGGTTCAATAAAAAGAAATATTCCTATGGAATCATCTGCAGGAGTAAATTTGTTAATAAGTCCGGCATCTACCTTTGTGGTTTTAAATAGAATGTCTTCACTCTTGGACAAAGGAATCTCATAATAAAATTTTGAATCAAGCATAATTCCGAGGGGGTTTACAGATCCAGAAAGAATCTGTTCTGTATAAAAGCCTTCCTCAAGTTTCTCCTGTGAAAACAAAAAGGAAAAAGCACAAAGAAGAAATACAATATATCCCAATTTCATATATCTCCTCCCTAAAAAATTATAACAAATAATCATTTTTATGCAAACCATTTTTTGTTATCGGTCATCTCTACATTAAAAATTTTCATACATAAAGCTAATCAATTACAAAACTCTGTCGAAATATCAAATAATGGCGGATACCTTATGGATAAAATTAGTATCGGTTGCAGTATTAAAAGCTATAAAAGAAAAAAGGCCTACCAGAAGCTTAATCCAATTAACATCGAAAATCTTCAATACCCGGAATACCTTGATAAAGATTACTGGAATGACCTGCAGTATTTAAGAGCGCTTAACAAGAAGATAGTTCTTGATGGACCATATATTGATCTTAATCCAGGTGCTTCAGAAATTTCAATACAAAAGCTTACATATGAAAAAGTGATAGAAGCTGTAAGATATGGAATTGTGGTAAATGCCGATGAAATTGTATTTCTTTCTACTTTCCTGCCGTTTATAGGCTTAAAATCCTATGAAAAGAAATGGATTGAAAAATCAAAAAAGTTCTGGAGAGCTATTTTAATAGAAAGTGGTGGAATGATTCGTATTTCCATTTGTAATACATTTGAATTCATACCCGATCACCTGATTGACATAGTAGAATCCATCGGGCATAGAAATTTTGGACTTGCTATGGATGTTGGACATATACTCATATGGGGAAAAATTAGCTTTCTGGAATGGTATAGAAAAACCAATCCCTATGTCAACACCATTTATCTTCATAGCAACAATGGAAAAGCTGATCAGCACAAAAGCATTCTTACAGGAAAATTATCCGGAAATACAGAATTATATGAATTACTTCATGAAATTGCGCACTCTACTGAAAAGAGGATATTCTTAAAATATTTAAGCCATAGAAATATTTTAAGTGACATAGAATTTCTTGAAAAAAGTCTTAAAAAATAAAAACTTAGAGTTGCTCCTGAATCTTACTTATTACCTGCTTCTTAAACTCTTCATAAGTTAACCTATCGGTTTTACAACCCGCTGCACGCATATGTCCACCACCACCAAAATCTTTAGCAATCTTTGCAACATCCACATGAAATTTACTTCTCAAACTTGCATTAAAAACACCGGGAGATTTTTCTTTTATAAGCACATAAACCGAAACACCTTCCAGCATCCCGAGATATTCAATAATTCCATCGGTATCATCCTCATCGTCATTTCTGAAATCCTCATAAAAAAGGTATGAAAGAGCGATCTTTCCGTTACTTATAAGCTCAAGTCTCGATAAAACCATCGATAGAAGCTTTATGTATGAAAGAGATTTATTCTGATAAAGAGAGATATTAAAATCTGCCGGGACAACACCTTTTTCCATTAAATCAGCCGCTATCAAATGCACTTCAGGATGCATACAGTCATAATTGAAAGATCCTGTATCCGTAACAATCGAAATGTAAAGATAATCGGCTATTTTTTTATTAATTTTTATCCTGTTTAAAATAAAGTAGTAGTATAAAATCTCCCCAATGCTACAGGCATTTTCCATAACAATATTTAAATGCCCAAAGCAGGTGTTTATCTGATGATGATCAATATTGATTATCCTATGGTAACTCTGGATTAAGTTTCTAACATCGCCTATTCGCTCTAGATCCCCGGAGTCCACCACAATAATGGTATCGTAGTCAGAAGGCTCTATTTCATGATTATGCACATTTATTATTTTACCAAAATCCGGAAGAAAATGAAAAGCCTTTGGTACTTCCTCATTCCATACAATAGAATGTCTTTTATCAATATTCTTTAGATATTCCCCAAGAGCTAATTGGCTTGAGATATCATCGCCATCTGGATTAACATGACCCGTAATTATAATACCCTTGGCACGACGGATAATCCTGTGAAGTTTTTTTAAATCACTTTTTATTTTTGTTTGTTCAAGAATTTTTAATCTCTTCATCATTTCCAGACAATTCCTTAAGTTTAAAGTACATTGACACACCCTGTTCTATGGAATGGGTTCTTTCAAAACGAATATGAGGAGCAAAGCGAAGCCTCAGGGATTTACTAACTATAGAAGAAATAAACCCGGCCGCACTATTCAAAGCCTCGAGAGTCTTTAGCTGATCCAATTCTTTTCCCCCATAAAGACTCACCATGACTCTGACAGATTTCATGTCATTAGCCATAGAAGCATCCAGAATAGAAACCATTGTACTTACCCTGGGATCTTTTACTTCTCTAAAAATAACTTCACTAATTTCTTTCACTAAAGTCCTGTTTATTCTTTGCAAACGTCTATTAGTAGCCATAATTCTATCCTTAAACTTTCTACACTGCTTTCTTTATCTCAGAAGTAAAGCATTCAATAATATCACCTTTTTTGATGTTTTCGTAATTAACAAAGGAAATTCCACATTCAAAACCTTCCTGAACCTCCCCAACATCTTCTTTAAACCGCTTTAAATCCTTTATTTTGCCTTCCCATATCTGCTTACCATCACGATAAACCCTTACCTTTTCACTCTTCCTTATTATGCCTTCCTTAACAATACATCCTGCAATTTTACCAACATCCTTGATTTTAAAAACTTCTTTAACTTCTGCATTGCCAATGATCCTTTCTATTACCTCGGGCTTTTGCATTCCTTTCATAATCCCATCAATATAATCCAGCAGTTCGTAAATTATTGCAAAGCGCTTTATGGTTATTCCCTCTGATTCTGCTTTTTCTTTTGCTATGGTATCCACACGTACACGAAATGCAAGTATTAAAACTCCTGTTTCAGCTGTATTTGCAGTAGCACTTGCAAGCATGACATCACTCTCCAGAACTGCTCCCACACCAGAATGTATAATTGTTACCTTTGTATCAGGATATTCTATTTTCATTAAAGCGCTTTTAATTGCTTCCACAGAACCCTGTACATCTCCTTTAATAATAACCTTAAGCTCTTTTATGTCTTTTGAAGATATGGCCTCCATAGCATTTTGCATTTGAATCTTTTTTATACTCGCCGTTTCTTCGATTCTCTTCAATTCCAGACGCTTGACAGAAATATTTTTTGCCACTTCTTCGCTTTCCACAACAAAAAATTTATCCCCGGCATTTGGGACTTCATCAAATCCCATTATCTCCACCGGATACGAAGGCAATGCAACATCCACCTTATTTCCATTTTCATCAAACATTCCTCGTACCTTTCCCATTGTTGTACCAACAACAAAGTTATCCCCTATCTTTATGCATCCGCTTTTCACAATCACCGTAGCAACAGCACCACGTCCTATATCCATTTTAGACTCGATAACATAACCAAAACCTCTTTTTACCGGATCAGCTTTAAGCTCCATCATTTCAGCCTGAAGTACTATAGCATCCAGAAGCTCCTGTATTCCTATCTTTTTAAGTGCCGATACATTAACGAATATCGAATCGCCTCCCCATTCCTCGCACAGAACTCCATACTCAGAAAGCTGTTGTTTAACACGATCTACACTTGCATCCGGAAGATCAATTTTATTAACCGCCACTATTATAGGAACCCCTGCAGATTTTGCATGATTTAAAGCCTCTATGGTCTGAGGCATAACACCCTCTACGGCAGAAACGACAAGAACAACTATGTCTGTTACATTTGCACCTCTTGCCCTCATGGCTGTAAAGGCTTCATGCCCCGGTGTATCAATAAAAGTAAGTTCCCCTTTCTCAGTCCTGACCCTATAAGCTCCTATATGCTGGGTAATACCACCGGTTTCATGCTCAACTATTGAAGAATTTCTTATTGCGTCCAGCAGCTTTGTTTTACCATGATCAACATGTCCCATAATAGTAACCACCGGAGGGCGTGGCTTTAGATGCTCTTCATTATCCGGCTCTTCTTTTAATTCAACCTCTTCTTTAAGACTCCTTACAACAACCTTACAATTAAACTCTGAAGCCACAATAGATGCAGTATCAGAATCTATAGTATCGTTTATAGTAGCCTGAAGACCAAGCGTTAAAAGCTTTTGTATAATTTCACCAGCTTTAAGATTCATTTTTTTTGCCAGATCAGAAATCTTAATAAATTCTCCAATCTCTATTTCTGGGGGTATAACCGCCTCTCCCTTTTTTGCTTTTTTTAATAAAGTATCCTCCATTTTGGAAAGAAGTATTTCTTCTTCCCTGTTTTTGGTTTTCTCTTTTATGTCAATTGCTTTTTTAGGTTTATCTACAAAATTTGCTCTATGCTTTCCTCTTCCCTCTTTCTCTGCTACCGGAATCTCTGCAATATTAGGCTTAAACCCAAAATGTCCACCACTTCTAAAATTACGGGTGACCTGCCTTTCTTTAGACTCGCGATTGTATTTCTGATACTCAAATCTACGAGGAGGCGTTTTTATTCCTGGTTTCCCCTTTTCTACACCTTTTCCTTCTACCGGCCTGGAAACAAACTGCTTTTGGGTCTTAGCTTTAACAGGGGCTTCATTTTTTCTTTCTTCCCTGGCAGAAACCTCCTCTTTTTCTTTCCCACCAGCTTTTGATGGTAATTTTAGCTTAATTTTTTTTCTTACTACTTTCTTCTTTTCTTCTTCAGACATATCCAGGCCTCCTACTTGTTTATGGGATAAAACTACTCGCCTTCCTCTGTTTCTTCAATTTCTACATTGTCCTCAATAACCTTCCATATAGCCATAGCCTCATCAAGACTTATCTCACACTTCTTTGCCAGATCTTCTATTGAATACTCAACTATTTCTGCCACATCCTCAAAACCTGCTCTATTAAGAATTTCTATTTGACTTTCTGAAAAAGGAAGCATATTAATTGGGATCTGTTCCTCTTCAATAAACTCAACTTCTTCATTCCCGCTAATACCAAGAATATGATCAACTTCCTTTTGCTTTTCTGCAATCTTAACCTCATATTCCGAATAAGGTATAAAACGAATGCGCCATCCTGTTATCTTTTCAAGCATTTTCTGATGCGCTCCTTTCTTGCCTATCAAAGGAGCTACAAACTCATTGGAAACAACCACCTGTGCCTCTTTTGTCTCACTATTAAGATCAATATGAAAAACCTCTGCTATTCTGTTTTTCAAAACACGGCTTGCAGCGATGGCATTTTTTATTAAGACTTTTGGATCGTCACTATATCTAATAATTTCTATCCTTTCTGAACCCAGTTCTGCTCTTATTGGCTTAATTCTCGATCCCTGTTTTCCAATAGTAACACTTATGGGGTCTATGGAATCTATGTTTGAGTGAAGAACAACCTTTGTTACATCTCCTGCCTTTCTGGCTATGGCTTTTATAGAAAAAGTGCCATCCGAAATCTCCGGTATATTGTTTCTTAGAAGTTCCCTGGCAAATTCCTCACACGACCTTGAAAGGATTAACTGGGAATCTTCACTATTAGACGCTTGATTAACCTGTAAAAGAATTGCTTTAAGAAAATCTCCCCTTTCAAAAACTTCATCAGGAATTGTTTCAGACATGGGCAAAAACGCCTCTGTATCCTTTGGTTCTATTGATACAAAATAGCCACTGTTTCTACCTTCGGTTCTGGACTTTATCTTACCTACCACTACTTCGCCCACTTTGTTTTTGTATTCATTATAAATAATATCCTTCTGTATTTCCGTAACCTTCTGTTTTAAAAGCTGTTTAACAATTTGTGCAACCTGACGCCCGAAACTTTCCAGTTCCAGCGGAATTTTTACAACATCTCCTTCCTTTATATTTTTCTTTTTTGTATATTTTCTTGCCTCATCTATGCTAATTTGCAAAACATCATTTTCAACTGTATCTGCCACTGTTTTTACCTGGTCAAAAGAAAGCTTTTTATCAAAATCTATTTCCACATTATCGTATTCCTTCCCAAACTTTTTCCTGTAAACAGTAAGTAGAGCTTCCTTTAGAATTTGTGTGGCAAGATCTCTGGATATCTTATTTTCTTTAGCAAATTCAGCAATATAATCAATAATCGCCATTAGAATCCCTCCATAACTTTATAGATAGTTCTTTATATCAAAATAAAGCCGCGCACTGCTTATATCCTTCCACTCCAACATAGTTAAGCGATTCTTAGATTCCACTTGAAACTGCTCTCCAAAAAAGTCTTTTATCCTTCCAACAAGTTCGGGTTTATCCAGCTTTTTATTCTTATAGTCCTTTACTATAAATTTAATTTCTCTATCTTTAAATATATGCAATTCATCCATAGAATGTATTTGCCTATCAACACCAGGCGACTCTACTACAAGGTCATAATTTTCCGAAAAATTATTTACCTCCATTTCAAGCCTTCGCAGGAGAACATTTGAAACCATCGAACAATCTCTCATAGATACATCCGCTCCTTCCTTATATATCACTACTCTAACCATCCTGTTATTCCTGCCAGTTAAAACCTTTGCCTCAACCATAAAAAAGCCAAGAGTATCAAGAGTTTCCTTAACTACTTCGATTATTTTATCATTCATAAACTTTACCTGAAAAAATCTAACAAAAAAGGAGTCGGTACATCCGACTCCCTTTAACTCCGTATACCATCATCTTATTTATTGTAAAGGACTATTTTTAATCTGTCAATATATCGAATTGATTCTTGTGTCAAGCAAATAAAAATGTTACCTTTAAAATATCCGACTCCTTTTGATAAGTCGGTTATTTTAAAGAGAACATTTTAATATAACCTAAGATAATCGATTCCTGATTCTAAAACCCCAATTCAACACGGATTTTCACTTTCTTTTTCCCCTTTTTCGTGTTAATTCGTTTAATTCGTGGTTTCTGACCGGATTAACCACGAATATCACGAATATTCACGAATGATATTTTATCGTGTAAATCCGTTTAATCCGTAGAATCCGTGCGAAACCTGTGGTGAGCCCAGTCGAACCATTGGGGTCGGAATAAAAAAAGAATCGCTCAAATTAGGCATAAATTCAACAAAAAAATTTTCAAACTCACTTGACATACTTTAAAAAATAAAGTATATTATATTTAAAAGAACTTTAAAGGAGTGTGTATATGACAGAAAAAAATACCATCGAAAAGCTCAAAAAGATTGTGGAACAAAGAGAGGAAAGATTTAACCTTTCTGGTGGAGAGGTTTTTGTCTGGTGGGGGGTTGTTGTCTTGCTTGCACATAATATTTATAATCTGATTTTCCCGAATATGCTTGTCTGGATTGGAATGATTGTTATTGGGAATGCTGGAATGATAACTTATATTATAATTGTTTCCCGAGGAAATTTTAAAACTTTCTGGGGTAAAATGCTTGGAGAATTCTGGGGATTCTGGACAGTGCTTCTTATTTTCCTATTTTATGCTTTTCCTTTTGTGCTTAAACTTTATCCGCCTATGGCTATTTATCCATTGATTCTGTTTGCTTTAGCGAATGGTATGTATGTTTCAGGGCTTATTACTGAAAGAATTTCTTTTAAAGCTGGTGCTATAGCCTTTTTGCTTTCTTCAATATATCTTGCTTTCGATACCACAAAATTTTTCCTGGTTTACAATATTGGTACAATATTAGGTTTGGTAATACCCGGAATATGGAGTCTATATGAAAAGCGAAAATAAGTATAAACTTGATGATCTCCTTACAAATGAACTTAGATTTTTTATACTTACAATACTTGCAATGTACGAAGAGGTAGATTTTAACTTTTTGAAATCAGAATTGAATGCCACTGATGGAAATTTGAGTGTGCAGATTAGAAAACTTGAAGAGGCTGGATATATTGAGGTAAAAAAGCAGTTTGTGAATAGAAAGCCAAAGTCAAGCTATAAAATAACGAAAGAAGGGCTTAATGCACTAAAAAGACATCTTGATTATATGGAAAAGATAAAAAGTAAAATTGAAAAAGATTAATTTAACAGGGGTGAAAATGAGATATTTTATCAAGATTTTAGTTCTTCTTCTGATTTTCGATCTTAGCCAAGGGGTTATTATTAACAAAATAAAAATCACTGGAAATTCGCATACTGATTCATCGGTAATCCTTTATATTGCACAAGAGCTAAAAGAAGAGAAGGAATACACCGAAAGAGAACTTTCATGTTTAGCAATTCGTATAGAGGAAAGGCTTATAAATACAGGCTGGTTTTACAATGCAAAGGTTTATGTGGCTCCATCGAGCAAAGGAGAGGATTATAGAAATGTAGTGATTGAAGTTGAAGAAGGATTTCTTTATAGATTTTATGGAGGAAATGCATATGGGGGCTTTGGAATGGACAGTGTTTCTGGCAAAGGAGGAGGTTATAGAATAGAACTTGGCTACAATAGACAGCTTCTAAGGTTAGAAAAGCTATTTCCTCTACTTTACACTAAAATCAAAGGAAATTTAGGTAATTTAAACACTACTATTTACTCAAATGACAACAAAGAGATAAATATCCAGAGTGTTGGTATTAAATCAGATGTTTTTTACTTTTTAAATCCAGATTTTGCTTTTTATCTTGGTGGCGAATACAGAAAAAATTTTGATATTTCTTATAATTACCTTTTTGATAGTTACTATCCTGAAGCTGGAATTGTTTTGGATAAAAGAAATAAGAAATTTTCACCATCAAAGGGATATTACCTTGATTTGAACTACAGGTATCTTTCGTTTAGTTATCATAGATTTGGCATTGATGGGAGTTTTTTTGTTGGATTAATTGAAAACCTTACATTTGCAACAAGGTTGATTTTTATAACCGAGGATGTAAATGTCCCATACTTAAATAATCCGACGTTGAGACGTACGGCTGTGCGTCTCAACGTCGGGATTGATGGAGTGAGGGCAAATTATTCCGATTCTATTGGAACTTCTCTTGTTCAGGCAAATTTTGAAATTAGGTGGCAATTTTATACCATAAAACTTTTTTCTATGATAAATACTATTTTTGAATTTACGGCTTTCCTTGATGCTGGAAAGGCTTTTGGTGATTTTGAAAAGATAAAAGAGTTTGAAAACTATGCGATAGCCACCGGATTGGGTTTAAGGATTTTCTTTGACAACCCTGTTTTTTTACCAGTAAGGCTTGAGGCTGGTTTTGATAAAAACTTCAAACCGGCATTTTATTTTGATGTAAATTATCCATTTTAAAGGAGGTTTTGTATGAAGTGGATTTTGAGTGTTTGTCTGGTATTTTCGTCTGGTATTGCTTTTTCACTTGACAGATTAGAAATAAGGAGGTTTTCTTCCTATTTTGATTCAAATGTTGTGGAAATTAATGATGAGATTAAAAAACTCGGTAACAGTGAGGAAGAAAAAATCAAAAAAGGTGTTCTCTACCTTTCACTGGCAATCAAAGAACCACCGGTAGAGAAGGCAAGTCTGGAAGCCATAAAAATTTTGAAAGATTTTGAGAAAAAAAATGTAGACAGAGTTGTGAAGGCTCATTTAGCTATGAGTTATTCACTTGGGGCGAGGGATGATAAAAATCCTTTAAAGAAAATGGAATATTCTGACAAGAGCATTAAGCTTTTCAATTCTATTGTAGCAGAGGATGAAAACGACTGGTATATAAGGTTTCTAAGGGCACGATGTTTTGCAGGCTTTCCTGATATGTTCAAGGTTGGTGATATTGCAGAAAGTGATTTTAAATTTTTGCAGAATCTTTATGAGAACAAAAAAGAAAACATTAACCCAACTATAGCTGTAAGGGTTTATTACTACCTCGGAGAATTTGCAAAAAGCAAAAAAGACCTTGATAAAGCTATAGCTTTCTGGAAAAAGGCAGTAAGTATAGCCGATGAAAATCATATTACAAACGATAGCTACAGGAAAGCAAAAGCAAGAATTAAAGTATTTGAGGAATAACAATGGCAATCATAAAAACCAAAAATGTAGAAAAATTTTATAAGCTTGGTAAAACTTCTCTTTTAGCCTTAAAGAATGTAAGTCTTGAATTTGAAAGGGGTGACATAGCCTGTATAATGGGACCAAGTGGAGCAGGGAAATCAACCCTGCTTCACCTTTTAGGCTGTCTTGACAAACCCACAAAGGGTGAAATATTCATCAATGGAGCTAATGTAATGGAAATGAATGATGATGAATTATCACTTTTCAGAAATTCCTACATAGGCTTTATTTTCCAGAGTTTTAACCTTATACCTGTGCTTAATGTATATGAGAATGTTGAATATCCCCTGATAATAGGAAAAAAGAAAAGGGATAAAGAAAAGATTCTTGATTTGATTGAGGCTGTGGGGCTTGCAAACCACATCAAGCATAAGCCTGACGAACTTTCTGGTGGACAAAGACAGCGTGTAGCTATCGCAAGGGCACTTGTTACAGAACCTGAAGTTGTGCTTGCCGATGAACCAACAGCAAACCTTGATTCAAAGACTGGAGAAATGATTTTAAATTTACTACTTAAACTTAACGAAGAGAAAAAGACCACTTTCATATTCTCCACCCATTCAGAAGCTATTGCAAAGCAAAGCAAAAAAATAATTCATCTCTTAGATGGAGAAGTAAAGGAGATCATCTATGCTTAACATCAAGATAGCTTTAAGAAATATTTTTAGAAATGGCTCAAGGACAATACTTACGATGCTGTCTATTATAGTAGGAATGATGGCAATAATAATCGTAAATGGGTTTATTAACTATTCTATGTGGGGATTAAGAGAAAGTATGATAAGGGGTGGAATAGGACATTTTCAGCTTTATAAAAAAGGTTATTTAGAAAGAGAAGAGGATGTTGCCTTTGAGTATTTAATAAATAACCACAAAAGCCTGATAAAGGAAATTTACAAGGCGACTGAAATAAGTTTTGTTTCGCCTGAAATTTCTTTTAACGGAGTGCTTTCAAGTGGAGAAAAAAGCACCATCATTATTGGAAAAGGAGGGCTTAAAGAGGAAGAAGTGAAAAACAGATTTCAATCTCTTGCAGGACTCAATTTTATTAGTGTGTTTTTAAAAAGAACTTCCTTGCCCCAAATAAGCACCTAAGAGTACTTCTCGTTAATTCTTCTTTTTTTCCCATCATATTGGAAAGATTCTTCATAAGAAAAGCTGGGCAAAAAAACAGAATTTATAGAAAAGTAAAAAATTATTATCCAATTCGTCTAAATTTTACAAAAAAATATAAAGGCAAAGTGTTGACAATTAAACTTCAGCATTTTAAAATCTACAAAGTTATTAATTACATTATTTTGTCGTTCAAATTGCTTATAAAAATTTTTATATTTGGAGGAGAGGTAATATGAGGAAAGTTAAGTTTGTAAAAGTATTATTGCTCGTGCTTACTGCTGTGCTAATTGTTTCGACTGGATTTTCTGTTCCAAAACCTTACAACAATGAGAAAGTCAGCATTCAGATTGCTGTCTTTCCAAGTTTGGATGTAGCTTATAATGCCCTTCTGCCAACCTTTTCCAAGAAATATCCAAACATAACTGCTGAAGTCAAGTCCCTTGGTTGGGGAGATCACCACAACAATCTTATCACAGTTATTGCAGCTGGTCAGGGAGCTCCAGATGTTGCAGTTATTGATGTTAACTTTATAGCCCAGCTTGGTGCGGGTGGCGGTTTTGAAAACCTGCTAAAACCACCTTATGAAGCAGGTAAATACAAACAGTTTTTCTCCCCTTACAAATGGGCGCAGGCTTCTACAAGTCCAAGAGAGCTTATTGCTTTCCCTGTTGATATTGCTCCCGGATGTGCTTATATTTATGAACCAACCTGGAAGAAGTTTAAAGTTGACTACAACAAGATCGGCAAAATGACAATGGATGATCTCTTTGCGATTGGAAAGAAACTTACCTTTGATGCCAATGGTGATGGAAAGGTTGATCACTGGATGATTTCCCATGCTATAGGAATCTTCAATATGATATTCTGGTCAGCACCACAAAGATATTTTGATAAGGATGGAAATCCTGCTTTGACTGCTCCAAGAGTCAGAACTGCTTTTGAATGGGCAAAAAAATTTAGAGAAAATGGTCTTGATGCAAATATTAACGAATGGTCCAATGAATGGTATGCTATGTTTAAAGAAGGAACTGCAGCATTTGTTCCATCGGGAGCATGGCTTACCGGACATTTAAAGAACTGGATAGCTCCAGAACAGAAGGGGAAATATAGAATTAGCATGCTTCCTGCTCTAAATAAGGGCGAAAAGCCGATGATGATTTCAAGAGGAGGCTCCTTCCTTGCTATTCCTTCCCAGATTCCTGATGTAAACAAGGCTGCTGCCTGGGAATTCATTAAGTTTGCCTGCACAGAAATCGAGTCTCAGATTATTTCATTTGAAAAGGCAGATGCTTTCCCAGCTTATATGCCTGCATGGGAAGACAAGATGTTCACAGAGGGTGTGGAATATCTTGGAGGCCAGAAGGCAAGAAAGATATGGATACAGATTGCAAAAGCAATTCCAGAGGTTTATGTTAATCCAAAGGATAGTCTTGCTGAAAGTATTCTGAATACTGCTCTTTTTGACTATCTGGATGGAAACAAAACTCTGGATAAGGCTTTAAGCGATGCGCAAAAGGAACTTGAAGTTAAGATGAAGCAATAACAGGAATTTATAATTTAAATTCAAAAAGGGTTTGCAGCTTTAACCCTGCAAACCCTTTTTGAGTAATCAATCTGGAGGTAAACATTCTATGAACACCAAAGTAACTTCGGAAGGAATAAACTGGGGCACCTTCCGCCGAAAAGCCACCCCTTATGTTTTTGTGGCCCCCTTCTTTATTTCTTTCTTAATTTTTTCTACCTTCCCTATATTTTATTCCTTTGTTTTGAGCTTAAATAGCTGGGATGGTTCCCGTCCTTTAAATTATGTGGAAAATTTCGTTGGTTTAAACAATTATGTAAATGTACTAAAAGACCCTTTATTCTGGCAATCCTTTGTTAATACAGTCGCAATGGCTATAATCACTGCAATACCACAGCATTTCCTTGGTCTATTCTTTGCTTTTATTTTAAACCAGGGGTTCGTTAAGTTAAAGGAGTTTTTTAAAGGGGTCCTTTTTCTTCCATATATTACATCTTCCATAGCCATTGGCCTTGTGTTCAATGTACTATATGGTAATCCCTATGGATTATTAAACTATGCCCTTGCATCCCTTGAAAAATTAGGAATTGCAGGACCGGGTACCCTTATACCTTTAACCTCGCCGATAAACTGGATACGTGAATTTACATGGGTTGCTATAGCATCGCTTGCCATATGGCGATGGACAGGCTGGAATGCAATTATATATTTTGCAGGACTCCAGGCAATTCCTGACAACCTCTACGAAGCCGCAAGAATTGATGGGGCTAATTGGGCCCAGGTGTTTTTCAAAATAACACTTCCCCTGCTGCGTCCAATGATCCTTTTTGCGACTACAATGACAATTATAGGACAGGTACAGCTTTTCGACGATCCAATGGTTATCGTTGGCGGCGTGGGCGCCATGCCTACTGTTTCCAATAGAGGTATGACTCTTGCGATCTACCTTTACGCAAATGCCTTTAGCTGGGCAAGATTTGGAATTGCAGCTGCTGTATCGTGGATAGTATTCTTCATAATAGTATTCTTATCCATAATCAATAGAAGAGTTTTCCAGAAAAAAGATTAGTATTAAGAGAGGATTTTCTTATGGCAGTTCAGACAGATAGTAAAGCACAGGCCAGGATATTATCCCTGGAAACCAAAGGGAGTCTAAAGAGGAGAACAAATCCTATCAAGGCAATGTTAAAGATTATGCTTCTTTATCTTCCCCTTATTATATGGACATTGATTACAATATATCCATTCTGGTATATGATTGTAGTATCAGCAAAGAGTCAGGCTCAAATTTTCACATTTCCCCCACCGATGTCCCTAGACAGCGACTTTTTTGTTCAATTTACCAACAACTATCGTTCTCTGCTTTCAAAGATACCCTTCTGGCAGAATTTGTGGAACAGTATTTATATAGCATGTATGAGCACACTGCTTTCTATATTCTTCTGTTCCCTTGGAGGCTATGGATTTGCAATGTACAACTTTAGAGGGAAGAATATTATGTTTTCTATAATGATTTTTACATTGATGATTCCACAATTAATCGGAATTATTCCCTACTTTCTATTAATGAAAGCCTTTGGATGGCTAAACACAGCTCGTGCTATATACATTCCAGGAATTGCAAACGCCTTTGGAATATTCCTGATGAAACAATACATTGAAGCTTCAATTCCAATTGATCTGGTTGATGCCGCTCGTGTTGATGGAGCAGGAGAATTCAGCATATTCTGGAAGATTGTTTTCCCCCTTATAACTCCGGTGATTGGTTCTTTCGGAATTATGACTTTCCTTGGGAGCTGGAACAATTTTCTTGGACCTCTTGTAATTATGCGTTCAAGAGAAACCTATACCATACCCGTTGCTTTGAACTCTCTAAGAGGTCTTCAGAATGTCGATTATGGTGCAATAATGGTTGGTACTGTTATATCTGTGTTTCCACTCGTTCTGGTGTTTATCCTCATGTCAAAGCTTATAATATCAAAGATGACTGAAGGTGCTTTAAAAGGGTAATTTTCCAATAAAAGTTTTCAAAGGCGGCAATTAGCATTGTCGCCTTTGACTTAAATAATAAACCTTATTTGTTTTCCTTAACTGCTATCACTTCAAAGGTATCTCCAAGAGAAAGGATTTTTTGAATTCCTCGAATTACAAAATTGTCCGGCAACCCGATTCTTTCAGGATGAAGCCCACATATATTCACATTGATTAACCTGAAACCCGCTTTTTTAAGCAAAATCCTCATACCATTAATCGACGGTTCGAAAAAATGCTCTTCGGGTCTTTTCTTATAATATTCTTTCCTGTTAAATCTTGCAAAAGCACCATGGCCATTTGGTAAGGATAATGCTAGAATCCCTCTTTCCTTAAGGAGAGGATTAATTCTGAAAAGCAATTCCGCTGGTTTTTCTATATGCTCCAGAGTAAACCATAAAGTTATTACATCATATTTATATTTTTCCACTTCAGCCCAGCTTTTAAAACAGGAAATACCAAACCTCTTTATACAATATTCTCTTGCATAGTCAGATATTTCCAGACCATAAACATCAAATCCTGCCTGCCTTGCCTCATCACAAAAAAGCCCAAGCGCAGAACCCACATCAAGTAACAAAGCCTTCTCCGGAAAAATTCTTTTTAGCCTCTTCAATCTCCTTCTGGCAATAAGGCGTATGTTTTCTTCATCCTCAATATAAGTTTTCCCATAGGTTTTTGCATGGTTATCAAAGTAGTAGTCCTTGCCATACTCCTTCTTTAATTCTTTATACCTTATTTGGTAATTACTCCTGCACTTCTGGCAAAAAATTAAATAATAATTACCCGAATTATATAAAAGCCTACCATTACTACTTGAGCATAAGGGGCAATTAAACTTCAAATTCAGGCCCATTTTTACACCTCTATTATTACAATATATCCTCTTTCAAGCTTTATCTTACCATAATTTCTTACTTTAGCCTCTGCTACTTCTTTTTCAATTTTTTCTTCCAAACCCTTTAAAATATAAAATCTTTTGTTTAAGAGCGCATGTCTATTTCCCCATTTAAGAATATTCTTTATAGATGAATAAGCACGGCTAATTACAATACACTCTTTTTCAAAGCAAAAGCCCTCGTTAACATTAACAACCTCGGCATTAAGCTTTAACTTTCTTATCACATATTCCAGAAAAGCAATCTTTTTTAAATCTACCTCTGTTAGAATAAAATGCTTTTCAGGAATAAAAATCGATAATGGTATTGAAGGTAACCCGCCTCCACTGCCAATATCTATTATGTATTCAACAGATTCTTTTATCAGGTATGGATAGAGAGATAGACTATCCTCAATATGGGTTTTATATACACTTTCCTCCGTTGATCTGCCAATCAAGTTTATCCTGCGATTCCAGTTTAAAAGTTCTTTTACAAACCCATCTATTTTTTTCTGTCTTTCATTCTGAGTACTCATAAAAATCTCACTTTATACTACAGCAGCTCCACATTTTCTGTCATTCCAATCCTTGAAGGTTATAGCCTTGAAGGTTATAACCTTCAAGGCTATAACGAAGAAGTTAAAATCGGAATGACAAAAAAAGATGGAATTATTATTTATATTATAGAGCTTTTAAAAAAAATAAGCTAAAATAATAATATAACTGGAGAAATTATGACAGAAAAAAAAGAAACGCGGGTATTGTCCTTTATAGAAAAGAAGATTCATTTCTCTATCATTCTATCTAATAAAAAGATAGACGCAATAACCATAACATTAAGTGATAAAAATAAAAACAAGATAATCCCTCCTGAGTATAATTATATTTACCAACAATTTTACAACTACTTGTGCCATGGCAGTTGGAAGTTTAACCTTCCTATGAACTGGGAAAAATTGACGCCATTTCAATTAAAAGTATATAAAGAAACTATGAAAGTTAACCCTGGTAGAGTTGCGTCATATGGAGAGATAGCGAAAAGGATTGGTGGGACTAAATATTCAAGGGCTGTAGGAATAGCTCTATCCAGAAATCCTTTCCCGATAGTAATCCCATGCCACAGGATAGTACCGTCTTCGTTTAACAGAAATAAAATAGGTGGATTTTCATCTGGAGTAGAATTAAAAAGAGTCTTACTATTAATTGAGAATCCTGATATTTTTGCATAAGGAGAAAAATTTGATAATTTACGGAAGAAATTCTATAGAAGAGGCTATTTATAGTAACATTTCTCTCAAGCAGGTGTGGATAATCCGCGGTAAAGAAAATAAATATCCTGGATTAATTCAGAAAATCAGGCATAATAATATAAAAATTAATCCTATCAGTGAAAAAGAAATCGAAAAAATTTCCAGAACCCAGAAACACCAGGGAATTGCTGCAGAAATAATCCTGCCGGAAAATATTATTGAAGAAGAAGAGAATTTCAAAGATTTGGATAGACTTCACTCTGTTTTGATCCTTGACGGTATTACCGATACAGGCAATCTTGGTGCTATTGTCAGATCTGCCCTTTTGTTTAATATAGATGCTGTAATTTTACCAAAAGATAACAGTGCAAGGATTACCCCGCAGGTTATAAAAGCCTCTGCCGGAGCTATTTATAAGCAAAGGGTTATATATGTAAATAACATCAATACATTTATAACCCTCCTTAAAGAGGATGACTTTACAATTTATGGACTATCTGCAACAGCTGAAGAGGATATTGATAAAATCAGATTTAATAAGAAAATATGTCTTGTTGTAGGAAGCGAGCGTGAAGGATTAAGAAAATCAGTAAAAAAACAATGCTCGGTTATGATTAAAATTCCTACGTCCCGGAAAATAGACAGCCTTAATGTATCTGTAGCTTCAGCCATAGCAATGTGGGAAGTTTTTAAAAATTTCTCTTGACTTTTACAGTCATTTTAAGTTAAGATTTACATTATAAAAAACCGATACTTCTAAAAATTAAAAACAAAATAGGAGGGAGGTAATTTCGGGGGCACTTTTATAAGAAAGGTGATTCTATGTCAGCCAGCCATACAGACAAGGGAAAGGGAAACCTTTGCCTGCCCCTGAAACTAAGAGTAGTCTTTGTCTGTCTATTTTTTTATCTTTTCCTGATTTCTTTTTCAAGTGCCTCTTTTTACTTTTACCAGAAAAATAATATCCTGAGAACAGTTGAAAACTCTATTTCAAGAATAGCAAAAAACTTAGAAAACTTATCTATTACCGCTTTTAAGAATAATATTCCAGAAATATTGCAAATCGGGATACATTCTGAATTTCAAAACCAGAATATCCACCACATATCATTTAAACCTGCTATACAGCTTTTTCCTTCTATAGATTATACAAAAAATGAAGATAAAAACAATAATGCTTATTCTCTGCTAGTTTCCAGAGCAGTTATTTATTCAAATAAAGTCCTTGGTATCTACGAAATACTCTTCGCATATGATAAAGAAATGGCCAGCTTACACAACGGTATTATAAAGATTTTCTTATATTCTATGGTTCTTTCTTTAGTTATCGTTATTTTCTTTTATTTCTATCTCAGAAAAAAAATATGGAAGCCCGCCGAGGAATTATCCGAAGCCATCCGAAAAATCTCTAACCACAATTTCTCATGCAGGGTATTTCATGAATCAGAAGATGAAATAGGCATAATATGCAAGAATCTAAATAGTATGGCCGAATCGATTCAATATCAAATTGAAGATTCTCTTAATAAAGTTTGGACAGATCTTGTAACAAACCTACCAAATCGTAACAAAATATTAATCGATATTGAAAAAGCCTCCAACCCCACGCTAATACTAATCAATATAGATTATTTTAAAGAAATAAACGATTGCTATGGGAACAAAATTGGAGATCTTGTACTTAAAGAAACTGCAAGTCGTCTTCAGAAATACCAGGACTCTTTTTCGTATCAACTATATAAAATGCCATCGGATGAATTTGCCCTTTTATTTAACTACGAAATGGAAAAAGAAAGGCTTATTGAAATAGTAAAAATCATCAGTAATGAAATAAATGAAATTCCTTACAATCTTGATGAATATGAGATAAATGTGCATGTAACACTGGGCATTGCAAGAGGCTCTGATATTCCACAGGAACAAAAACAGGAAGGTAAATGGAGAAAACTCGCAACGAGTGCAGATATGGCATTGAAAAGAGCAAAAAGATACCAGAAACATTTTGTTGTTTACGATGAATCTCTTGAAATTCCTAAAGAATACGAAAATAATATCCTCTGGAAACAAAAGCTTAATGACGCAATTCATAATGAAAGAATTGTTCCGTTCTTTCAGCCAATTGTTAACAACTTAAGCAGAAAAATTGAAAAGTATGAAAGCCTTGTAAGGCTTATTGACAAGCATGGAAAAGTAATCAACCCCTCTCACTTTCTTGAACTTGCGAAGAAAAATCACCTTTATCATAACATCACAAAAACTATGATGATAAAAACATTTCATGTATTTAGGGATCTCGAGTATGAATTTTCAATAAATCTTACAGTGTTTGATATACTCGATGAAGAATTAAATATTTTTATAAAAAAACAATTGTACAAAAACCAGGAAACAGCTAAAAGATTGGTTTTTGAAATTCTGGAATCCGAAGGAATTGAAAACTACAAGGAAGTAATGATTTTTATTGAAGAGGTTAAAGAACTTGGATGTAAAATTGCTATTGACGACTTTGGTTCGGGATATTCAAATTTTGAGCACATTATGAGACTTAATGTTGACTATATAAAGATAGATTCCTCTCTTATTAAAAATTTGCCTCAAGATAAGAATGCCCAGATTATAACACGCACAATTGCCAATTTTGCAAAAGAATTAGGATTAAAGACCATATCCGAATTTGTTCACTCAAAAGAAGTTTTTGAAAAAGGTGTTGAACTTGGAATAGATTATTCCCAGGGCTTTTATTTTGGTGAACCAAAAGAAACCTTAATGTAAAAATTTGAAATATTTTTATTCATTTCTTAAACTTTTAGAAGTAAAGGATTTAGGTTTAATGGAGGTTTAAAATGAAATCTTTATCGAAGGTTTATAATTTTCTATTGGTCTTGTCCGCCATATGGTTTTTCTCTGGCTGCGGGCAAAAATTTTCTGGACCCAACATTGTAGGTGTTGTTACCAATTCAGCGGGAATGGTTTTCAATGGTATACCTGCAGGTTCTTTTGAAATGGGATCTGCAAATGGAGAGGCTCCTGAACAACCCGTTCATAAGGTAACAATAACGAAAGTTTATTTTATTGGAAGGTATGAAGTTACATATGGAGAATGGTCAAAGGTATATAATTGGGCTTTATCCAAGGGCTATGATTTTGGAAACAATGGTTCCGCAGGATATGCAACAAAAGATAAACCTGAAAGAAATCCTGTTGTAAATATAAGCTGGTTCGACGCTGTAAAGTGGTGTAATGCCCTTTCCGAAATGGAAGGTAAAGAACCTGTATATTATACCGATGAAAAATTCACCAAGGTTTACAAAAATGGTAATGTGAATATTACACCAAAAAATGTTAAGTGGAGTGCCAGTGGCTATAGACTACCAACAGAGGCTGAATGGGAATATGCATGCAGAGCGACATCAACAAACACATACTTTTGGGGAAATAATTCCGGAAGCTTTACAAGCTACACATGGAATAAGCAAAACAGTATGAACGCAACACATGAGGTCGGTAAGAAAAGCCCAAATAATTGGCAGCTCTATGATATATGTGGTAATGTTTGGGAATGGTGCTGGGATTATTTTGGAGCTTATTCAGAAGGAGAAGTTTCTGATCCTATAGGACCTGCCTCTGGAGCAAACCGTATTATCCGTGGCGGTGGATGGAATTCCCTTGTAGAAGACTTTCGAGTTTCTGTCCGCGTTGAAACAGAGCCGAACTTTAGCTATAACAACATGGGATTCAGGGTTGTTTTTGGAGCACAGTAAAAGCAAGTCAAAAAAAAGGAGGAGCTATCCAGAAAGCCGTTTCTTAATGAAATTTTAACAACGCTTAACTCCTTTTTGGATAGCCCTTTACTCTAAATGTTCATTTTAATTTTCCTATAGCTGTCCAGGCTGCTTTTACCGTTGCTTCCCTATGCGCCTGGGGGTTCATCGCAATTTGAAAAAGAGCGGAAAAAGCCCTCGAATCCCCATATTCTCCAAGAGTATCAATAATAGCCTCAGCTACTCTGTCATCATCATATCTTGTCTGATCTGCCTCATTAAACTTTTCTCTGTTTGCGCCGTATTTTGTTTTGAGTAACTCAATAAGCTTATTTATTATTAAATCCGTTCTTGCATAACGGGGCAAAACCCTGGCAGCAGCAATCCTTGTATCAACATTATCATCCCTTTCTATAACACTTAGAAAGGTAGTCTGATAGGTAATATCCTTACTTTCAGCCAGTGTATTAATAGCCAGAACTCTTGCATCTGGTGAAACAGCAATAATCTTTTTGGTACCTTCCTGACTTCTTTTAACTTCCCACTGGATGATATCATCAAAAAACTGGTATTTCTTTGGAGACTCATTTGTTACCTTTGTAGCGATAAGAACTATCTTATACTGCGTATCAAAGCTTTTCTGTTTGCCAATAGTGTCATTAAACATTTTTCTCAAACCATCGATTACTGCATCAGTAAGCTTTAAATCCTTTGGAATATCTTCTACAGATATATCCTGTCCAACCATCCTACCTATGCTATCTTGGCCAGAACAGAAATTTCCTTTAACGAAGAGAAATATAAAAACAACAAATAAAAGTATTTTCATAAGAACCTCTCATACAAGAAAAGACATAGAAAAACTATTTAATTTTCGGCATACATTAATCAAAATTTAAAGCTGTTATTATATTAATATACCTATCAGAATTGTCAATAGAATAACCGATAAGCCATTAATTTCCCTTTTCCTGTACAAATTACCGCCGATAAACAACATAGAAAAGCAATTCCACAGTATTAGGAATAAAGATTGAAAAGCCAATATCAACAAATGTGGCTTTTAAGACTAATAGATATTCTTTGTAAAACTAATAATAAAATATTTTCTTCCGATGCATAAAATGTCCATTTTTATTTAAAGAGTATTTTTTAAAGGGAGGAATTTTAATATGATGCGTTCTCTCTGGACAGCCGCCTCTGGAATGATCGGTGAGCAGTTTCATATCGATACAATAGCAAATAATCTTGCGAATGTAAATACAACAGGGTTTAAAAGGACCCGTGCTGAGTTTGAGGATCTTCTATACCAGACTCAACGTCTGGCAGGAACTCCTTCGTCCGAGATAAGCCAGTATCCTGTTCCAATTCAAACAGGGCTTGGGGTAAGACCATCTGCAACACAAAAGTTTTATACACAGGGAAGTCTTCAAAATACGGGGAATAAGCTTGATGTCGCCATTGAAGGAGAAGGATTCTTTGGTGTTACATTGCCTGATGGGACACAGGCTTATACAAGGGATGGTACTTTTAAGATAGATAGCAATATGGAGATTGTAACCTCACAGGGGTATAGGCTTAATCCCCCAATAGTCCTTCCGGATAATTTTGATATTGGGAGCCTTACCATATCCAAGGATGGGCTTGTTACTGTTAAAGCGGCGGGTAGCGATGAAGATATAGAAGTTGGCAGAATATTTTTGTATCGCTTTATTAATCCTGCTGGACTTACCAATCTAGGGGAAAATTTTGTAAAGGAAAGTCCGGCTTCTGGACCTGCAGTTCAGGGGACACCTTCGCTCGATGGATTTGGGAAAACCCACCAGAGTTTCCTTGAGATGTCGAATGTCAATGCTGTTCAGGAAATGGTTGATATGATTGTTGCACAACGTGCATATGAATTCAATTCACGTTCTATTCAGACAAGCGACTCGATGTTAGGTACTGCAAACAGCTTAAAGAGATAAAGAATTTTTATTTATAATGACACCAGGCTATATTCATAACCAAAATAGAAACCCCAGCTATTGTTGTTTGGGGCATAATAGCCTTCAATATAGCCTTTGACTGGCATTTCTCCATACGCGAGGGATAACTCAAGGTTAAGTCTGCAGAAAACGGATGTGTATAAAGTATCTTCTAAGTAAGCAGTGCGACAACCTATCATTGGATAAAACCTATTAAAATATAGTGGAAGCAAAAAGACTCCATGCTGAATTTCTGTTTTAAAAATCGTAACTCCGATTTCTCCACCAAGGTAATATTTAAGGTTAGTATTGATGTATTGATATTCATAAAAGGATGGATAATGATTTCCACCAAAAAAGTAATTTAAAGAAGCGGGGTTAAACATTTCCCACGGGCTATATGCACCATAAAGCTTAAGTGAAAATGGGGCAAATGATGGAAAATAGAAAAAATTGATTTCATACTTATTCATATTGTTAAGTAAATTATAATCATAAAACAAGGTTATATTGTAACCACTAAAACCATAAAAATAGGTTGTTTCTTCAGAATTGGCAAAACGTAGATAGGCAGTTAAAATTGGAAACTGCAAATTATATTGCCAATAATATGCGGATGGATTACCGTTATTAAAAGCCCAGGTACTATAGGAGGTATAAAAGCCTATTTCCATTAAATTCTCAACAGGTATAAAATGCAAAATATAATTTGGGTTAATACTCGCAGATGTCCGCCTGATATAATCATCAATTGAACTGTAGTAATAGAGCTGGTCCTCCAGCAAAATTGCAAAATGCACTGGCATAGAAGTATTATGCCAGTAAAAATAAGCATTTTCGAAATTATTAAAATAATTAAAGGCGGTATATAAAAAAATTCTATTCTGATAAACCGGATCCTGTATGAGGGTCATTATTCCGATGCTATCCGGAATATAGTCTTTTCCTGTGGTAATCCATGGCATCCAGAATCTTGGTAGCAGGTAGGGCAGAGGATTATAAGGCTTTGATATAAAATTACTTTCTACAATCTTATTTGTATTTGGCTCATATATGAATTTTGAAACTGTATAATTTGTAATTAGGCCATCAAAATGATTTATATCCACAGGATATTTTAAAAATATTTCTGCCTTTGAAAATCGCCCTGTGTAATATATTGAGTTTTTGAAAAGAAGTGGATTAAAAACCCCTCCATCAATATTATTCGTTTGAAGTAATAATTTTTTCCCATCGATTATACCTGCTTTATAAAAAGTATAATCATTATTATAAGAAAATAATATTTTTCCTTCATAAACACCGAGCCCACGAATATAATCAACGGGAGCATCTATAACACTTATCTCACCTGTTTCAAAATCATAAAATGCAATTTGCCGTTTTCCCTTGTCTGAAAGAATAAAAACAATCTTATTTTCACTGTACTGAATAGGGCTTATAAAATTAAGACTCTCCGTCCCATAAATAAGAGTCTTCATTTCTCCTTCTTCCGAAAAAAACACAAGATCGTTCATATGTGTTCTGGCTCTTACTCCAATAATTCCATTCCTGCCCGGCGATTTAAAAAAGCTTGCATATCCAAGTTTTTCATACTCATTTTTTAAAAACATCTTATTCTTCAAATCATAAACCTTTGTTACTCTTTTATACACCCCATTTTTCATAGTCGTTAAAGTAATGAGCATCCTGCTTTCATCATCAGAGATGGCTATAGCACCCTCTAAATCCAGAATATGGAATAATTTCTTCTCTTCTATATCATACGCCTTTATGTCATCATCGAAAAGATCACAAAAATATATTTTCTTACCACAAAGCCATGGAGTATAATAGCTTCTATATATTTTCATCTCACTAAATGGTTCAAGATAACATAGATTGGTACCCAGATTTCCTCTATATCTAATTTCCTCTTTAAACATGCCCCATTCATCATAGATATTTGTATGATAAACATCCTGAAAAGCTATTGGCATAAAGAAGGGTAGTAAGCCTCCATTTTTTTGCCATAACTCTGCATATTTTTCCATTCCGTACTTTTTTTGAAGATAAAGGCTAAACAATCCTCCATAATTGTAATAAACCATCCCACCTGGATACAGGTCATAAGGGCCGCTTGCCTGGTCTATTGTTTTAAAGTTGTTATCCTGAATGTCCTGTTTTATTTGTTCGTGGACATCAGGATCGTTTACCCTTCCAAATCCATTTTGTCCCTCAAAGCTAAGGGTTACCCCCTCTAAAAAGTTCTTCGGCATAGATACATTCGGACTCATATAATTTCCAAACACACTCGAAAGAGGCTTGTAAAGCCCTCTTTTTGTATTAAGACTTATAGCATGCACCATTTCGTGAAGGAACAAATTTTTAAAGTACTCATCAAAATTAAAAGCCAGGGCATCATCGCAATAGTCCATTAAAACTATGTGCGTATATGGAACATGAGAGGCGAAGCCATTCGCTAGCTGAACATGTGGTGTTAATATCACCGTTATTTTTTCATTGTGTTCGGACTTTAATATTCCTTCTACTTTTTCATAAAGTTCATCGGCAAAGGTTGTTATATAAAAAGCTGTTTCCCGGGATTCCTCCGGAAATATAATGTCAAAGTGTCTTGTGGATATTGTATAGAGAGGAGTCCATGGGTCATAAAGCTCTTCGTATATACTTGTGGAATGAATGTAGTTCGCCATCAGGAGAAGCAAAATGATAAAACACAAAAAGACTTTGCCCATAAAAAGCACCAAAAAAAAATTACTGTGTTGAATTATATCTGCAGGGATTAAAAATAGCAAAATTGGATGATGTAGAAACTACAAGAATTTTATATGCTTTCTATACTAACTATAGGGATGTTTTTATACCTTTCTTTTAAATATTCAAAAGTGCTTTTACAGATTAAATCATTCTCTCTAAAGTGAAGGTTATAGATAATTTTTACTACAGAAATTTCTTTTGCTAAAAGCGTTTCGATAGTAAGAAGCGTATGGTTTATGCTTCCAAGCGCTGGCGTTGTTACAACAATAACAGGCATAGGGTTTTCGATTAACCAGTCCAGAATAGTAACATCTTTATTTAATGGGACATATAATCCCCCTACTCCTTCAATAAGAATGTTGTTATATAGACTTGAAACTTTATTAATACATTCATTTATATGTTCTATGAAAATAACCTTTTCTTCAAGTTCTGCTGCAAGATGAGGAGAAGAAGGATATTTAAATACATAAGGACAGGTTAATCCATCTTCATCTTCTTTTGTCAGTGAAATCCCCATAATTTTTCTATGGGTTAAGATATCCTCAGAAATTTTTGTTTTGCATCCCGTCTGTACAAGTTTCATTGTTATTGTGGATTTATCTTTGCTATAAAGATCTTTTGCAATAATTCCAGTTGCAATTGTTTTACCAACATCTGTACTAATGCCTGTTACAAAAGTTCTCATTCTTGTAACCTCTCAAAATAATAATAAACTGGATTATAAGTAAGTGTAATACCTTTCTTTGTTCTAAAATTTTTTTCGTATTCTTTTCTAAATCTATCAAGTGAAGAAGTGTTCCATCTGAAATTAACAATTCCATTAACCCCTGTTCTTTTAATATGATTTAAAACATCCATAACTGAAGAAAAGTATAGCCTTTTTGTTTCCTCCTCAAAATATTTAAGTCTAAAATAAGGATAACTCATCCTCCTGATTTCCTCATTATCATAGTACTCAAGTGAAGGGCAGGAAAGTGTTTGGAGTTCCAGAAAATTTTTTCTTCCAAAGGTAGAAAAACATAAAATTCCCTTTTCTTTCAAAGAAGGATAAATCCTTTTAAAAAACTCTTCTGGATAATTAAGCCACTGGAATGTTGCATTTGAAATAATAAGATCCAACCCTGAAGGAATAGTTATTTCCTCTATGTCTCCACCAATAAAGATTATTTTATCACTTATTTTTTTTATGTATTGATTGCATTCTAAAACAATGTCGTTGGCAAAAAATTCTTTGAAGGAAAGATTTTTTACTATCTCTTTTGTTAGAACTCCAACACCACAACCAATCTCAAGAATCTTTCCAAAACTTTTCCCTTTAATTTCGATTAATGATTTGATAAGATTAAATGCCATCTCCTTTTGAGTAATGGCTTCATTTTCATAAAACTTAAGATTTCTTTTAAATCGTTTAATTATTAAATCCTTCTGTTTAATCAAGCTATAAACTCCTTTAAAACTTCATCCCAGCTTTTCCACATAAAAAAAGGAAAGTGTCCGGAATCAATTTCTTTATAAGAAATACTTTTTTCATTACAAAATTTTTTTTGTGCTATGGGAAAAATAATTTTATCCCACCTGCAAATTAAAGCAGATTTAACAAAACTTTGTGAAAAGATGTCACTTTCACATAGCTCCTTGAGTCTTAATAATTCTCTCAATTGATCATTAAAATCTCTCCCCGGCTTATTATTCATAAAAATCTGGAAATCCTTTTTATCGAAAAACATATTTTTATAAAATGGAATAACCCCCGTTTCAGAAAGATTTTCTAGAGTAGATTCAAATATCTTTGGATGAATTCCATAATCTTTTGAAATCATTTTAAAACTTCCATTAATTAAAAAAAAGTTTGAGTTATTGATATTTATAATTTCATTCTGAAACAAAAGTCCCATTATAAAAACGCCAAAAGAAAAGCCTATGTGAAAGATATTCTTATATTCTTGAAAAATAATTTTTTTTTCAGGAAGAGATGAATAATCATAAAACATAACTACATCATACTCATCTGATTTCAAATGCAAAAATGGATTCTCATCCATTCCCCATCCATTGTAAAATACAATAAGTTTATCACTATTAATCCTGTAAAGCCAGCATTCCTGCATCCTTAATCTCCTTTAAAGCATTAACAAGATTATCAAGCTGGTTTTCTGTTAAATTTGCGGTAATAGAAAATCTTATCCTTGATTTCCCTTTCGGGACAGTTGGGTATCTTACAGGAAGGGCATAAAAACCTTTCTTGATTAATTCTTCTGAAAACTTAATAGCTGAGTTATTTGAAAAAGTAACAAGTGGAACAATCTGAGAATTTCCGATCATAGAAAAGCCATTTTCTTTAAGCCTTTCTCTAAAATTGTCTGATATAAGATTAAGGTGTTTCCTTCTTGAAGCTCCATTGTCAGATAGGCTTTTTTCAAAAACGAATCTATTCCATGATAAAACCATCGGTGGTAGGGCTGTTGTATAAATAAAAGAACGCATTTTGTTTATCAAATATTCCTTTATGACTTTGTCACATACAAGGAATGAACCTATTGAAGCAAATGCTTTACCAAAAGTGCCAAGTATTAAATCTACTTCTGAAATTATATTCTCTCTTTCTGCAATACCAAGCCCATTATTACCGAACACACCAACTGCATGAGCTTCATCAACATAGAGCAATAGGTTATACCTATTTTTAAGCCCATTCAGTATTTTAATATCTGCTATATCCCCATCCATGCTAAAAACAGACTCGGTAATTATAATAGCTCTTTTGTAATTACCTCGATATTTTTTTAATAGAGTTTCAAGGTGATCATAATCAAGATGGTTATATCTATGAAAGCTTGCTCCGCTTAGCATTACCCCATCAATAATGCTTGCGTGGCACAACTTATCAAGAAAGATGCCATCTTCTTTCCCAACCAGAGCTGGAATAATTCCAACATTTGCATGATAACCGCTGTTAAAAATAATAACAGAACGCCTTCGATAAGACAAAGAAATTTTATCTTCAAGTTCTTCATAAGCAAAAGAATTTCCACTTAAAAGCCTTGAACCACTGCTGGCAAGATAGTAATTTTCAATATTTTCACTATTCATTTTCTCAATAAAGCTTTTTATCAGATCTTTATCAAATGCAAATCCAAGGTAATCATTTGAGGATAAATTTATAAGATGTTGGCCATTTTTTTCTATAGTGTTGTTTTCTGAATGAAAAAATGGTGGGCGTATTTTTCTATATAGATTTTTTTGCTTCAAAAGCTCAAGCTCTGAATAGAAATCTTTATATTTTTCAATCATTCAAAACCTTCCTTAAGACTCTTTCACTTAAGTCCATTATGGCTTTTACATCCTTTAATTTTATATTTAAAGGTAAAAACCAGTATATTGTATTTCCAAGTGGACGAAGGATAAGGTGATTTCTTAAGCCTTCAAGATATATCTTAAATCCTATTCTTTCGTCAGGAGGATAATCAACTTTATTTTTTCTGCTTTTTACAATGTCTATTGCTCCTATACTTCCAATAAATCTAATGTCACCAATTTTATCCCAATCTCCAAGACTCTTAAGTCTTTTATAAAAATATTCAAAAGTTTCCATATTCGACTCTGGAAGTTTATTTTTAACTAAATAAGAAATGTGTGCATTTGCAACAGCACAGGCAAGTGGATATGCAGTGTAGCTATGCCCATGAAAAAAAGTCTTGTATGAAAAGTAATCGCCATAAAAAGCTTTGTAAATTTTATCATTTACAATTGTCAGTCCGAGTGGTAAAATTCCTCCGCCCAATGCTTTTGATAAACATAAAATATCAGGAAGAATTTCGGCTTTTTCAAAAGCAAACATTTTACCAGTCCTTCCAAATCCTGTTGCTACTTCATCAAGGATTAATAATATTCCATATCTTTTGGTAATTTCTCTTAGCCTTCTTAAATATTCAACGGGATAAACTTTCATTCCTGCTGCACCCTGAAGGAGAGGCTCAGCAATGAATGCTGCAATATTTTTATGGTGCTTTTCTATAGTTCTTTCAAGATGTAAAGTGCATTTCATGTTACAAGTTGTTTCTTCTGCATTGAAGGTAAATTTACTCTTTCTATGCTTACAGCTTGAACAATCTGGACCTTTAACCTTAAGACTTTTGAACATCAGTGGCTTATAAAGCTTGTGATATAAATCAATTCCACCAACACTTATTGAACCTATAGTATCTCCATGATAAGAGTTTTCAAGATAAAGAAAGAGTTTTTTTTCTATACCAATGTTGTGCCAGTATTGAAAGGCTATTTTTAAAGCAACCTCCACAGAGGTTGATCCATCATCAGAAAAAAAGAATTTAGAAAGATTTTCTGGCAGAAAGCTTTTAAGCTTTTCGCATAGTTCAATTGCCGGAATATGTGTAAAACCAGCAAATATAACATGGTCAAGTTGCTTTAACTGTCTTTTTATAGAGTTAACCAGTTCTTTGTTGCAGTGTCCAATAGAATTTGTCCACCAGGAAGATACTGTATCATAATAAAAATTTCCTTTAGCGTCATAAAGTTTAATTCCCTTTGCCCTTGTAATTATTGGCATCTTTAATTTTTCGTAATCTTTTGCCTGTGTGAAGGGATGCCAGATTAGTTTTTTATCTACCTCCTGATAGTAGTCACTTCTGAAATTCATAAAGCTCCTCTAAAAATAGTTTGTCCTCTTCTGGTTCCCTTCCCCTTGTTGTAAGATAACCTCCGGTTAAAAATCCATTAGCTCCTGAAAGCATTATTAACCCTTGAAAATCCTTCATGATGGTTTCTCTTCCAGCAGCAAATTTTATAACCCTATCTTTCAATATTAACCTGAATAGAGCAAAGGTTTTAATCACTTCGATAGCTTTTGTTTTCTTCTGGTTTTCAAGCCTCGTACCTTTTATAGGTATCAATACATTCAATGGAACAATATCTACATTCAATTCCTTCAAAAGAAATGCAAGCTTTATTCTATCATCCATTGTTTCACCAAGTCCAATTATTCCTCCAGAACATACCCTGACAGAATATCTTTTAAGAAATTTAATAGTTTTTATTCTTTCTTCTACTTTATGGGTAGTCGCTACCAGACTTAAATATTTTTCAGGATTCACCTGAATGTTATGATTGTATTCAGAGATGCCTGCTTCGGCAAGGGCCTTTGAAGTCTCTTCACTTAATACACCAAGGGATGCACAAACCTCTAAATCGGGAAAATGCTTTTTTAGTTCAGTTATAATTTTAACTATGTTTTTAAACTCATCGTTTATTTCTTTATATCCATAGCCACTTGTTACAATTCCAAAATGGCGAATGCCTTTTGAATAGGTTTTTTCTGCCTGCTTAAGAATGCTATCAAAGGAAAGCAGTGGATATGTTGATATATCCGCACTATGGAAAGAGGATTGGGCACAATAACTACAATCCTCTCCACAAAGTCCGGATTTTGCATTGCAGATTGTACAGAGATGAAATGTTTTTGAATATTTTTGCTGAACTTTAAAAGCAAGGCTGGATAAGTCCAGCACATTTTCTCCTTCTGTACTTCCAAGCATGAGCGCTTCTTCGATGGATAAATCTTTCCCATCAAGAATTTTATATGCGTTCAAAATGTATTCGTTCATAAATTTATCCTTGTTTCTTTTTTATTATCATTTCGATTCTTTCTTATTTGCTAATTCTTATGAAGAATCTTCCACGCAAAACCCAGCATTCAATATATTAAATCTCTTTTATACTATTGTCAACCTTTTAAAATTTTGGTTTACAAACTCAATACTAATTAAAAAAAAGAAAAACATCACCAATGCAGGCTACAATTTGAATCATTACCTGCATTATTTATTGGAAGTGCATATTTCAACAAAAATAGAAATTATTAATTAAACTTGGAAATTTTTACCTTATGCCCTATAATAAAACCTCTTTTAAACATAAACTTTCAACTTTTACCAAATTTAAGGGGTAGGTATGAAGTATAATAAATTCGAGCTTTCTGTTTATTTTACATCACATAATATCAATGCAATAAAGGACATTAATACTTTTGAAAAAGATTTTGCGGAGATGGAAAAGCATCTTAAAATAGGAAAGGTTTACCTTGAAACATATCGTGTGGATGAATGGGTAGAAAGAGAAAAAATTCTTAAATTGAAAGAGTTCTTTCAAAAAAAAGGAATTACAGTAGCAGGAGGAATTACAACAGCCCGTCTTTCTGAAGGGCGATGGAAATTATTCTGTTATTCTTCAGAGGAGGAATTAAAACTTCTTGAAAAGATAATTCGTTTTACTGCTCCTATTTTTGATGAAATTATCCTTGATGATTTCTTTTTTACAAACTGCAGGTGTGATTCCTGTACAAAGGCAAAGGGTAAAAAAAGCTGGTCAGAATACAGAACAGAGCTTCTGGCAGAAATTTCAGAAAGATATATAGTTAAACCAGCAAAGGAGGTTAATCCCAACATTAAGATGGTAATTAAATTTCCAAACTGGTATGAGTATTATCATGAGGCAGGTTATAATCTCGAAAAAGAACCATATATTTTTGATGGCATATATACCGGAACGGAAACAAGGGACACAATTTATACACAGCAGAATCTACCAAGGTATTTAAGCTATTTTCTTATGCGCTATCTTGAAAATGTAAAGCCCGGCTCAAATGGAGGTGGCTGGTTTGATTCTTTTGATTGTTACAATCCTTTGCATTATATAGAGCAGGGCTATCTTACCCTTTTTGCAAAAGCGCGAGAGGTAACCTTATTCTGCTATGGTCTCATCAGAGACACAATATATGTGCCGGTTGCCGGGTATGCTTTTGAAAAACTGGATAAAATTCTTACAGATATTGGGAATCCTGTCGGAGTTGCCTGTTACAGACCATTTCATTCAAGTGGAGAAGAGTATCTTCACAATGTAATAGGTATGCTTGGCATCCCGCTGGAACCATATGCAGAATATCCATCGGAGAGCAGTACTATTCTTCTGACTGCCTCGGCAGGTAATGATCCAGAAATAATAGATAAACTTGAGAAAAGCCTTAAAGAAGGTAAAACCGTTATTGTAACATCAGGATTTATAAAAAAGGCAAGCGATAAGTTTAACAAAAAAATTGCCAGCGTCCATCCCCTTAATAAAACCGTCCCTGTAAGTCACTTTGCAAGGGATATATGGCATTGTGCCTATAAAGACTACAAGGATTCTTCCGTACCAATAACCCTTCCTGCAATGGAATATCCAACGAATGATATATGGCCTGTTGTTGTTGGAATGGTTGGAGAAAGCTCTGTGCCCGTTCTCCTTTCTATGAGCTATGGTGAAGGAAGACTTTTAATACTCAACATTCCAGTTAGTTTTAGCGATTTGTATCATCTTCCAGAACTTGCATTAAACAG
>Ga0123519_10002120_pt1 | contig 33800 bp, 34 predicted proteins | sample YelNatPaOPRAMG02_FD_87396 | JGI IMG/M metagenome (GOLD analysis project Ga0123519, IMG submission 87396) | Hot spring microbial communities from Yellowstone National Park - Yellowstone National Park OP-RAMG-02 (version 2) | ecosystem: Environmental > Aquatic > Thermal springs > Hot (42-90C) ... | reverse complement strand
GTCGGCTAGAGTCAGATCTCTTCTTCGCAGTGTCTCAGTGAGCTCTTGCAACTGCGAATCAACCGCCTCTTCCACTATAGCCTCTGGGAACGATACTTTTGAACCCGCGATAACCTTGTTTGCAATCTCAGCGCGAACCGTCTCATCCGCCTCCGCGTGAGCGATCTTCTCGAGCTCAGACCTTATCCTGGACTTGAGTTTTTCCACGGAATCGATCCTGTCGCTCTCGCTTCGTTCGCCCTCCGACTCGCCCTGATTAAATATCTGCTTAACCCACTCGTCGGTCAGCTCAGGCAGTGTACGCGAGCGAACGCCATGCAATTTAGTCACCAAAGTAATCGTCTGTCCGCGCAGGTCTTCATCCGGGTAATCTTCCGGATACGTAACCTGGATGCTTCGCTCCTCGCCCACAGACATGCCCAAAATGCCCTTGTCAAAGTCTGGCAAATTGTCTCCTATACGAGCTTGGACCCTTTGAGGTCGACCTTCAGGTTCATCTTCGCGCCGCAATTCGACGTCGACTATATCGCCTTCCTGCACGCCTCGATCCGTTACGGGCTCGTAGGGAGTTGTCTCATCAATCAGCCGATCGATTTCCGCCTGCACATCTTCATCAGTAACGCTGCGGACCTTTCGCTCAACCTCTAAGCCCACGTACTCGCCAAGCTCAACAACAGGTGCCAGGGGCACCTTCACTTTGAATCGCATCGGCTCATTTGGTTCGAGATGGAGCAACTCAACATCCGCGGGACGAAAAGGATCTAGCTTGGTCTCGTTCAGTGCGTCTTCGTACGCTTCGAAAACCAATTTGTCGGCAACTCGCTGCCTAACGACATCCTTATCCAGGAATGTCTCAAGCACTACCCTTGGAGCTTTCCCTTTACGGAAACCGGGGACTGTAACCGATTTTCCCAGCTCCTTATAGACGTCGTCATAAGCCGAGCTTACTTTTTCCGCATCTACTTCTATCTCGAGCTCGACTTCACAGGGGCTAATCTGATCTTGTTTAACTAGCATTTGGCATCTCCCTTAGGCGCACAGTAAGAGAAAAATCGCATCCTTTGGCAAAGCTTGCGCGTTGCAGCATACTCTGGACGTCTGATCCTCCCCGTCCGGGCGCAATTGTTTCTTGCACCTAACATCCCGTGCTATACAAAATAAGCTCGCCACGGCATTGCCTTTGCACTGCGAGCTAAGAAAACTGGAGCGGGGGACGGGACTCGAACCCGCGACATCCACCTTGGCAAGGTGGCGTTCTACCACTGAACCACCCCCGCACCAACCGAATATAGGTTTTTTCTTTCTCCGCCTTTGCGGCGGACCTTATTGACTATGACTAAGTTTTCTTAGTCCGGTCTAGGGTGTGGTGGGCGAGAGGAGAGTTGAACTCCTACGCCTTGCGGCACTGGATCCTAAGTCCAGCGTGTCTGCCATTCCACCACTCGCCCGAAACCGATACCACTTCGCCGAGTGTCCGCTGGGCGCTCACTACCTGACCGCCTCAGCATTGCCCCATCCGTTAAAACCCAAAAGCGCATACTATCAAAGTTTGGTGGACGATCAGGGACTCGAACCCTGGACCAATGGATTAAGAGTCCACTGCTCTACCAGCTGAGCTAATCGTCCACGAACCTGCACTTTCCGTTAGTTATTATACCAACGGCAGCAATTGTTAGTCAACATCAACCGTAACTTCTTTCGTGACCGATAAGCCGCGGGCAGAGGTCTCAGCATTCGCTAGAATTATATCAGGCAAAGAACGCTAAGTCAAAGCTTTGCACTTCCAATTGATTAGCCGCGCAGTATAATTTAACTCTCTGCCAATGAACGCTGTGTGAGAAAGGAGAATCTTGTGTCAGCTGAAGATTTCGCCATTTCACGCCAGAGCAACACTGCCAATAAACCCCGATATCCCTGGCGAGGATTTATGATCGATTCTGGTCGATCGCCCAACAGCCTCGCAAAAATGAAGCGAATAGTGCGAATATGTTCCGAACTAGGACTAAACTTCTGCGTCTTCCGCGAGGGCGACGATGAGCTCTGCGCCGTGAAATACCGCACTAATCGCCTGGGTTCTGAAGACCCTTATGCGCTCACAATGGAGCAAGTCGAAGAATTCGTCGACTACGCAGATTCCTACGGTATCAAAGTAGTTCCCGAAATCGAGTCGCTAGGGCACTCCACAGCAAAGGGCAGATACTACCCCGATATTGTAAGCGGAGGATTTGAGCACCAGTATGAAGGAATCGGCGTACATATTCGCAAATCTCATCTCGCACCGGCGGATCCACGTTCCTACGAATTGCTCGAATCCATTTACGAAGAGTGGTTTCCGATAATACGAAGCCCACTGGTCCATCTGGGATTGGACGAGGTCAGGCTCCCCGCAGAAGAACAAGCTGAACACCTGGAAGGTCTTCTCGAACTGGTCGACCGCGTTGCAAAACGTCACAATAAACAGATCATACCGATAATCTGGGCAGATGCACCCCAAACGCCTTCCAAGTGGCGCGATCGCGTGATACGATGCCTCTGGGCGTATGGCGACGACAAAATGCGTGTCGGTTATCAAAACCCTCATCTAATCAAACAGGGACTTCGCGAGCTTTCCGAACCCGGCTGCACGGAACTTGTCTTCATGGCAGCAGGATCCGGATCTGGACACACTCCATACTCCAAAACAAACTATGAACACGCATTCTTAAACCTGGCAGAATGGGCAATATGGGGAAAGGACAGACCCAATTTCATAGGACTTTTGGCGGTTCAATGGTCAGGAAACATGCTGGACGACTGGTTGCCGGATTTTGCGTGCGCCGCAGAATATGGCTGGAACCCGCCAGATGGAATCCCAGATTTCGAAACCCAAATGGCGCGAATTCGAAGGCGGCTCTCGCAGATCAAAGACGCCGTTGACCCCGACCCGGCAGAAGTGGACCCACCTGCCTGGGATGGCATCTGGCTCAAGGATGGAAAATGGTTCAAGGACATAATAGCATCAACCGCGAAAAGCTGATTTGACTTTCGGTTTCAAAAAGCATATTGTTGGCGCGAAACAGCGCCAACCCGGCTCATTAGCCGAATCGCTCTGAACTAGCTGCCTATCCAAGATAGCAACCATAACAGCAGGAAGAAGAAACCTGAGAAAGCTAACGCCACTATAAACCCAATAACGTTCACCGCCGTCTGATGGCGCAACTCCCAAGGATGACCCTCACTCGAGCCTGCGTAAACCATGTCCACTCCCTTTTCGATGAGTTCTTTTTCCCGACCCACCGGGGTGGTTATGAGCGCGTAGAACTTGTCCAGCTTGTCCTTTGGTAGAGGCTTGCCTAAGAGACTGCCTATGATCAACGCCAAAATCCCCGCCGGCAGAAACGCTAGCAACCGATAGTGCAATAGCGTCTTGTCCGCAAAGATCCCGGGCGTTCCAAGCTTAGCACAGCGAATTATCACATCTCCTGTCTTGATTCCTGCCGATTGTGCAAATCCGCCATCGGATACCGAGCTTACAATCACGCCTGTCTGCTCTACGTTATGCTCGATTCTTGCTGTGGCTTGTTCCAGCGCCGTCAGATCCGAATCCGTCAGCTCACGTACGCTCACACCCAAGCCTTTCGGATTGTCTTTACTGAAAATAACCAAAACCCGCTTGCGCTCCGACTTGCCTGCCTTAGTGGACACCACATCCAGTAAAAGCCTTGTGAACCTCGGTTGACGCACATTGTACGATGCTACCGTATCCGAACTGGCTTTCGTCCATTTAGCAAAGTATTGGCTCCAAGCCTGTCCGGGCTCTCCAACGTAGAGCCAGATCAAAAGCATCACAGCAAAAGACGCCCACGCTCCGGTCGCATTTGTTCTGCGCCACAGTACTCCTGCCCACATGAATAGACCGGTGAACGCAGCCAGAGTCCAGAACCACATTAGTGCGTCCGCAACTTGTCCAACGCCCAGTGCGAAGATCACTCCCAGGAGTACGATAACTAAACCGGCGTAACGCGCTATCCGAAGCATCTGTGCGTCATCCGCTGCAGGGTTGATATGCTTTTTGTATACGTTGCGCGAAATAAGAGCCGAAGCTGCTACCATGAACGCCGACAGCGTGGACATCTGCGCCGCAAGTATAGCGGCAAACATTATTCCGATCAGACCTAGCCCTCCCGGCAACAATATCCTAATTGCCGTACCAAATGCATCCTCTCTGGCTATCGGACCCACAACTCCTTTAGACACTAAAGCCGCAACTATTATCCCCGTTAGAGCCCATCCGAGGGCACAAAAGCGCTTGACGAAGTTACCGTAGGTAAAACCAACTCTGCCTTCGAACTCGGTCTTCCCACTGGCGCACACTTCCATAGTATGCGGTTGAGCCACAATATTGATCAGGTTCATCAGGGAACCAGCTAATATCCACCAAATACTTAGCTCCTCTAAACCGGTCAGTCTAAACATCGAAGGGCTTACTGAAGCATGCAAACCCGCGAAACCGCCGACCTTCGCCAGCCCAAATGGAACCAGCATCAAAGACATCACAACGATGAGCAGTCCCTGTACAGCTTCCGTAAACACCGTAGCAAACAGTCCGCCTGCCGTTCCGTATATCAGGAACGCGATAGTCATGCCGATGATTCCCCACATCGGCGACACTGTCCCCAGGCTTGCAGCGCTTACTATCTTCCCAGTTCCGATCAAAAGCGTGCCCATATTGACCGCAAAAATCAATGTGCCCCATATCGCATAGAGAGTGCCTAGCGCGGTCCCGAACCGTGCTTCGAAGAAGTCCGCAGTGGTAAGATAACGAGACCGTCTGAAAAACGGCGCTATCAGCCAATAGAAAGGCGTCACGAACAAGTAAACAAACGTATACCAAATGCCCGCTAAGCCATACTTAAAAGATGCACCAACCACCGCGACGGGATCGTCCGCATGAGTTCCTGTGCCGAGCGCGTGCATCATCATCAGGAATTTGTTGAAAGTGCGCCCACCCGCGAAGAAATCGCCGGTGCTTTTAACCTTACGAGTCTGATAAAGTCCGATGGAGAGCATGGAAACGAAGTACAAACCCAGTACAACACCATCAAGCCACTGAAACTGCATTCGGACCTCCGCAAGTCGCCATTTAAAAGTCGGACTCCGGACCAACGAACCGCCGATTAGTCCGGAGCCGCCAAAGTATGCACGCCGTGTGTCTATTTCGCTTCGAGTGTCAAACTGTCCTGCCTGATACCGCCGGGCTAATCTACTTCGTACCTAACCGATCCGTAGTAGCCAAGTGCTATCTCCACTCTACGTGGCAGCCTTCCTGAGGTATTGTTGCCAAACCCAGCCTTCTTGCCTCCGTCTTCAGCGCCGCGTAGAACTCTGGCCAGTTCCAAAGCTTGGATTTGCTGATTATATCTACTGCCTTGCCCGATAGATGTCGGCTATTCATTGTCCAGGTAACGGGCTTGGAATGCTTATGATGGGTGCGACCGTAACCATATAACCACTCCTGCCGCTCTCGCGTGCGCACAGCCTCGAATATGATCGGGTCGAAACCGCGCTCGGTCAACCGATCTAGCAGGCGCTCCACCTTCCGCCGGAAAGGTTCCCAAAGCGACCGTATGTCCGCACAACGTTTAGGTTCTCGCGCGATCATCTCTTCGCTCTCTTCCATTGCTGATACACATGCTCCACTAACAAATTAGCAATCGACTGCGGAATTGGAAAGCCCAACTCCCGAACGGTCAATTGTTGCAAATACGTGACCGCCTGTGCACGACGAGCATCTGGGGAAAGCTCCGCAATTGCAGCAGCGCGCTCAATTGCATCCGTAATCCGCGCCGAGCCGATTCGCCTCAGCCACTTCCGAGCCCAACCGGGCAGTCGATCTTTGCGCGCCAGGAGGGCAGTCGCAAATCCCATGACTCCGACTGCAAGGGATAACCAATCATCCATGGGGATATGTTTAAAGTCCACGAGCAGACTCCTTTCAGAAATATATCAGCCAAGGATAGCAATCTTAACAACCGTCGTCTGGCTGACACGATGGTTGGAAGTTTTGAGCACTGTATATGTGCGTCCATCACGAGTTATGTGATCACCTGGGGCAATTGAGGTCTCTGGACCAGTCACCAGCATCAAGGCAGGTCTGGCTACTCCCATCAACTCTACATCATCCAGATACGCGCGCATAGTTCCCGACCCCAACACCGCGAATACGCCGCGGTAAGTACTAGTCCCCACGGTGAACGCCTCGCCATAGGTGGCGAGTTTGCTCTTTAATCGATCGACAAGCCGCATCTACCAAACCTCCTCGTCGAGCGAGAAGACCATGGCAGCATCAGACTTGTTGCTAGCAGCAACATTTTCCGACATCATCGGCAATCGGTTCTTGAGAAATGGCTCCAACCGTGCAGCTCCCTGCTGAATTAGATCTGTGCCCTTCTGAGACAATTCGCCAATCGACAGTCCCGCAACCGAAAAAGCTTCTGAAGCCCCAGGTTCACGTCTGAGTTGCTCCAAGAACTCGCCTGCGATTATCTCCAGCATCCCCAATCTGAGAAGAGCTTGCAGATTTGCATCGGAGGTATCCAGTAGGAACGTTTCATCGATTGAATACTCAAGCGCAGGCAACATCTCCGATATCAGTGCTGAGATAGCACTGTCATAGTCGGACGTGCTCACCATGGCTTTTCGCTTAACGTCCGCGACGGTAATCGTAATCGCCATTAATCACCCCTCTGTTTAGCCGCTCACTTGGCTGCCATAAGCCGTCTGCCACAGGCCATACCCGACGTTGTAGCGGGCTCTAACACCGTATATATACTGATCTCTCATAAACCCGCTCTCGGAGTTTGCCTCCAGCGCTGCAAACTCTACCGGCGTTCGAAGCTGAAGCAGAATAGGCTTCACAACGCCTCTAGTTGAAAGGACGAACCAGTTGTTCGTGTCGGTTAGATAGGGCGACACGATGAGATCCAGCTTTCCTTTGAGAACGTTCGATGAAAGCCTAGTAGTGGACGTCCCTTCCTCCGGCCAGTAAGTCGACTCCAAAAGCTCCATGGCAGTCCATTGAAGATCGGGCGGCACAACCAGCACATCAGGAACTACACCAAGCAACTTTCCACGGTCATCCTTGAACTTCATCATCGCTGTAATCGCCGACTGCAAAGCCGTAGCATCAAGTGGCAAAGTGCCCTTGTTGGATTGTGTCCCCGACAAGCCGCTCGAATGGTCGGTATCGAAGAAGTACTGACCGTCGTAGCAAGTCGTCGTAAACCCGTTTGCGAGCAAATTGAAAACGAGCTCATCCATATGCCGCTTGACCTCACGCGCAAGCGACTGTATTCTCAGTTTAATCTGACCGTATTTGTCGTCTTCAATAGCGGAACGTTCCACTGCAATTGAGGATTCCCAAGTCTTATTTCTTATTGTGTAGCTATGCTCCAGAAGCCCTAATGGCATTCTCTCGTCTGTGAACTCGCGCACGCTCGGGACTGCTCCGAGCCAAGCATACTGCTCCTCGTCGGATTCCGACGGCACTATGGTAGCAACGCGCTCATAATCGCCGACAGTGGCGTCCAGCGCTTCAAAAAACACAGTCCTCAGTCCGTCTTCTAATAGTCTGGGAATATCTGATCCTGTAAGTGGCATTCTTATACTCCTTTCAAGGTGCTGCAAATTAACTCAAGATCGGCATAGCGCATCGACATGATCAGCTTGCGTATCGGTCAATGCGAATTCTCACTTGGGTCGGCGAAATACTTTCTACGGCCACGCCAGCCTTTACGCTGTTTGTAGTAGCGGCATCGGTAACAGTTTGGTTGTCGACTATGTTAAACTCGGCACCAACGTCGGTTTGTGCACCGTTGGCGCCGCCGTCGACGAACACGAACGTGCCGGTGGTCTCGACTCGAATCGACAGATCGCCGGCGCTGCCGCCGGAGTTATCGACCGTTTCGTAGGCGACACCTGCAAATTTCTCTCCGGCTGTGTCCGATGCGTTGGTCGCGTAACCTGCCGCGTTTATGCTCACCAACGCTCCTTTGGGAATTTTGACTGCAGCCATTGGGTAGCTAATTAGTTTACCTTCCTTTCGATTTGCTTCTCTTGCGGTTGTAGTAGCGGTCATGGTAAGCTCCTTTCGAGGTTCTAGGTTGTCATATTTGGATCACGGCTGTGAACAACCGGCGGGTTTGCTTCGTCTCACAAGGTGTCGGTTAGGTGAGTCCCATGTCCTCCGAACGCGTGCGCAGCGAATCGGATTCCGAAAAGTACATCCCGGAGTCGTACTTACGAACCGGATTCTACTCCCTAGCTCTAGCGATCGCCTCCGTGCCAATCACTATTGCGGTCATGCTGCTGTTTTTTGTTCTAATTGAAACCCTTGGTATCTGGGAGCGGCAGTACGACTGGGTGGTCTCTTTGCCCCTCGCATCGTACGCCACAATCGGATTCCTGTTCGGCTACCTGTATCGATGCCGATTCTCGATGATTCCCGTAGTTGTCGGCTGGAGTGTTTTCTGTGCATCAGTCCTCTGGTTGGACTCGGACCAGTTATCTTGGACGTCTTGGCAGCCGTATGACGTTAATATCATCTACGCAAGCTGGCTGGCGGCAATGCCTTTGGCAGCAATTTTCGGAACCGCTGTAGGCAGAAGTCTCAGGCAAAACCGCGACCGTGCGCGAGTCATATTCTTCGCCTTAGCCGTGGCAGCGTTTATGGTGTACTACCGAATAGCCTTGCCAGTAGTGATACCTATGGTGACGATAGATTGACCTCAGACGGACCTATCCCAAACCAGATAAGTCGACTAGGCGACCGGCGACTTGCTGGGTGCACAGCAAAGTTCCTCGCGCTGGTAGTGATTGGTTGTGCGGTCCTTGGGTTCACAACGCGAAGCACGCGCGACCCCGGTATCAGGTTTGCAGTAGCACTAGGACTCTGCGGAATCCCTTTTGGATTCTACGTATCGTTCCTCTCCACCAAGGCTCGCAAGTTTCTCTCAGCATTCTTCGTATCTTTCCCACTAGCGACTACGCTGGTGTTGTATGTGTCCAGGACGCTGCTGGGATGGTCCGAAGAGCTGCCGCTCAGGCTGGTCCTTGCTCCGCTTGCCTTCGCCGGCGGATTCTTGATTGGACGTATACGGCAGAAACTCACCTAGCCATCATTAGCTTTGCCTAGCGCTTCTTGTAGCGCTCCACTTGGTCGGAGGTCACTCCGAGTTTTGTGTAGATATCTGGTTCCGCGTTAGGATGGTCCTGCGCAACTGCCAATTCGGCAAACTCGATCACCTTCGGCTGCGAATCCAGGAACCAAAGGAACAACTGTCTCACAGGCGTTGCCTGTCCGCCGAACGTAACCACACTATCATCATCCGACTCTAATATCGCGCGGGCGAAGACTTCTCCCGCCGGTACCAACTTGCCCAAGCGTTTGAGCCGATCTATTTCTATTTGAGCGTCCTTACGGCGGATTTCACTGCGAAGGTATTCGGCTTCGCTGTTCACAACTGACGGTTCGTCCAAGGAAATTTCGGATCCGCCAAGTATTGATAACTCGCCAGTTGCAAATACTGCAGCATCGGCTATCCTCGGCTCTCTTACCAGGGATACCTCGACTATTGCGCCTTTGTCTTTTTTAAGGGCGACGGAAAGTCTGCGCGCGTTTGCTGCTTTCACCAGCTCCCAAGCCGCCCGAGTAAAGTGCAATTTCCCGAACAGCTCTTTTCCTCTGCGGTAGACGCTTTTGACGACGCCAATCGCCCCGTCAAAAGGAGTTGGCATGTGCTCAATGCGAATTGGTGCGTTAGACGTGTTTTCCGCAATTCTTTCGAGGTCCTCCTCGGTTATATCGATCCCTCTGTCCGGGTAACTTCCGGCCTCAAATAGTTTGGCTTCTCGTTCGATTGTGTCCGTATTCATAACGTGCCTCCTTCTGCCGTTTCTGGTAATCCCAGGTACTCTCGTATCCAGCCCTCATCCGATCTCACGACTCCTCCTGCGACTAACTTTGCCATCGCATCGGCGAGAGACTCCAAGTCGCGATCTTCCAGCGGACCGAGGCTGAAAGAGGGATAAGCTTTGACGTGGAAGTTGTAATCCACAAGCCGCTTGATCACTTGCTCTCGCATCACAGTTTCTTCTAAATCGCGCTTCAGCTTCGCAAGGCACATCCTCAAAACACTCAAATGTACCTTTGCCAAAGCAAAAGAACCCACGCGCATACCCTCATCGGTCATGAGCGTTTGGTGTAGTATTGCCTTCGCGATCTGCTTGTCGTGGAACTCCAGCGCCTGAAGGTAACCCGCCTCACCTCCTCTGTGTGCCTCCAAAAGCTCGATTTGGACGTCCTCTGGTATAACTACCGCGGTTTGCTGCTGTATTCTCTCCAGAACGCGCAATAGCTCTTCCTGTGCGGCTTTGGGTGTGCCACGCTTGTAAGATCCCTTTGCGGTGGGCGAACCATACTTCTCAAGATAAAGATTCATGAACCGCATCAGCACGTCTTTCGACCAATAATGCTTGTATGCGGCGCGCAGATCCGACGTGCCATAAGGCGATTCGTATTTCGGGTTGTACGAGTAGATGACGAATTTCTCAGGAGGCAACACCTGCTTGGTACGCCCCGGCACATTTGCAGCTGATGGAGAACAATTTACACTGACACGCGCTAGTGATCTAACGTTTAGGAACTCATCCGTGTCGAACACAAATGTAGATGGGTCCTTTGCCTTAATGGACGCTAAACCTATTAACCCGCGATAAGGCTGGCGGTCAATTATTCTATAGTTTATTTCCAGTATGGCAAACCCTTTAGCGATGGCATCTAGCGCATTCCCCAAAACGTCCAGGATCGATCCGCGCATATCCTCAAGGGCAAAACGAACAAATTCAGCCACCGCTTGATCTTCGCGGTCGTCACTAGCAGAATGTATCTCCCATCCACGTGATAGCACAGCAGACTTCTTTATCGCGAGGCAAGCCTGCACTTGAGCATCCTGCTGCATTTGATCATAGATTTTCCATCCGCGCTTGCCGATCAAATCATCTGTTACATATGTCGCAATCCCCTGTGCAAACACTGGTAAGTTGCCACGTGCCGACGCGACTTCTCCAAACGGCGGTGGTTTACGCGAATTCGGCTTGCGTATGAGCTTTCGCAAAAGAGGAACCCACATATCTCAATCCTTTCATATGCATTGGAATATCTTGTGATATAATCATGGGGAGTTCGTCCGACGCGGAGGCTTAGGCTATGGATTATTTATCACAGATTTTTTGGTTCATAATACTCATCTCGTTTATGTTGCCCGGTTTCAAACAACGGATGCTGGACACGGCTAGACTGCGCCTTATCCACTTGTTGGAGAAAAAACGCGGTACTCGAGTAATAACCCTCATACACCGCCAGGAGCAGATGGCTTTCCTGGGTGTTCCCTTTTTCCGCTACATAAACATCGATGACAGCGAGCAGGTTTTGAGAGCCATCAGACTAACTCCGCCTGATCTTCCCATCGACTTGATCCTGCACACTCCGGGCGGCCTGGTGCTAGCCAGCGAGCAGATAGCAATGGCACTACGTGCACACAAAGCCCCAGTTACCGTGTTCGTTCCTCACTACGCTATGTCTGGCGGCACGATGATAGCCCTAGCTGCCGACCAGATCGTGATGGACAAAAACGCCGTTCTAGGACCTGTGGACCCTCAACTTGGCGAGTACCCAGCTGCCTCAATAATCAAAGCAGTGGAAGCCAAACCCATCAGCGAAGTCGAGGACAAAACTCTGATTTATGCTGACATAGCCCGAAAAGCTATAGATCAGGTGCGCTGCGTGGTTAAGTACCTACTCTCAGAAAGGTTCGATGAAGCCAAATCCGAGGAACTGGCGCGAACCTTGAGCGAAGGACGGTGGACACACGATTACCCGATCACGGTAGATGAGCTGGTCGAAATGGGCATTCCTGTTTCGACCGACGTGCCTATGGAAGTGTATGATTTGATGGAGCTTTACCCACAGCCAGCACAGCGCAGACCAAGCGTCGAATTCATTCCCATGCCTTACGGACCCCCTGCCACACCGTCAAGACCTGGTGGTAAGGGAGAAAAAGTTACTTCCTGAAAAGGGAGATGTGCCTGGACTAACTATCCACCACAGCAAAGATAAGCCCTAAGTTACCTTCAGGGAAGGACGTTGAGTCCATAAATTCGTCATAGGCTGCCCAGTAGACGGTATGCACTCCTGCAGGAAGCCCGATACTGCCCAAAACCGGCTGCTGGGCAACCCCGCGCAGCACCAACAACAGGTCCCAATTCGTGAGTGTTGGGGGCGAGTTGAAGCGCACCGCTACCATTGCAGGACACCCATCCGCAAGACCAACCGCGCCAATAGTCACTCTCGACTCTTCATCGAGCGCTAACGCAAAGCTTCCACTGCTTTCGCCATTGATATCCCTTACTTGAATACCCTTGCGCATCTGAGTATTGGTGCGCAGAGCTAGCATATTCTTGTTTCCCATTGACTTACCTCCCTTAATAGCATCCGTACAGAAATGCGCCCTTGCAGCAACAACTGCAAGGGCGCTAAAAAGAAAACCCGTCTTCCGACGGGTTCAAAACACTTTTCTGGTTCTGGGTGTTAGTCTAGCTTGACCGACGTCGCAGCACAAACACCGTTCCCGCTACTCCGGTCAAAACCGCGAGGAAACCACCCGGCTCTGGGATCTCACGCACTCGGAAGCTTGAAGTTCCACTCGCTTGATCATTTGGTGTAAGATCAAACTGGAATTCCGACTGCATGTCGTAGACCATCCCGATAAACTGCCACGGCGGTTGCGTCTCGCTGGCGGTCGTCGTTCCGTAAGCTGGTGCAACAACCGGACCGCTCACCAAATAGGCAAACGTAGACCAAGTTGGGCTGTTGTACCTCGCTTCGTAGAACTTCCCACCTGGGAACAAGCCAGTAGCCGTCGCACCGCCCACAGCTCCGCCTTGGTTATCCCCATCAGTCACGGTGATGCCGGCCGTAGCTGTAGCTTCGCCAAGAATCGGGGTGAAACTTACCGTCGTTGACGTGATTACGAAAGTCGTCAGCGTAGAACCTGCCGTCACACTGAACGCCAGGTTTACAACGGGATCAGCGTCTACGGCTACCGTGAGCTGATTCAAAACAGCTCCATTTTCGAGCGGCACGTCGCGCCACTGCTTTTGCACTAGCCCTTTGTAGCTGCATAACTCATCGAGGTTGTCTATAAGCACACCGATACTTGCTACACTGCCCTCGCTACGCACAGCCAACACCCAACCCGCAGTCGATGGAACCGCTGCGCTCGCCGGATATGCGGCGAGCATTGCCAGAACCAGAACCACTACTCCCAACCAACTTAGTTTCATAGTGCCTTCCCTCCATTTCCCATGGAGACACATTCAGGAGATGCTACAGGTACGCGAATTTCCTGTCACCCTGCAGTATTACCCATATTCGGCAGCTTGTCAACCCCCCGCCAGAGATTTTTTCCAATTTTTTTATCGCCGGGCAACAAACCAAATTCCCTGATACTTGATATTCGACTACTAGCGTACGCTGTCACCATTCAGCCTTTACAAACCTGCCTCCAGTTGTAAAACAACCTCGAGCCGCGCCCGCGATCCGTGCTTGTCTACACGCCAACGCAAGCGCCACAACCAAATCATCGTGAAACCCACTGCTCGCTTGCAACCTAACGTTTCCCGCACCAGTTAGCCGATACTCGAAATACTGCAGTTCGCGCAACAGCTCTTCGTGCCGTGGAATGGAAATCGAAGAACTAGCAAATCGCAAAGCTAGTTCATCGATCAACTCGCGTTTGGACTGGTTTGTAAAAACAAAACCTTCAACCTGCGTTTCAACGCCCAGCTCATATAGCTTGCTTCTCAAATGCTCGAGAAGTGGATCGCCAATCGACGTCTGATCAGTCAACACGGCTATCACACGGTGCCTGCGCAGGAAATCAATAACTCGATTTATCTGCGATTCCCAACCGATACCATTGAATCGCTGGATTCCCGTGACGCTCAGTCTTCCATCGCCAACTCCAACTGCCACTACCGCCGTGTAGTCGCCGTAGCGTGCCCAATCGATACCTGCGACGACGCACTCATACGTTTCGTCTTGAACATACGCCTGACAGGCAGCCTCTATGTCATCCCAAGCGAATACGCTCGCTTGATCATCGAGAAACTGCGCCTCGTATTCCACAGCAAACTGTCTGGGACTGAGTTCAGCTCGCTGGGACTCGATATATTCCGAGCAAATATGCGGATTCAACCAGGACGGAAACCGAAATGAGCTTATTCCTCCTGTGCCAGACGAAGCGCTCTCTTGAGACTGTCCCCTCAGAAATGCCTTGTAGAAATGGTTCTTGCCAAATGGTGTCGATATCAGAATCAGACGCCCCCATCTATCTGCGAGCATCGGAGCAATTACATCCTGGACAACGCATTCGCGCACATAAGCGGCTTCATCCACTATCACTCTGTCAGCCGCGTGGCCTCGCAGGTTTCGTCCGTCCTCGTCCGCAGTGCGAGCCATTATCACGCTTCGCCCGATCGTGATCTTTGGATATGGCGTTTTAGTAATTTTCGTCAAAGGACGCGTTAGGCTAGAACCCATCAGTAGCCGCTCAATGGTATCAGATATTAATCTACTCTGATCATAAGTGGGACTCACTATCATTTGGATGCTACCCGGCGACACAATTGCCATTGTCGCAGCATCGATTGCCGCCGACTCAGTCTTGCCCCACCTGCGCCCGCACGCCGCAACCTTTGTTTGAGATTCATCCAGAAGCCAAATTCTTTGCGTTTCGTGAGGTTTCCAACCCCAAAGCCATTCGGCAAGAAGTAGGCGTTTCCGAGCGTCAACCATTGTCCGCCTCCTCACCTCCTGCCGAAAGGGCTCGGTTCACAATCTCATCGAGCACCTGTGCTGCATCAGGGGTTGAATCCTCAAATGCCCCACTCACCTTCAAAATCTCTAACAGCACCTTCGGATCCGGCTTCGTCGATCCACCATTTGCCTCGCAGAGAGCCGCTGCAGCCTTGAGCGCCGCCTGTTTTGCCAAGCGCGACAGTGAGCGGACTTGATTCTTCTCGCGCTCCCGAAGCGCCTCTGCAAAGTCCGGCATCTTCATCCAGCCAAGCAGCGTACGCAGCCTCACACCGACCATCTCAGCCACCACCCAGTCCGGATAGCTCATCAAAAGCTCTACAGCAAGTGCACGCTTGGAATTCATTTGGAATTTGCCTCCCATAATTACAAGCCTACAACTCGACCAAAATGTGCATAAGAAACTGGGATATTTCAGTGAAATGTTGTTCACTAGTGACTAACACACCAAGAGCGAGGTATTAGCCCGGGGCATTACGCCTTTGCCAACATCGTTTATGGAAGATTGGCTGAAGCTGTTGTGATCGCTGGAACGGAGGGTTTGGGAGCGGTCGCTGCAGTACCAACCCCAATGTTAACCGTTAGGAACAATAAGATATACGTGCCAACGTATGTTACTATGGCAGTTCGCAACATGAGCCTTACGAACTTCGGGCGATACTGCTTAGACCACTCAGCTATGAATACTGGCAGCACCATCAGTGTAAGCTTCATCATAACGAAAGTGCCGACGCCATATCGTAGGTAGAAGGCCATGAGGGGATTGCCTTCTCTGGCACCGTGCGATTGCAAAAGGAACAACGTAGACAGAAGATCTGCCGCACAAATCGCTATCAAAACCATGCTTTCTCTTGTGAGCGTCACAGTCCGTCCTCCGCGGTCTTCTGCTATAACTGTTGTTCCCTTTTTCCTGGGAATTTTTACATGTCCATCTACAAGGATGCTGCTTTCGCCCGCTGTCAGTTACTGCGCCGACCGTATGTTTAGACGCTCAAACCCACCTGGTAATAACACAAAATGAGAAAAGATTTTCGGGGGTGGCTGCAAAATGTATTACGCGCGACTCCTGGAAAACGAGCTTTTCTCAATGCTGAGGCGAGTCTTTGACAAACGCAACCCTACGCGTTTTTGGTTAGCTGTCGCGGCTGCAATATCAGTAGTTTTAATTCTGGTTGGGCTTGCAACGCGTCCGCAGAAGATCGATGCAAACAACATCCTCAGTCCGTGGGATCTTTCTGTTGCGCCGCCTGAATACGTAAGCAAAAAAGAGGTCAGGATTAGCGGATATGCGCCTGTCGAGCCGCAATTGAAACCGACTGCTCAAAAACCTGCCCGACTTGCCTCACAGCGGGCAAAGCCGGCGAGTCTCAACACGCACGGTTTCCGCACTTCAGCCGCACCGGATTTGCAAGAAACATCCTTCCCGGTGGATAAAGCCCGCCAGAAACCCAGAGGTGGCTAGATTAATCAAGTCAAGGGTATTCCATCGAAATCCCGACTTGCTACCAGTTCACTGGGTAGACATTTATTGAGGTCAAACAACCTATTAGCGTAGTAATCCCACCGCCGAGAAAGTCCCCAGCTATTAACCCGAAAAAGAACGGTAGTAGCCTGCGGTATAGTCTCATTCCGCCTGCTCTGGTAACGGCTATCTTGACCAGCCACGCGATAAGGCACGGGGTCCAAAGGTTGTACGACGTAAAAGTGTTAGACATGCAGTAGCCCACCGGATGAAAAGGCCACCATACGTAAAGTGTGCGCATATAAGCCAGGAACATCGTGAAGACCAGACCCATCACAATTCCGATCATCCCGCCGCCATTAGGCTTTAATGGGACTGCCAGCCAAGCTGCCAAAGTGTCGAACGAACGCTTCCCTGCCATTCCTCGCCAAGATTCACCCTTAGCTAACGCGCCCATGTCAGTCCATATCATTAAAGCCATGATAAATGAAACGACGACGCCGAACCCGATGGCAAGCAGCATCGCCCCGGCGAGTTTCATTGGCTTCATGCCTGTCGCATCGGCAATCTTTAAGCCGTCTAATTCATGAGGCATGCATACTCCGCGAAAGTCTTGACCTGCAGTGGCAGCACGGATATAGGTGAGAGCGGTCAAATCAGCCGTGCTGAATGCCGAACTTCCCGCAAACGTTATCATCAACCGAAACGCATCTACTTCTGGACCGACTGGCCAAGGATTTCCAGTTTCCGCCCTGATTCGCGTAGCAGCTATCAAGAAGACCAAAACCAAGAACACAAAAAGCACCGCTACGAGCCTAGATGCTCCTGCAGCTATCGTAAATGCGACCATAGCAAGAAAACAGGCTACTAGACCGTACACGGCAATCTTGTTCTCGCGATTATCTGGGTCGGAGCTGGTCGCCATTGAGAAAGCGCTGCGAAATACACGCGCCAGGTGTCGCCTGCTTATCCAGATGCTAGCAAACGCCAATCCCAAGAACGCACCGGCGCCTTGGTAGGTCAGATAAGGAAACATGCTTTGCACATCAGCCGCACCAGCTTCTGTCCAACCCATCGCCGCTCCGAAAACCGCCTGAGCTTTGCTAAACAAATAGAAAAACCATACGCTGAACACAACTTCTGTCGAAAGAAGGTAGCCAATTCCTATGGCAAAAGGAAAGAACGTTACCCTAAACTTGCCAATGGCGTTCCACGGTGGAGTGGTCAAGTACTGCCCTAGCTCGATTCCGCGCATGCTGATTCCGGGAACGCTCGGAATGTTCATCGATAGCGTATTCCAGCATACAATAGCGAAAGTGAGAGCTGTTCCGACCCAAAACAGAGGATCGCGAAGGAGCGGGGTATTTTCTTTTGCCAATTCCAAAGGCAGTTGCACCGTCGGGAATGGCAAATGTTCGGCATCTATCCATTGCTTTTTCAAGATCAAAGATAGACACAGGGTTGCCGTCGCGAAAACTACCAAAAATCCCGTCCAAACGGCAATATGCTTCACCCACCGTGCGATTTCAAACGGCGCATTATCTCGGTAGAACGCCCTAAGAGCCTCAGGATCTGTCTGGGCAATCCAATCTGGTATGAATTTGTGAAACAGCTGTGCCCAGTTGTTATCGGCAGCGGCGAAGTAATGCGCGGCGGTAATAGTCGGTATTAGAAAATGCAAACCACCAGACGAGGACAACACCCCAGATACCGCGCTCATTACATAAACAGTAAGCAGCTCTGCCTGAGATAGTCGCCACCTCGGAGCTAGCCTGGTAAGTGCTAGGTTTATTACCACAAGCCCAACGAGGATGTTGAACGGTCCGACGGGTATCGACGTGTTGACCATTGCCGTGTGACCGCGCGCACCACCGAGGACAAGTTCAGCATAGTGAACCCAAAGGTCCACAAGCACAGTGGCGACCAGCCCCAAGAGTACCGCGCGTAGCGTAACGGCGGAACCGTTGTTTGCTCGATCGGATGTTTCGGCTACGTGAGCGCCCTCAGTAGACGCTCCAGGAGTAGTGATAGGATCTGTCACGAGTGTCTTTCTTGCGCCCCCTCTGAATGCGAAGATTGACTAGTGTTGACCAGGCTATTCTACCACAACCGCGCGATATAGATGAAATCTATCAAACTGCTACCCTAAAACTGAGGACCTTTTCATCCGAACATTCCGATTGTGGAAGCGGTATCGACCACACAAAATTGGTCTGAACACCAGAGAGAGGAAAGCACCAGAGAATCCCTGCCGGGGATTGCAAAGGCTGCCGTCCTGCTCATAGCCTTGGGCTCTAACAAATCCTCAAGTGTATTGCAGCAGCTTTCCCCGGACGAAGTTGAACGCATCACCGCTGAAATCCTGCGACGCAAGAAGATTCGACCTGAAATTCGGCAGAAAGTCCTCGAGGAGGGCAAAAGAGCACTGGCGGAGGAAACCGTGCTAGGCGGGCAGGAGTACGCGCGGCAGGTATTGACAAGTGTTTTCGGCGAAAACAGGGCGAAAGAGATCCTGTCGCGCCTTGCCGCTGGCGCTGGCACCTCCGGTGTTGGGCGCACTCTGAACACAATTCCTCCTCGACAATTGGCGGCACTCCTCCAAGTAGAAAGGGCACAGGTTATTGCTCTTGTCTTGGCTCACTTGGCCGCAGACCAAGCGGCGCAGGTGCTGGTAAGCTTGCCTGAGGATGTCCAGGGAGAGGTGGCATTCCGGCTGACCACAATGCGCCCCACCGATCCTGAGGTGATAAATGCGGTGGCAAAGGTGCTTATAGATAAAGCCTCAGAATCCGAGAGCATGGGGCTCACGGAAGTCGGCGGAGACGACACCGTAGTGCGGATACTGAACAACGTGGGTCGCAGCACAGAAAAGCGAATAATGGACTACCTAAAACAGGTAGATGAGAAAATTGCGCAGCAGATCAGGGACAAGATGTTTGTATTCGAGGACATCCTAAACCTGGATGACCGTTCAATTCAGATAATCCTCCGAGAGGTGCCCCAGGAAGATCTGCGGCTTGCGCTAAAGGGAATGCCGGATAATATGAAGGAAGTCTTCTTCCGAAACATGTCTCAGCGTGCAGCAGAAACTTTGAAGGAAGACTTAGAAGCAACAGGACCAGTGAAGGTCAAAGACGTAGAAGCCGCACAAAATCGTATTGTGAACATCGCCAGGCAGCTCGACGAAGCTGGCGAGATCAGCCTGCGGCGGTCTAGCGAGGATGTAATAGTTTAAAGAAAAAAGGGCGGCGCGGATGCGCCGCCCTTGACTTTCGGATTATCGCCTCTTACGCGTCATGCGCCTAGCCTCTGCGCAGTCTCCGGAAACCGGCAACTGAACCGAGACCCATAAGCGCAAGCATTACCGTGCTGGCTTCGGGGATGACAGGCGGGCAACCGACGATCAGGTCCTGAACACCGTTCGCAGTCAGGCCAACGACTCCAGCCTTGGCGCCTTGTCCGTTAATCTGGCTGAGCCAGCTGCTAGCAAGGCTAATCGCCTGAGCCGAGGCGCCGCCATCATTGCGCGCCTGGAACTTGCCGGTCGAAAAGCTCCACCCTGGGGGATTTTGGACGTACAGGTCCTCGAAGACTATCTCATACAGCGCGATCTGAAATGCCGCGCCCGAGACGTTATCGGTTACCTGGTTAATGAATCTCCCCCAAAGTTCACTCACGTATGCTGCCTTCAGCGCTCCCATCGGACCCTTATTCGTATCAGCCGGTCCATCCGGCACCGGTACATCCTTGGCGTCCTTAATGGTGTACAAGTATGTACCGCCCCAGTTGACTGTCTCCACTTCCGTGCAGAAGGCGATCGTGCTCAATGGGTTTTGTTGCCAGACACCATTGTAATTCGAATACGTCAGGTTGAACGAACCCGTATAGCCGGACCACCAGCTGCTATCATACGGCTGGATCATTGTGGCCATAGTGATACCGTAGCCCTGGCCGATGGTGGCTTTGACTGTACCGTATGTGGCGGCAGAACACGCACTCACTGCCAGCGCCAGAATGACCGCGGCCACTATTGACAATCTAAGCATCTTCACTCTACACCTCCTTTCCTCTTTACACGTGATCTTTGCTTATTTGCGTTGCTCCTACCGTAGGCTGTATTTCACCCGGCGAGGGCAACTTGACTTTTGGCGATTCTAGGCTTAAAAGCCAGAGCCACTTCTTGGGCAGCATATCTTATCTCGCCAGCACTAGGATCATCTGCTCTAGAAAAAGCGCAAGAGGCGACAACCTGCCAGAATCACCAATGGGTTGTATATCTCAAGATTTGTGCCTTGTCAAGGGGTATTTGAGAATTTTTTCCGAGGAAAAGCATTAATTGATAAAAACTGGTATTTGTACGGGGATAATTTTTCAGTCAACGCGCGCCAATAGCGTGACTGAAAAGCGCAGGTAACGCGGCGGACAGATTAGATGTCAATATTTATACCGATGTGCAATAACTGGCTTAACTTTGCCCACTTCGGGGGAGCAGATTGTAGGTACAACGCAGGATCTACTGGGGCAGGTCTGTGCGAGTTAGACAAAGAGGAGCAAACCTATCCAGCCTGGAAATACGTATCTAGCCAGTTCTTCGCGATTGCCATTCGGAGCTTCTTCAACGCCCTAGCTTCTAACTGCCTGACGCGCTCGCGGGTGATGTGAAGCTCTTGACCGATTTCCTGCAACGTAGCCGTTACGCCGTCCTTCAAGCCAAACCGCTTCTCGATGATTAGGCGCTCCGCTGGGGTCAACCAACTAATCAATTGATGAACAACCAGCACCGCCTCTTGCCGCATGGCGTCATCCTCGGGGTTAATGTAGTTGGTTTCACATAGCCGCTCCAATAGCGAAAGAGCTCCTTCTTCCCTGGGTTCCTCATCAAGCGATACCAGAGCCTCCGACGCTTCAAGCAAGCGCATCACTTTCTCGCGGGGCATTTGCATCAGCTCACACAACTCATCAACGCTCGGTTCACGTCCCCACTCGTTGTGAAAGACCGCGCTAACTTTTCGCAACTTGCGAATGGCTTGGATGATATAGCTGGGTACTCTAATTGCCCGCGCCTGCCGCTCGATGGCTCTCGTAATGCACTGGCGGATCCATGCAACGGCGTAAGTGGAAAATCGGAATCCTTTATCGGGGTCGAACGCGTCAACAGCCTTGATCAGCCCTATGTTTCCTTCCTGTATCAGATCAGGCAGAGGCACACCCGAACGCGAATATACCTTCGCCACGCTGACCACAAGCCTGAGGTTCGATTCTATTAACTTTTTCTTTGCCTGCTCGTCTCCTGCTCTCGCCTTCCGGGCCAGGTCCCGTTCCTCTTCAGCATCCAGTAGAGGCCACCGGCCGATCCGATCAAGATACATGTCCATCGAATCGCCGATGTCGGAAGCTTCGGGCAGTATCTCGTCCATGTCAGGCTTTGTCACATCGAGCGCATCGCTCATGATCGACAAGCCTCCTTCCTTCCATCTACCTCAGCTGCCTAGGCTTAAGCCGCACCCCGGCGGACCTAGGCACCTCTCTAGCTCGCCGGCGCATAATTTACTGGGCGCGCGCCCGGCTTAACAAACTAACACAGCTTCCTGCCCGCATGCTTGTTCCGGTCTTACCGGAACCTTAACGCTATTCAATTGTCTGTCTGCACGATGCGTTTCCCTTCAACAACCTGCCACTGCTGAAGCTGCAGGTCGTCCTTGTTGCGCTGCGCTTGCCGACCACACATCGCGCAGTTTGCCTGTCCGGCCTGACCCTCCCTGGTGCTGATATTATTCCTTCCTCTAAGGATAGGAAGGACCCAATCTCACTACATCCTGTGGTGAAATCAAAATGCTTAGAATAGTCTTGCTCTTGCGGCTTGGTTTAACCGACGTCTGAATCGCCTTCACATGCGCAAGGCTTTGTTTGTGTAGACCTGCTCCTCCTCTACCTCTGCAAAACCGGAGTCACGCCCCCGACTTACATCAGGACACTCTCCCCGTATACTTACAACAAGAAATACCCAACTCCGAGTACTCTAAACCAAACCGCTGCGCAGAGTGCAGCTATATTACCATGGATCAAACACCAGCGCAACAAGCATTTTCGCCTGCCAGAAATGGCAAATGCTCCGCCGTAGCGTATCACACCGCTTCGCGAAGCGATTTCCGCTGTGGTCGTGCGGCTTCCATCCCCAGTTTTGTACTACGACACTCAAATCCAATATCCTTCTTCTAATCCTTCGTTCCTCCAACAATTTTTTTGCAAAAAACATGCCAAACCGAAGCCTCTAAGCTACTCACGTAACCGGAATCAACTGTCCATCGTCTATCTCGATTGAAAAATGTCGGCACGAACAACTTAAAGCAAAGGAGGTCGATCAGAATGAAAAAGACACAGCTTTGGACATCAGCCGTAGCATTGGTTGTCGCGCTGCTATTCGGAGCGGGACTGGTGTGCCTCGCAGCCGACCAATCCGCTCAACCCCAGTGGTGGGGCAAAGGTCCTGGCAAGAAGTTAATTGACAAGCTAACCGTCCAGGGCACCGTCGCAAACATAAGCCCCGCCAACATCGATGTCCAGACGCCGGAGGGCATCAAGAAGTTTACGGTGACTCCCCAAACACGTGTGATGGTACGGGGTCAAAAAGCTACGATAGCCGACGTGAAAGTGGGGGACCCGGTGATTGTGCGATTCCAACCGGTACCCAACGGCGTTCCTATCGCACGGCTAATCGCCGTTCCGAAACCGTGGATTTCGGGTAGGATAACGGCTATCAATGGCAACGTGATTACCGTCGCTGAGATGCCCAAACCCGTCGAGCCCAAGCCTCAGCCAGCAGCGGCTCGGCCTGGCGCTAAGCCTGGCATGCACAGACTTCCTGCACGAAATGTGCAGCCTCCGGCACAAAGACCTGCTCCGGGACCTGAAAGACAAATTCGGGTCACCGACCAGACCAAGTACACCTCTCGCGGGTACGTCGGCACATTAGCTGACCTGCGCGTCGGCTACTTCGTGCGAGCGCAGGGCACCCTCGAGGGTGACCAGCTGGTCGCAGAGCAAATCGAATTCCTGCCGATGGTAGCAAAGGGAACTGTGACGGCAATCGAAAACGGAATCATCACCGTAAAGGCTGTCCGGCAATTTACCGTGAACCTGCAGCCTAGCGACAAAACCGTGGTTTGGGTCAAGCCGCGAGTCGCACCGAACAAACGCGGCACTTTGGACGATGTCAAGGTCGGTTCGCCGGTCGATGTAGGCTTCCATCCAGCGGACGGCCGACCCTCGCCACTGCTGTGGATCGCCGTATACACCGGAATGTAGGTGTGAAATCTACCTAGCTGCCGATCGCTGCTACCGATCGGCCAATACTCTCAGCACATAGGCGGTAGGCAGTCTGAAATACTGACAAAAGGACTGTCTACCGCCTTTCTTGTTCAAGTCCGCCTCGCAGAACTAGTCCCCTCACTTTCTCCCAGCGCGTGCAAATAAACCAGCATTTTCCCCATGTGAGCTTGGCACGGATTCTGCAAGTTGCCTTCTCGGAAGTTTTGAAAGCAGCCCGGAGGAAGGATGCCAAGTGAGAGTGCGGTTGTGTGCTGAGAGCCTAATCTTGTCGCTTATTTGCCTCGCAGATATGCTCGTTACTTTGTGCCTCGTTCGGGCAGGCATAGCCGTAGAACAGAACCCCTTAATGGCGGCGTGCATCGACCATAGCGCGCTTACATTTGTCGCTGTCAAAATACTCAGCTTTGCACCATTTGTGATAGCGGTCGAGATATACCGCAGGAGAAATCCGATGTTCGCGAAGTCCGTATGCCGTTTGGCAATAGCTACTTATCTGGTCGTATTTGTCACACTTACAGCCGCAGCCAATTTGCCATCATAAAGAGTGCTTCCCTGCCCGCTCCCTGTAACCGGTCGGATGCCGACCTCCGACCGGTTACCCTTCATCCCTTTCGACAGCCGTTCCGAGAAACACGTATCGACCTACTACCTTTTCCGACGGTACGCGGGACGGTTAACTTCGCTCAAATACACTTCATACCATCCCGCGTACCGCCCTTCAGCATAAGCCGCCTGCAGCTTAGCTCTTGCTTGCCCCAACAATCTAGCCGCAGTCCAGCGAGATCTCTTGATCGCGGCAGCAGTCTGTGAGCGAGAAAACCCACACAGATACAGTCGAAAAACTATTTCTTCCCTAACCGTAAGCCCCGCTGTGTCAATCAGCTCTTCTATTTGTCGGTAAAACAGGTAATCCACCACCTCCGGCGGCATACCGACTTCACTAATCATGGGCAGATGGGCGTGTTCCTTGTAGATCCGCCGCCTGAGCTGCCGGGCGGTATAGATACCGCTACGACGTCCTGTGGCACCGATCGCTATAAGCAAACTATCAGCCACTTCTTCGGGATCGCCCGAAATTGCCAAGTAAGGGCTTTGCTCAGATGCGACATTACTCTCGCTCAGGCTCCCAACGCAGGGTTCAACGGAACGATTGTGTGGTGTTTTGACGGTGCTCATTTGTTGCTCCTGGATCTTTGTAGAGTAGTTGCTGATCTTCGAGGGCGTTTCCATCTGCCCGTGTTCACAGATAGTAGTCTACATAGTTCACCACTAGTTGTCAATACCCTAGCTAAAAAATTTTTGCGATTTTTTCGCGGACTGGCTTGACTTCTGAGTCGCAGGAAAAAGCAAACCTATAGGGGAAGCTAACCTATAGATCCCGCGATTGTGAGGTGTTTCCAGGTGACAAGAATCACGCCCAAAGAGCGCGTCAAGCTTGCTGTTGAACATATTGAACCCGACAGACCCCCCATACAGATCTATCTGACGCCAGAGGCGAGAAAAAAGCTGGAGGATTATTTCGGGTCACAGCCCATCGAAGAGGCATTTGAAATTGACTTCCGCAGCGTTGTTCCAGCAGGTGGACCCAAGCGGCGCCAGCCTGAGCCCGGTTCAAACGTTGCCGCTTACGACGACTGGGGCAATGGCTACACGCTGGTAAGAAATGCTGCCGGCGGCGAGTACTTGGAAGCCACCGAGCTCTCGCTTGCCAAACTCAAAACCATGGACGATGTTATCAACTATCCCTGGTGGCCCAGCCCCGACGATTATGACTTCTCGGTGATACCCGAACAGATTGAACGCGTCAAGGACTATGCCGTGTGCTTCGGAAGCGCAGGAATTCCAGATATTATTAATAGCGTTGGCAGAGGCAGGGGCATGGCGCAAGTCCTCATGGACATTGCCACTGGCGATGAGGTTGGCATTGCAATTATCGATAAACGCGTGGATTTTTACTACGAGTACTGCCGCCGTGCGCTCGAAGCCGGCTCGGGAAAGATAGACATTTTGTGTCTGGGTGAGGACTTGGGCACCCAAAAGGGACCCACGGTAAGCCCAGCTTGTTTTGACTCGTTCTTCCGACCTCGGTTGGAAAAGTTCATCAAACTCGCTCACAACTATGGCGCCTACGCCATGCTGCACTCCTGTGGGTCCACGCGACTCCTACAGCCCAAACTGATTGAGATGGGTCTTGACATTCTGGATTCTGTCCAGCCCGAACCAGTTGGAATGGATCCTGAGGAACTCAAGCGCGAATTTGGCGACAAGCTCACATACTGCGGTATGATATCCACCCAGCACACGCTGCCGAGGGGAACCGTGGAAGAATGTCGAGCGGAAGCCCGCCATAGGATAGATGTGATCGGCAAGGGCGGAGGGTATATTTTTGCCCCAGCCCACTGTATACAACCCGATACTCCTCTTGAAAACATTCTCGCGATTTACGAAGAAGCCACGGGGAAGAAGTTTATGTGAATAAATTAACGGGCTCAAACGAAAGGAGCAACGCTTATGTTAAACTCGATCGCGATACGTTGTTACGAGCCGAACGATTTACGCCAAGTAGTCGAACTTCTCAACCGCTGCCTCACCAAGGATCCCCTCACAAGCGCAACTTTTCAACGCAAGGTATTGCTTGACCCGAACTTTGACCCAAATGGAGCGCTTCTGGCAGTAGATGGCGCCAGGACTGTCGGCTTTGTTCTGGGATTGGTGCGCAAATATCGACTCGAGGACGCCCCTCCCGACTTCGACAGATCCTGGATAACCTTAATCGCCGTGGATGCGGAGTACCAGCGACAAGGAATAGGAACAAAGCTTGTAAACCACGTTGAAGACTGGTTTAGGTCCGGAGGCTGTAAAACGACATTTGTCTCATCATATGCGCCCAATTACTTCATACCTGGCGTTGATGTTGATGCCTATTCTGGCGCGCTGGCATTCTTCAAGTCGCTGGGCTACACTGAGGTCTACAGACCGCTTGCGATGGATGCGAACTTGGTCCATCTCACAACCCCAGACTGGGTGCTGGAAAAGGAAGCACAGCTGCGGGGCACGGTGACCATCGAACCTTTTCGCCCAGAGCTCATTTTGCCACTTTTGGAATGGATGAAAGCTGAGTTCGCGGGCGATTGGCAACGATTTGCTCGCGAGGCAATGACAAAGATTACTACGGGCGAATTCCAACCGGACAACGTTTGGATCGCACATGAAAACGGCCGAGTCGTCGGCTACTGCCAGCACGACAACTTCGGCCGATTCGGACCATTTGGAGTATCGGCAAGCGAACGAGGTAGGGGTATCGGGGCAATCCTGCTTTTTAGGTGTTTACACGCGATGCGTGCAAAGGGATTGCACAACGCTTGGTTCCTGTGGACTGATGATAAAGTAGCCCGCCTATATGCGCAGGCAGGCTTCACCGAGTCCCGACGTTTCGCGCTGCTCAAGAAGGAGCTCTGAAGCTAGACGGACGCCGCGACTTTTACTCGCGCCGGTCGCAACACCTTTCCATTCATGGTGTAGCCCTTCTCGAGCTCATCTATGACCGTATTCTCTGGGTATTCGTCGGTCTCTTCGCGCATCAGCGCTTCGTGTAACTCCGGGTTGAACTGCTCACCAACAGCTTCTATGGGCCGAACCCCTTCCTTTTCCAGCATATCTTGAATCTGGCGCAGTGTCAGCGAGACCCCTTGAACCAATGATTCGTAGCTGTGTTGAGCTTCTGCAGCTTGCAGAGCGCGCTGGAAGTTATCAACAATAGGTAGCAGCTTCAGTATCAGTTCTTCTCTTGCTTGGTTAACTTGGCGCGCGATTTCTTCGCGTTGGCGCTTCTTGTAGTTGTCGAAGTCCGCCAATACTCGCAGATACCTATCCCGCGCCTCATCCACATCGCGCCTCAGCTGCTCCAGCTCGGACTCAAGCGCCGATATGTGTTCCTGAAGGTGATCCGGTTCCACTTCTTCGTGAATCTCCATGGTTTGTTGATCCGATTCCTGAATGGCTCTGGGTTCCTTTTCTTCACCAGTGTGCTCAAATTCAGAATGTTGCTCCTCCTTGCGTTTCTTCGGGCTCATCTCTTCTCGCTAGTCACCTCCTCTTCTCCCTCTTTAGCACGGAGGGAAGATTGTTCAGAGGATTCATCGCGCTTTCTTATCACAGTGTTTATACGCAAGATAGCTTCAGCGAGCTCCGCAGCCGCTCGAATCGCATACAACTTTACACCAGTTGGGTCTATAACCCCAAGCTCAAACATATCTGCCACAGCGCCGGAGTCGCAATCGACCGCTAGCATCCACTTACCCGTCTGAGCCTGAGCAAGCATGACCTCTTCAACCTTTTCCAGCGGATTGAAACCGGCATTGGCAACTATCTGTGCAAGCGGCTTTTTCAGAGCAGCGGCTACAATCTCCACACCGTAAGCGCTCAGACCCTTGACACTTTCTCGAACGGTCTGAACGTGCCTTGCTGCGGCAACCTCAATAGCTCCCCCTCCGGGAACTACTCCCGATCGCACTGCAGCCTGCACTGCCCCAGCCGCATCGCGCGCAATCCGCTCCCGTTCGTCTCGAACTTCCCGCGTTGAAGCGCCGACTACGACGGCAGCTGCACGCGCTTCCGGCTTTCCTATCACACGGATATGATCCAGCCTCTCATCTTCATATACCCTTTCACAGCGCCCTAGAAACCGTTCCAGCTCCTCCGGCGTCTTTGCAAGACCTGCACGCTTGATAGTTTTTCCACCGGTGAGCTCAACTAGCTTGGAGATGTCCTTTGAGGTAAGCCTACGGACAGCGAAGACGCCCGCGTCCGTAAAAAGCTCCTCGGCAATCGGATCAATTCCCTTCGCAACTGCGACGAAAGTAACGCCCATATCGATGAGTTTTTGGATGTTCGAACGAAATTCTTCACGATAAGCTAGATGCTTCGCAAAACCGGACTCCGTTCCTAGAGCATCATCATCTATCTGCGTAGGTTCGAGCGCGTCGTCCACTATGAGAACTTTTGCGTCCTCTACACAGCGAGGCATCTGACGATTTACTCGCTGTTTATCCAATACAACCCCACAAAAGACCTCGTTTTCGGCACCTTCTTTCGCCAACACCGTATCAGCAAGCGAGAATCCGGGATCGCACAGAAGATCCCTGCCGACCAGACGTGCAGCTTGCACTATCAGCTCCGCAATGTCCTTGTGTCCGCGAGCCGCGATCAAGGCAACTCTGAGTAGGGTTTCGTCTTCTGTTCCCTCAATCGGTTTGGAGTGTGACTCGATGAACCTAAGCGCCTCCGCAACGCCTAGTTTTATACCTTCTATTATCTTAACGACCGGCACGCCACGCGCCACCTGAGCAGCGCCCTCGCTAACAAGCATGCTCGCAATTAAGGTGGTCGTAGTTGTGCCGTCTCCGACGGCTTCCTCTTGAGCACGAGCCGTTTTGATAAGCATTCGGGCAGCGGGATGATTAGTATCGATCCTGTCGAGTATGGTCGCGCCGTCGTTAGTGACAGTCGTATCTCCGAAGCGGTCCACAAGCATGCAATCAAGCCCCTTGGGACCCAGAGTACCCTCTATTGCGGATGCCAAAGCGGCTATGGCGGACGCATTTGCCATTAGCGCAGCGTTCCGCTCATCAACTTCACTGCTCTTGGTTACCTGTCTTACACTTGTGCTCACCCGGGCTGCTCCATTGCTTCCTACGAGCTTGAGAATGTTCGTGCATATTATGACACGTATGAGCGATTCCGTAAAGCACCGGTGATACGGGTCGGACTTACATCTCCGATTGATAAACCGCACATTTGAAGGTCCGGGCTGCCGGACTAGTATCGGAAGCTACATCCTACAATGAAGGAAAATGACCTCTGGGGCGATAATGCAACAGTGTTGTGGAAAAAGAATAATAAGCCGGCGCCACGGGCTTTAAGGGGGTATGTGGCAATGTCAGGATCTTATGACCGACTAATCGCTCGCACGCTCTTCTTGGGACTAGCCTACACTCTCGCCGTTCTAACCTTTGGATGCGGCGGAGGCGGCGGGGGTGGAGGTAACGGTGGAGGCGGAGGTGCCGACACCGTTGCTCCTGTCATATCCTCGCCCAGCGCAACGCCCACCATCCTGCCGCCCGTAGGCGAAAACATAACCATTAGCGCAACAGTAACGGACAACGTGGGAGTTACATCGGTTACTGCTACAATTACCAAACCGGATAACAAAACCGTCACCGTCACCATGACTGCATCAGGCTCCACTTACACTGCCGTCTGGAGACCCGACATAACAAGTATCGTGCCTGGCGGGCAATTCAAAATCGTCATTACAGCTCGGGATGCGGCAGGCAATACTTCTTCGTCGACCCAGCTTATCGTGAATATAGAAGGACCACCACCGCCACCGGGGTAATAAAACGAACAGCAGTTTCAGTGAAGCTTTAGGCACGGTCCAACGCGCTTTCTTCGCACTTGTAAACGCAACAAGTGGAAGATTGTGTTACGCCAACGAAATGCCTCGCCCGCTTAGTTTATGTGCTATACTACGGCTATGCTAGCTAGAATTCGTGCGGACATATGCGTTGCAGTAATTCTGTTAGTAATGGCTGGCGTCACCACCGCCAAATGCGGAGAACGCAACATGAACTACGTGTTCCGAACTGATTACCTCGAACTCGGCATTCAACCTAACGGCACAGTTACTTTTATAGACCGACAGACTGGTTCGAATTACGCCCGTCCAAGCCTCCCTATCGCGCAAATCAAGACCAGCGAAGGCAAGATATATCCGGCCACACAAGCATATTATCAATCTGGCACGCTCAAAATCCGATTCGGAGAAAGCGGCGTTGAAGCCGTTCTATCCGTCAAACCTGAAAAGCGCTACATCACATTCCAGGTAGATTCCGTATCCGACAGCAGGACCGACGAACTGACTTTTCTAAATATCCAGACAACACTCAAGGGTTCCCCGGAAGAAAATTTCGCGGCGTGCGTGCTCGCGCTCAACCTGAAAACAAACGTTCAGGCTCTACCCGGTCCCATGGCGTATTTGTCTGCTACTTGTTACAAGAGAATCGGTTTCAGTGGCGCTGCAGCGGCAATTATTGGTTGTCCAGCAGACAAGCTTCGATACATCATGCAAGAGGTTGTCACCAACGCGCCAGACTTGCCCAAATCGCCTATAGGCGGACCTTGGGCACTCGACTCACCAGCAAACCGTGCATCATACCTCTTCAACTTCGGCGGATTAACTGAGCAGACGGTCGATTCGTGGATCGAGCTGGCAAACAACCTAGGCATAACCCAGATTGACTTCCACGGGGGTTCCTCGTTCAGATTCGGCGATTGCAGACCCAACCCTCAGTGGTATCCCAAAGGTAAGGAAAGTTTCAGGGCGGTCATTGATAGGCTGCACGCCGCAGGTATCTTGGCAGGGCTGCATACTTACGCATTCTTCATCGATAAGTCCTGCCCGTGGGTCACACCAGTTCCCGACCCCGGACTTGCAAAAGACGCCACATTTACCCTAGCATCCGACATCGCTGAGGAAGCCACCGAGACACCAGTAATCGAATCCACGGAGCGCATGTCCACAGTAACAGGTTTCTTTGTACGCAATTCTGTCACGCTGCAAATTGACGACGAGCTCATTACCTATACTGGAGTAACCAAAGACCCACCCTACAAATTTACTGGCTGCAAGCGCGGCGCATACGGGACTCGGGTTTCTAACCACGCTAAGGGAGCTCGCGTTTACCACCTTAAAGAATGCTTTGGTTTGTTTGTTCCGGACCCGGATTCGGACCTGTTTACAAAGGTAATCGACGCGAACGCTGAGTTCTACAACGAGTGCGGTTTCGACATGATTTACCTAGACGCGCTCGATGGCGAGGACGTATTGGGAGGTGCAGAATGGGGATGGCACTACGGCTCGAAGTTCGTTTTTGAGTTGTTCAAGCGCTTAAAAAAGCCACCCATAATGGAAATGAGCACGTTCCATCACCACCTGTGGTTCGTCCGCTCAAGAATGGGCGCTTGGGACCATCCCCGCCGAAGTCATAAGAGGTTCATAGACCTGCACTGCGCAGCCAACAAGAGCTGCGTCAAAATGTTTCTGCCCGCGCATCTTGGTTGGTGGGCAATCATTGCCGACTCTAATCCGCAGGTCGAGCCAACGTTTGCAGATGACATTGAGTACCTATGTGCTAAATGCGCGGGATGGGACTGTGGGCTTTCGCCGCAGGGGTTCACGCCAGAGTCGTGGGCATCGTCCTATAATCTACGCAGGCTTGGCGGAATCATCAAGCACTGGGAAGATCTACGTCTAGCGCGACGTTTTAGCGAGGAAGTGAAGGCGAAACTCCGCGAACCTGGCCGGGAATTCACCTTGGAAGAAAGAAACGGCAGACCCGAGATCTATGAGGTGCAATACTGGAAGCACAAAGTTTTAGGCTTGGGCTCCGAAACCTGTCGCTGGAAGGTAAACAACCCTTACTCCGAACAAGTGCCACGTATAAGAATAGAGGCGCTAATGTCGGCTAAGTCCTACGACTCTCCAGATTCGGTTGTAATCGTCAACTTCGATGAAGATCCGAAACCCTGTGAAATATCGACTGCGCCCGGTGTAGCTGCCAAGCTTGAGGTCTCACGGGAATACATTAAAACGGGTACAGCAAGCGGTTACTTTAGTGCGTGGCGAACTCAGAGCGCTCCGGTTGAAGCAGCTAGGGTTGATGAGTTCTCTCCAACAGAGCACGGACAAAGAAAGAGTAGGGGTGGTGTACCGAACTGGGCATCCGCACAGTTCGTATTCTCACCACCAAAGGACCTCAGCGACAAAGGAGCACTGGGCGTTTGGGTTTACGGGGACGGCAAGGGAGAGCTCCTGAACATCCAATATGCAAGCCCAGAACATCTAGTCGGAGGTATTGCTGATAACTATATCCCCATCGACTTCACCGGCTGGCGTTATTTTGAACTCATTGAGCCAGAGGGGGAACGCGTCGAGGACTATATTTGGCCCTACAGCGGAAATGCCTACGCAATCTATAGAGAACTCGTGCATTGGAATGCGATCAGCAGACTCAGCCTTTGGCTCAACAATCTTCCAGCGAATGGTGCTGCGAATGTCTACGTATCGCCCATTAAAGCTCTGCCGCTTATTAAAACTAAACTTGTAAACCCGTCAATCACAATCAATGGCAGAACGATTACTTTCCCGGTTGAATTAGAGAGCGGATGCTATATTGAATACAACTGGCCATCCGGATGCGCTCTTTACAGCTCGGCAGGCGAGAAGATTCGCGAAATCGAAGTGCAAGGCTCCGTCGAACTCAAGCCGCGGTTAAACGAAATATCTTTTTCTTGCGAGCCTCCACCAGATAGCGTCAATGCTAGGGCGAGAATTGCCATAGGAGCAGTCGGCAACCCTCTAGCGCTTTGAGCTTCTTTTCTCAAGCAAAAATATAAGCGCCTTGCCGCGAATTCGGCAAGGCGCTCGCTGAAGATATTTCCTGGCAACGACCTATTTTCCCGGAGCCTCACGCTCCAGTATCGTCGGCCCTGGCGGGCTTAACTACCGTGTTCGGAATGGGAACGGGTGGACCCCCGCCGGTATGGTCACCAGGAAAAACTTGCTACTCACTGACAAGTGCATACGGAGAGAGGGGCTACATGCTCTGCCCGGCAAATGATTCCATTCATTGGTCAAGCCCTCGGTCTATTAGTACCGCTCGGCTCAACGCGTTACCGCGCTTACACCCGCGGCCTATCAACCCGGTAGTCTTCCGGGGACCTTACCGGCTTACGCCGTGAGAGACCTAATCTTCGGGCCGGCTTCCCGCTTAGATGCTTTCAGCGGTTATCCGTTCCGGACATAGCTACTCGGCACCTGCCGCTGGCGCGACAACCGATACACCAGAGGTCCGTCCACCCCGGTCCTCTCGTACTAGGGGCAGACCCCGTCAAGTCTCTTACGCCCGCATCGGATAGGGACCGAACTGTCTCACGACGTTCTGAACCCAGCTCGCGTACCGCTTTAATGGGCGAACAGCCCAACCCTTGGGACCGAATCCAGCCCCAGGATGCGACGAGCCGACATCGAGGTGC
>Ga0123519_10002119_pt1 | contig 33810 bp, 22 predicted proteins | sample YelNatPaOPRAMG02_FD_87396 | JGI IMG/M metagenome (GOLD analysis project Ga0123519, IMG submission 87396) | Hot spring microbial communities from Yellowstone National Park - Yellowstone National Park OP-RAMG-02 (version 2) | ecosystem: Environmental > Aquatic > Thermal springs > Hot (42-90C) ... | reverse complement strand
GGGGTGAGGGCAACCCCAGCCGCCTCTTCCATCGCCCAAGCGAACGGGGCGAGGGCATCTGCTCAAAACCAGGCGTTCGGAGGGAGACACGCCAGTCGGGTCTGCTGGTTGTGCTGGCGGCCGAATGCCGGGTTCGTTGCCGGGCTCCTCTACGTTCGTGGGTCCTTGCATGCGCTGCGCCCGAGCGCAAACGCGATGGCGCCGCGTGTTACGTAGTGTCAAGTGGCTTGTGTGGGTTCGGTGAGGGGCCTTTGGGACCGGTTACACTGTAGCTTTTCGAAAAGGCCATAGAGCATGCAGTCGCAGCTCGCCTTGTTGGCGAACACCCCCATTAGCCTCATGCGCCGCATGTTAGGAACCATTGACAGTGGTATCAGGGCGTGGTACCATTTGCCAACACAAAGCCGCCTCCGGTTTGCCAAGGACTGCGAGAGGGAGGGTTACACGCAAATGGAGGCGGTTGGGCCGGACATGGGGTGATGTCCGGCCTTCTTCGCGTGAAGCAGCCTCCTTACGCTCGCTTACCTTCCGTCTGCGCCCTCTTGACCTTAGCCCACGTATCCTTCAGCGTCACCGTTCGGTTGAACACAAGCCTGCCGCCCTGGCTGTCTGGATCCACGCAGAAGTAGCCCAGTCTGTCAAACTGGAACCGGCTGCCCGGCTCAGCGCCAGCCAGACTCGGCTCCACTAGGCAGTCCGTTAGCACCTGAAGCGACGTGGGGTTGAGGCTGTCCAGCGGCTCGTCAAGCTCGGCCGGGTTCTCCGCCAGGAACAGGTGGTCGTACAGGCGAACCTCGGCGGGGACGGCGTGCTGGGCGGAGACCCAATGCAGCGTGGACTTCACCCTTCTGCCATCTGGGGCGGCGCCTCCCCTGGAGTTCGGATCGATCTCGCAGTGCACCTCAATCACCTCACCGGTGTTGGGGTCTTTCACCACGTTGCGGCAGGTAACCAGGAAGGCAGAGCGGAGGCGCACCTCGGCTCCGGGCGACAGGCGGTGGAACCCGGGCGGGGGCACCTCCTCGAAGTCCTCGCGTTCGATGTACAGGTTGCGCGAGAACGGCACGAGCCTCGTTCCGGCGTTTGGGTCCTCCGGGTTGTTTACAACCGGGAACTCCTCCACCAGCCCCTCTGGATAGTTGGTTAGCACGAGCCTCAAGGGCCTAAGCACCCCCATGCGCCGGGGCGCTGTTTTGTTGAGGTGCTCGCGAACGCAGTACTCCAAGAGCCCGATGTCGACGATGCTATCCCGCTTGGCCACGCCGATCTTGTCCGCAAAATCGCGGATGGCCTCGGGGGTGTAGCCGCGGTGGCGAAGGCCCTGCAGCGTTGGCATGCGGGGGTCGTCCCACCCGCGCACCAGGCCGCGGCGCACCAATTCAAGCAGCTTGCGCTTGCTCATCAGGGTGTGTGTGAGGTTGAGGCGCGCGAACTCGATTTGGCGCGGGTGGTGGATGCCAAGCGCGTCTAGGAACCAATCGTACAGGGGGCGGTGGTCCTCAAACTCCAGGGTGCAGATGGAGTGGGTTATGCCCTCGATGGAATCGCTCTGGCCGTGGGCCCAGTCGTACGTGGGGTAGATGCACCAAGCGTCCCCGGTGCGATGATGCCTGGCGTACAGGATCCGGTACATCACCGGGTCTCGCATGTTCAGGTTGGGAGAGGACATGTCGATCTTGGCGCGCAGAACGCGGGACCCCTCGGGGAACTCGCCGGCCCTCATACGCCGGAACAGGTCCAGGTTCTCCTCCACGGAGCGATTGCGGTACGGGCTGTCACGGCCGGGGTCGGTGGGGGTGCCGCGGTACTCTCGCATCTGCTCGGGCGATAGGTCGCACACGTACGCCTTGCCCTTCCTGATGAGCTGTTCCGCCCACTCGTACAGCTGGTCGAAGTAGTCCGATGCGTAATACTCGCGGTCCTCCCAATCGAAGCCAAGCCAGCGTATATCCTCCTTGATCGACGCCACGTACTCGACGTCTTCCTTGGTTGGGTTCGTGTCGTCGAAGCGGAGGTTGCACTTACCCCCGAACGCCTCTGCCATGCCGAAGTTGATACAGATGGCCTTGGCGTGGCCGATGTGGAGGTATCCGTTCGGTTCAGGTGGAAAGCGGGTGTGAACCCTCCCACCGAAGCGACCGGATGCGTTATCCGCCTCAATGGCCTCGCGTATGAAGTTGGATCTGGTGGATGTAGCCTCGGTTGTGCTCACGTTGGTTCTGCTCTCTCCATGCTTTTGGCAAATCGTTTGGCGGCATCTCGCAGGCGCCACACACAGCGGTTGCGACCCAGCGCGTGGATCGTCTCGAACAGGCCGGGACCAACCATGCGGCCGGTGACGGCGGTTCGCACCGGGTGAACGGCCTTGCCCCCTGCGCGGCCCATCGCCTCTCCAGTGGCGCGCACCGCCTGCTCGATGGCATCCGTGCTCCAGTCGACCAGGCGCTCGAGTGCATCGGCCACGGCCAACAGGTATGGACCGGCATCCGCCGCCGAGAGCCACTTGCGGACGGCGCTCGGATCGTACTCGATCTCTTCGCGGAAGAAGAAGTCCAGCAGCGCCGGCGCCTCCGAGAGCTTCTTGATCCTCTCCCTCGCCAGCGGCGCCACGCGCGCAACGTACTCCCGGTCTTCCATAGCGACGGAGGGCGGCAGGAGGCCCGCGCGCTGAAGGAACGGCAGCAGCTTGTCCGCAAGCTCATCGGTGCCAAGCGCCCTGATGTAGACGCCGTTCATCCATTCCAGCTTCTGTATATCGAACACGGCTGGCGTTTTGTGCACGCCCTCCAATGTGAACCTTTCGATGAGCTCGTCGCGTGAGTACAGCTCGCGGTCCTCGCCTGCGGACCACCCCAGGAGCGCGAGGAAGTTCACCATGGCTTCGGGGAGGTAACCCTCCTCGCGGTAGACGCGCAGCGACGTGGCACCGTGCCGCTTGCCCAGTTTGGAGCGATCCGGCCCCAGCAGCATGGGCAGGTGGGCGAACTTGGGAATGGGGAACCCAAGGTAGCGGTAAGCTACGATGAACCGCGGCGTGCTGGAGATAAACTCGTCTGCCCTGAGCACGTGCGATATCTGCATCAGGTGGTCATCCACCACGTTGGCGAAGTTGTACGTTGGGAACCCGTCCGACTTGATCGCCACGTAGTCGTCGAGGAGAGCATTCTCGAATGAGAGCTCGCCGTACACCAAATCGGTGAAGCTGGTTACGCCATCAAGGGGCATCTTAATGCGCACAACGTAAGGCATGCCCTGCCCCAAACGACGGGCGTCCTCCTCCGGCGAGAGGTCGCGGCAACGCCGGTCGTACCCAACTGGCTGGCCGGCGGCCACTTGCTGGGCGCGCATCTCCTCGAGGCGCTCTCGGGTGCAGTAGCAGCGGTATGCGTGGCCCTGGGCAACCAGCTGCTCCGCGTACTTGGCGTAGATGGGCAGCCGCTGCGACTGGACGTACGGGCCGTAGTCGCCGCCGACGGACGGACCCTCGTCCCAGGTTAGGCCGAGCCAGCGCAGATCCTCCTGTATGGTCTCAACCGACCCGGGTACCAGGCGCTCGCGGTCGGTGTCCTCGATGCGGAGGATGAAGCGGCCGCCGTGGTGCCTGGCGAACAGCCACGTAAACAGCGCGCTTCTCGCGTTGCCTACGTGGAGGTCTCCGGTGGGGCTGGGCGCGAATCGCACGCGTATACTATCACTCATCTCTTGATGATGTACTTTCTCTTCTGCTTCTTGAAGCCTTTGCTTGCATCCCTCTCGTTGAAGTGCCAGAGGCCGGCTCGCTCGTAGAAACCGTGATAGCCGCTGAGGAGCGATGCGACGAGGCGCGGGCTGCTCTGCCGGACCACGATCACCTCCGCGTACAGCTGAGCGAACGGCAAGCCCTTGGAGTGACCCCGCATCACTTCCTGGACGATCTCCCAGGTGGACGTTTCGGCCTGCTGAACCCGTTCGCGCAACTCAAGCAGGTCTCTAAGCCGCTCTGGCTCTATGTATGTGGAGCTATCCTTGGGATCTAGGACCTCCAGGGCGTATGTGCCCGGCTTCAGCGGCCGCATGAGGAATGTGCCGCCCGAGTCCGGCAGCCCAGCCTTCTTGTACCAGTCTCCCAGGCCGTACAACGTCTGCAGGTTGTTGTTCAGCCAGTGGTGGCGAACCTCGCCGTCCGCATCGACGGTGTCCACCACCAGGAACTCAGGCTGTCGCGGGAACGCTCGGCCCTCCTCTGGAGTTGGGAGCAAGCCGGCTTGGTGCACCCAATAGGTGATCTCGCAGCGAACGGTTCCATCCGGCTGCGCCTCTGCCGTGCCTTGTCGGGCCACAATGGGCTTCCGAATCTGCACGGCAAGGTCCCCCTCCAGCCCCTCGTCCTCCAGGTCCTGATCCAGCTTCTGGCCGCCGGTGCCCTCAACGGCGAGGTAGACGGGCTCGAGCACGCTGGGGAGTTGCTGGACCTCTGGCGGTATGGGCCGCGCGGACTGCCAGCGGTCCCAGCCAACCCACATGAGGTCCGCGGCTGAGCGCAGATACTTCTCGACGGCGGAGCGGACCTGCTCGTAGCCGGGATCGCGGGGGGTGACGGCGAACTGGCTCTCCACAAGCTCCTCAACGCTGGTGGGGGTATCGCCGGCGGCAACCAAGTCGTGGATGCTCTGCAGGTCGCTTTCCTCCACGCTGATCGGCTTTGGCATATCCTCGGGGAACAGCTCCACATCCGGGCCGGTTCGCTCCAGCTCGTCCAGCGCCGCCCCGAAGCCGGCTACCAGTTGGTCGCCGCACCACCTGGCGCCCGACAGCAGCACCGCCCTGCCGCTTGCCCTGAGCGCGCAGAAGTGCTTGAGGGGGTTGTAGTTGCGAGGCGAGTGCTTCCAGCAGTAGAAACCCAGCACCTTGGCAGAAACGGGCTCCCCGGCTGCGTTGAGCAGCTCCAGGCTGGCGTCCAAGCAGGATGCGCTCCAATTCACCCGCTGCGCTGCTTCCCTGAGCTGCTCAAGCTCGCTGCTATCGTCGAAGTTGTCGAAAATGATGTCGTCCTCGTCGTCGGATGTGACCTCAAGCAGCCACTCCGCTAGGCCCACAAGCCCGTCGGTGGTGATGAAAAAGCTGGGTCGCTCCTCAACCATGCGGGCCACCACCTCCGAAAGCGATTCGGGTGTGCGCGAGTAAGCCCTTGAGAGCATCAGCCCAATAGCGGCGGGGGGCACCGGAAGGGCGCACCACTCGAGCGCCTTATGGACTGATCGCTCGATGGGCCACCTGCTGTCCAGACTGGGGATTGCAACGGTCCACCGCCGTTCCTCCGCGGCGATGCGTGGGTCGGCCTGCAACGAGAGCTTGAGGGCTTTGACGCCCACTGGTACGCTCTGGCTGACGTGCGCCAGTATCTCGCCCATTCTCGTTGGGCCTGGCTGGCGCAGCAGGAACGTATATGCCAAATCGGCCACGTGGCGCATGGCGGCGGATGTCACCACCTCGCCTCGGGTCTGGTTGGTACTTATCATGGCTATAAAGTCACCTCCAGGCTACTCAAGCGGGTTAGCGGAACAGAACAAACAGAGCCAGTGCCCGCTGACGCAAGCCACGGCTCCCATAGGCAGCCAATATCACGCCAATCCGCCGTTGGCGCGTGAACGGAAATAGTCGTCTAGCTCCTCCTTTGAGAGCAATATCTCCCTGGGCTTCGCGTTATCCATGGGGCCCACAAGTCCCTGCTGCTCCATCACGTCCACCAAGCGGGCCGCTCGGGTGTAACCGATCTTGAACTTGCGCTGGAGCATAGACGTGGATGCGTGCCCACTGGTAACCACTAGCCGCACGGCCTGTTCGAACAGCTCGTCGTCGGTTTCGCAATCGTTCCTGACGGCCTCGCTATCGGGGCTTACAACGTCCGCTATGAAGTCCGGCGAGCCCTGAGCTTTTAGGTGCCTAACCAGCGCTTCGATCTCCGCCTCGCCGACATAGGCGCCCTGCACGCGAATCGGCTTGGCGGCGTCAATCGGCAGGAAGAGCATGTCTCCTTTGCCCACCAGTCGTTCCGCGCCGTTCTTGTCCAGGATGGTGCGCGAATCCGTATGGGAGGCCACGGCAAAGGCGATTCTGGACGAGATGTTGGCCTTGATGGTCCCCGTTATCACGTCAACGGATGGTCGCTGGGTGGCGATCACCAGGTGTATGCCGACCGCGCGCGCAAGCTGAGCCAGGCTTGTGATGGACGTTTCGACCTCCGGGCCCTGCCGCAGCATGAGGTCGGCCAGCTCATCGATGACGATGACGATGTAGGGAAGCCGATGGTGCGGGTCCTTCACCTTCTTGTTGTATCCATCTATGTTGCGAGTTTGCGTCTCCACCAGCTTGTCGTAGCGGATGTGCATCTCCTTCTCCGCCCAACGGAGCACGCCGGTAGCCTGTCGCACGTCTTTGACAACCGGGTACACAAGGTGTGGTATTCCGTCGTACAAGCTGAGCTCAACCTTCTTTGGGTCGATGAGCAGGAGCCTGAGCTCGTCGGGTGTGGCGCGCATCAGCATGCCCACGATGAGCGAGTTGAGGCAGACGCTCTTGCCGGAGTTGGTGGAGCCACCGATCAGCAGGTGGGGCATCTTGGCCAGGTCTGCGTATACGGGCTGGCCGGCCACGTCCATCCCAAGCGGAACGGTAAGCTTGGAAGCGGCCTGGAGGAACTCCGGTCGGTCCACCACGTCGCGGAGGAGCACCGTGGTGGGCGTGCGGTTTGGCACCTCCACGCCAATGGCGCACTTGCCGGGTATAGGGGCCTCCACACGCACGTAGATGGCCGCCAGGTCCATCGCAATGTTATCTGCCAAGCTCTCGATCTTCTTCACCCTGATGCCCGGCGCCAGCTGTATCTCGTAGCGGGTAACCGTTGGTCCGTGCGATATCTCCACCACCTTGGCCTCTATGTTGAAGTTCGCCAGGGTGGCCTCCAGGATTCGTACGTTTTCCTCGCGCTCCTCCTGGGTCAGGTCTCGTCCGGGATCTCCCTGCGGCAATATGCCAAGCGGCGGCAGCTGGAACGGCCCGATGGAGGTCTCAACCGGCTTGTCCAGCTGAAGCGGCTCTTTCGCAGGTTCGGGCGGGCTAACCGGATCCGCCTGCTTGGCCAGTTGCCGTCGCCTTACGGCCCACGCAGGTGCCGCTGGTTTGGGTTCGGGGTCGCTGCCGGTGTTGGCGTCGTTTGCCTTCTCGGAGTTGCGACGGAGTACCAGCGCTCGCCCCTTCGCCGTCTCCCGCTTGGGCCGTCGAGGCCGCGTGCATGCATTGGCCACGGCGGCGCCCACCCGCCGGAGGATGGGGCCCAGCGGCGCATTGAGGGCAAGCACCACGCCCGCCAGCGCAAGCGCACCGAGCACAACCCACCCGCCAGGGGTGCCAACAAGGCGATATGCGGCGCTTCCAACAAGCCAGCCCAAGGCCCCTCCTGCAGCTCCCATCTGCTCGGCGGCGGGGATTGGCGTGGCGGCGGGGAAGCTGACTAGGTGCACCATGCCTAGGACCGCCGCGCCCGCAACGGCGCAGCCAGCAACGATGTCGGTGGGAGGCCTTCGGTCCCTGTCCAGGATGAGCGCGAGGCCGAGCGCCACCGTGAGGCCGGGGAAGACCCACGCCCCGCGGCCGACGGCGTAGCGGAGGACCCAGGCGAGCCAATAGCCAGCAATGCCAGCCTGGTTCGTGCGCGCTAGAGCGACCGAACACACCAAGCCAAGGGCGCAGAACCCTATGCCTGCCAGGTCATAAGCCACTTGTGGGTGTCTGGCACGTTCGTTCCGCTTGGGCGCAACGCGCTTTGGCACGGACTTGCGGACAGGCATCGTGCCCAGCTCAGCCTCCTTTCGGGCCCAAGCCAGCGTTCACACCTCAAGGATTATCGGCAGGATTACGGGGCGGCGACCAGTGCGCTCGTACAGCAGTTTGCTGGCCGATCGCTTTATTGCGGCTTTGAGGGTGGTTAGCTCCGTCGTTTGGGCCACCGCCTCCGCCAAGCCCTGAACAACCTGCTGCCGCGCCTCTTCGATAAGCTCTTCCGACTCGCGTTCGTACACGAAGCCCCTGGAGATGATGTCGGGGCCGGCCACCAGTTCGCCGGTCTGGGTATCCACGGCCGCTGTGATGATGAAGACGCCGTCTTGGGATAGGTGCTGCCGGTCGCGGAGCACCACGTCGCCCACGTCCCCCACGCCGATGCCGTCTACCAGCACGCTGCCGGCTGGCACGCGGTCGGCGAGCTCGGCGCCCTGTTCCGTGAAGCGCAGGCAGTCTCCCAACTCGAGGATGAAAACGTCCTCTGGGCGGTACCCCATCTCCTGGATCACCATCTCTCGGTAGTGGGCTAGGTGTCTAGGCTCTCCGTGCACCGGCACCACGTAGCGCGGCCGCACGAGGTTCAACATGAGCCTGAGGTCGTCGGCGTTGGCGTGCCCAGACACGTGCACGGGCGCGATGGCGTCGTACAAGACCTTTGCCCCGCGCTTGTACAGGTTGTTGATGGTTCTGTGAACCAAGTCCTCGTTGCCGGGCACCGGATGCGCGGAGATGATCACCATGTCGCCGGGCTCCACGCGGGTTTTCTTGTGCTCGTCCTCCGCGAGGCGGCTGAGTGCGGATAGCGGCTCGCCCTGGCTTCCGGTGGTTAGTATGGTGGCCTCCCCGGGGGCCAGGCGCTCCAGCTCATCGATGCTGACCAGCGTATCCGGGGGCATCCGCAGGTACCCAAGCTCAGAGGCTACGCGCACTGTGGAGACCATGCTACGGCCCAGCACGGCCACTTTGCGCCCGTACTTGGCGGATACGTTGAACACCTGCTGAAGCCTGTGCACGTTGGATGCGAAGCAGGCCACGATGACACGGCGCTCGGCGTCTCGAAACACGCTGTCGAGGGTGAGGCCCACCATTCGCTCCGACTGGGTGTAGCCCTGCCTTTCGACGTTGGTGGTATCGGTGACGAGGGCGAGCACGCCCTCCTCCGCCACCAAGGAGAACGCGGCGAAGTCGGTCGGCTTGCCATCGATGGGGGTCGGATCGAACTTGTAGTCGCTAGTGTGAACGACGACGCCAAGTGGCGTGGTGATGGCGATGGAGACGGCATCTGGTATGCTGTGCGTAACCCTGATGAACTCCACATCGAACGGGCCGATGCAGATACGGTCTCCCGGGGACACCTCGTTCAGCCTGGCAGAGGCGAGAACACCGTGCTCTTCCAGCTTGCCTTTGGCCAATCCAAGCGTCAGGCGGGTGCCCCACACAGGCACGTTGAGCTGCTTGAGGACGTACGGCAATGCACCCACATGGTCCTCGTGCCCGTGGGTGAGGACGATGCCCTCCACCGCGTCGGCGTTGTCCAGAAGGAAGGTGATATCCGGAATAACCAGGTCCACCCCCAGCATATCATCGTCTGGGAACTTGAGCCCGCTATCGACAACCAAGATGCGGCCATCCAGGCGATAGGCGGTCATGTTCTTGCCTATCTCGCCCACGCCGCCCAGAGGGATGATATCAAGTGTTTGCATGGGGTCCTGGGTTATCTCCTCGCGGCAGCGGGGTCGCGGGGCGAAGCCGCGAACCACGCTTGGGCAACAACAGCACAATGTAACAACCAGAGGCCAGGACCCGGAGCGGTCCGCCCTACAGAGAGGCTGTCCGCGCTCGGTCTCTGACCTCTGGAGAAGCCGAGCCCATCTTAGTGAGCCCAGTGGAGCTGACGGCCGTAGTGGCCTACACTAGGAAACGCACTGCTTGAGGGCGGAGGCCACAGCGGCCTCCTCCTGTTCCGTAGCCTCCACCAGCGGCAAGCGCAGACCACCCACGGGGAATCCCGCCAACTTCAGGGCGGCCTTCACAGGGATGGGGTTACTGGTTATGAACAACGCTTTGAACAACGGCAGTAGGCGCTGGTTTATCCGGGCTGCCTCGGCGGTTCTGCCCTCGGCGGCGGCGTACACCATCTGGCGCATCAGTGGGCCGGCTACGTGAGCCGCCACGCTAACCACCCCGTAGCCCCCAACGCTCATTATGGGCAGGGCGTACGAGTCATCGCCGCTGTAAACGGCAAATGTATCCGGCGTAGATGCCACGATCTGAGCTACCTGCTCTAGGTTTTTGCTGGATTCTTTGACAGCGGCGATATTGGGCACGTCTTTGGCCAACCGAGCGACTGTGGCAGCCTCCAGGTTGCGTGGAGAGCGCGACGGGATGTTGTACATTATGACTGGCAAGCTGGTGCTCTCCGCGACGGCTCTGAAGTGCCGATACAGCCCCTCCTGCGGCGGGTTGTTGTAGTACGGCACGACGGCCATCACGGCGTCCACTCCGGTGTTCGAGGCCGCCTTCGTGAGGGCCACGCTTTCGGCGGTGCAGTAGTTGCCGGTGCCTGCCACAACTGGGACGCTGCTTCCAACCGCTTCTTTCACCTCTTTGAACAGGCGGAGCTTCTCCTCCTCGCTGAGAGTGGGCGATTCCCCGGTGGTGCCGCACACCACAAGGCCATCGCTGCCGTCTGCCACCAGCTTCCTGGCGAGTTCCCTTGCGCGCCCGTAGTCAACCCGCAGCTCGGCGTCGAACGGCGTCACCATTGCGGTTAGGAGCCTGCCAAGGTTCAAAGCATTCCCCTCCTTATCAGCTCTTCGGCTATCTGCACGGCATTAGTGGCGGCGCCTTTGCGGATGTTATCTGCCACCACCCAGAAGCTGAGGCCGTTCTCAACAAACGGGTCCTTGCGTATTCGGCCCACGTAGGTCTCGTCGCGGCCGGACACCTGCAGCGGGGTGGGGTAGGGACGCTCTTTGGCGTTCAGGTCGTCAACCACCACTACGCCCGGGGCGGACTTGAGCGCTTCTAGGGCCTCGGCGGCGCTTATGGGCCGCTCCGTCTCGATGTACACTGATTCGGAGTGGCCGTTGAACACGGGAACGCGCACGGTGGTGGGGGTTACCTTGATCGCGTCGTCGTGCAGGATCTTGTGCGTCTCCACCACCATCTTCCACTCTTCGGAGGTGTATCCGTGCTCGTTGAAGCCTCCGATGTGCGGCAGGCAGTTGAACGCTATCTGCATCGGATAGGCCTGCGGGGCGGGGATCTCCTCACCAGCGGCGTACGCCTTGGTTTGGGCCTCCAGCTCTCGAATGGCTGTGCGGCCGGTGCCAGACACCGCCTGATAGGTTGAAACCACAATTCGGGTGATGCGGCTAAGGTTGTACAGCGGCTTGAGTGCCACCACCATCTGTATGGTGGAGCAGTTGGGGTTGGCTATGAGGCCCTGGTGCCACGTTACGTCGTCCGGGTTCACCTCCGGCACAACCAGTGGGACCTTGGGGTCCATGCGAAAGTCTCCGCCGTTGTCTATCACCACGGCGCCCCGCTTAATGGCCTCCTCGGCAAACTGAACCGAGGCGCCTTTCTCGCCCTCAGTGCCCGCGAAGAGCGCCACCTGCACTCCTTCGAACTCCGCGGGCGTGCACTCTTGCACCGAGTAGCTGTCGCCGTCTACTTGGATTGTGCGCGCGGATCTGGCTAACACCTTGAGGCTCTTGATGGGAAAGCGCCGCTGCTTGAGGACTCGGAGCATCTCCTCGCCAACGGCCCCCACGCCCACCACGGCGACGTTGTACTCGCTCATTGCGCTTGGCTCCTCCAGGCCTCCCACACCGATCGGTGCATATGCTGATACACCTTGCGGCTACATAGAGTTACGGACCGGCTTCAGGTGTCATTATACCTCCACGCAGGCACGGTTGGCAACGTGTGGTGGGAGCTCGCGAACGCGGGGGGGGAGCCCGACGGCGAGGCCGGCGTTCCGCCGCCAGCAGAGCCCGCAAATGGGATGGCTCCCTTTCGGAGTCGGGGTTCGGACCGCCGTTTGGGCCCTTGTGCTGCCACCGTGGTTCCGCCCTGTGGCGCGAGATCGCTATCGGCATAGGCGGTTTCCGCACGCGACGGATGGGTTGCCGGAACGGCCGCGCCCGCACGCCAAGCAACAGCGCCAGACCTCGCGGCTCAGAGAGGGGCCGGAACACCGGCAGGCGTTGCAGCAGTCCAACGAAACGGGCGTGGGCATGCCCAGGTAACCAGCCTATCGCTTTCGCCGCCCATGCGCTTCGTGTATAATGGGTGCCAGGACGCAGACCCGCGGCGCGGGGTCACAAGGCCCTTGGCCCTCACCGATCCAAGCCGGGGCGGATCCGGAGCATCGTGGTCCGTGGCATACTTCCCACAGTAAGGCCGGCCCGCTGAGCATCAGAGTCCGCGGCGCGTGCTCCCGTCCTCGTCGCAATGAGACGTGGCACTCGCACCAACTTGGTGTTCGGTTTGGGGGCCCTGCTCCTGCTGGCCGTGGTGGTTGGGGTCTACTCCATCGCTCGCATCAGGCGCTTCACCGCGCACCTCGACCGCGTGCTGGCTCCCCAGATTCGGGCTCAGCTCGGCCGCGACGTATCCATCGAGTCGGCCAGCGCCGGCCTGGGCGGCCGCGCCACCATTCGCAACCTCCGCATCGCCAACGGCAGCAGCTTTCGGAAGGGCATACTGTTCGACGTTCCCTCTGCCACCGTGCAGTTCTCCGTTGCGCAGCTCCTCCTCAGCCGCGGCGACGTGGCGTCCAGCATCAGGTCAATCGCCCTGGCAGGCCCGCGCCTCAACCTAATGCGCGACCGGCGGGGCGCATGGAACGTTGAGGACATCCTCCGCCCCAAGCCTGGAGCCCCACCATCCCGGTTCAGGGCCATCGTCCGGGTCACCGGCGGCAGAATCACGGTTACGGACTACGCTGCAGGATTCACACGGCGCCCAGCTGTCAGTGTGGTTAGCGAGGCGGCCGTAACCGTGGACGCCCGCCGCCTGCCGGTAACCTCGTTCACCTTCGCCGGCATCGGTCCGCGCGGTCGCCTGGCCTCTGTTCACCTTGAGGGCACGCAGAACGCCGCCACCGCCGTGCTGGACGCGAGGCTCTCCGTGGCGGATGCCGACCTGGCGTACTGGGCCTCGTATCTGCGAGTCAGCAAGCGGGTGCAGCTGACCTCCGGCCGCGCCGATGCCAACCTTTCATTGCGCATGGTCCGCGGCCGCTTGGATCTGGGTTCGCTGGCCGGCGTGGCGAGGGTGCGCGGAGTGGCGGCCCGGATCCTGCAGCTTAGCGCCCCCGTTCAGATAGACGGCGGCATCCTGTCAATGGCCCGCCAGAGCGGCAGGTTCACGGCGGCTGGCAGATTCCTGGGCTCGCCGGCCACCGTGGTTGGCACCATCGTCGGTGTGCGCACCCCAATCCTTCACGCCACGATACGGCTGCCGACGGTGAACGCATCCGCCGTGCTGGCAGCCATCCGCACCACGTCGCTCTCGCGCGACCTCAGCGTGGCTGGCCCTATCTCCGCGATTGCCGAGGTGCAGGGCCGGGCAACCGACCTGACGGTTCGCGCGCAGGCTCGGCTTCCCGGCGCCACTTTCCGAGGTGTGCGGGCGAGGGGGATAGCGGCCGCAGCCACCTACCACCGTGGGGTGCTCACCGTCTCGTCGCTTGCGGGGCAGGTGGCCGGGGGCACCGTTAGCGCCTCCGGAGCGGCTAGGCTTGGGCGTACTCCCATCCCGTTCAGCGCGGATGGTCGCTTTGCAGGCGTGGAGCTCGCCCAGCTGCGCCCAGTGCTGAAACGGAATCTGGGAGGGCGGGCAACGGGCACCTTCAGCGTTCGGGGCGCCGGCAGGATCGCGTCGGCCTCCGTGAGCGCGGCGGCGCCCAACGGCAACGTGTCTTGGGTGCGGTTCCTCGGCGGGCGGCTCAGTGCGAGAACGGCGGACGGCGTCCACTGGTCGGGCTCTGCTGCGGCGTCCTCCGTGAAGACGCCAAGAGCCACCTTATCAGCCGTGTCTGCCACTGGCACGTACTCCGATGGCCGCTTGCAGGTGGTGTCTGCGCGGGCTGCGGGATGGCAGGGCACGTTCACCGCCTCCGGAACCGTGCGCACCAACGGTTCGCTCAGCCTGGACCTGGCGGGGAACCACGTGTCGCTTGGGGCGATGATGGTTGGGCTGGGGCAAGGCTCCGGCTACTCCGGCACTGCATCGCTCGTTGGGCAGGTACGAGGCACGGTGTGGGACCCAACGTTCTCAGGGCGAGTGGCGGTGAGGCGCGGCGCCTTTCGCGGCACCGAGTTCGACCTTCTGTCTGGGCGCATCCTGTTCGCTGGCAACCGGTTGACGGTTGAGGATGCCGAGTTGCGGCGCGACAACGCCCTGGTCGCGCTTTCCGGCAACGTGTCGTTCGGGCGGGCGGGCGCGAGCAGCCTAGATATCACCGCCACCGCCAAGGCATGGCCGATCTCGGCGGCCGCCGCGCTCCTGAACGCTGAGGCTGCGGTGCCGGGCCTGGTAGATGCCCAACTGCACATAACGGGCCAGCCCGGAGAGTTGGAGGTGTCTGGCGATGCGGTGCTGAGCAGGATGCGCATTCGGGGCGTGCGCATAGACGAAGCGCGCGCGCACCTGGTGCGCTCCCCGGAGGGCGCCACGCAGTTCACGGATGTGACCGTGCGCGGACCCGGCTTCGAGCTGGCCGGCGGCGGCACCATGAGCGAAGGTGGCGACCTCAACTTGTCGCTTCGCGGCGACCAGGTGCAGCTAGCCAGGCTGAACACGGCGCTGGCTCCGTACGCGGCTATCTCGGGGGCCGCCGCCGTGGATGTGACGATCAGGGGGCCCGTGGGCGGCCCTGACCTGAACGCCACGATCTCCGCTGCGCCCGTGGCCATAAACGAAGTGCAGTTCACCAGCGTGGGCGCGTCGGTCGATTGGGCGGACGGGGTGCTCACTGTGAGGCGCGCCATGCTCGTTAGGGACGGCGCGGTGGCGTACGTCAGGCAGGCGCAGGTCAACCCCGCTGCTATGTGGGTGGACGCCAGCGGCTCAGTGTCGCGATTCGATGTTGGGGTGGTGCAGAGCCTGCTGGGAAACAGCGAGGCTTACCGGGCTGGCCGGCTGGAGTCGGTGAGGAGCGCGTTGGAGGGCCTGCCCGGCCCAATCGTTGGCACGTTGGGCGTTACGTTCCGCGTTACGGGCCCCGTGGATCGGCTTTCCGGGGCTGCAAACGTGGACATTGAGGGCCCCGCCGTGGGGGTGGCTTCGCTTTCCAGCCTCACCGGGCGGGTGGAGTGGAGTCCCGCCGAGGTGCGAATCACCAACCTGACGGCAGCTGCACCCGACGTGAACCTGGTGGCCGACGCAACGATCCCCAGCCACGGCACCGCAACCCTCTCAGCCACGGTGCGACAGACCGAGGTGCAGCCGCTGATCCATCTGTTGCAGGCGGCAAGCATGCTAGCGCCCCCACGGCTTAGGCCGCGGATTCAGCGCGTGGCCAGCCGCATCCCAGAGCCAACCACTGGATCCATTGAGGGAACGGTGCAGCTGGTGGGGTTGGGCGGCAACGTATCTGGCACCGCGGGTTTCGTGGCGGCCCCGCTGGTTATCCGCGGCGAGCGGCTGGACCGGATGGACGGGCAGTTCACGTTCGGGGGCAAAAAGGTGTACATCGACCAGTTCAGCGCCGCTGGAGAGCAGATGCGGGTGCGGGCGTCGGGCTCCACGGGATTTGCCGGGGAGCTGAACCTGGACGTGGAGGCCAGCAACGTGAACCTGGCCGTGGTTGGGCCCGCTTTGGGGGTGACGGGGCCGATCGCTGGCATGGCGGATATCTCCCTGACTGCCAGGGGCACAACCGAGAACCCGGCGCTTAGGGCCTCCATCAGCGCTAGCAACGTGAGGATAGGCGACTTCGCCGCCCGGCTGATCTCCGCCCCAGGCCTGATGGTGCAGGGCGACACGCTGCGCCTAGGCGAGGCGGTGATGGCGGGAGAGACGTATCAAACCACGCTGACGGGCACGCTTCCGTTCTCTTGGTCGCCCATAGGCGTGCCAAGAGAACGCCCCATCAACGTCACCGCTTCGCTCGCTAAGCAAGACCTGTCTATTCTGCCCACCCTCACCTCGGAGATCAAGAGCATCCAGGGAGTGGCCAGCGGCGCGGTCACCATCACCGGAACGTTGAATCACCCCGTGCCATCAGGCTCGCTGCAGGCCACGGTGGACAGCCTCGCGCTGACGCGGGCCCGCAACACCTTCCAGGATATACGCGCCATCGTGACCCTTGAGGAGAATCGGGCTGTACTTAGCACGCTTGAGGGGAGGTCCGACCTGGGAGGGGCTTTCACTGGAAGCGGGTGGGTATCGCTGGCCACTTTGGATATGCCCGCGTTTCAGCTGCAGCTAGACGCGTCTGACCTGCACATATCGCTTAGCAACGCAAGCGGGATATACGGCGAGGTGCTTCGGGCGGCGGCCAATGCGCATCTGGTGGTGGCGCGCGAGCAAGGCGGCCGGCCGTCGGTGCAAGGGGAGGTTACGCTTTACAACGGCTTGCTGTCTCTGCCTTCTCAGCCGCCAAAGGTGGTTGCGGCGGCGGCGCCTGCCCTGCCGGACATCACCCTGGGCACTTCCACCCAAACCGAGCCACTTAGGGTTCGGGTTGCGCGCAACTTCCAGATAGCCAGGGGTGGGCTTAGGGCGATGGTCACTGACGAGGTGGACATACTTGGCACGCTGAGCCAGCCTCGCATCAACGGCTCACTCACGTTCGAGAGCGGCACGGTTCGGATGGCTACGCAGCGGTTTCGCATCGTGCCGGGGGGCACGGTCACCATCATCTACATGCCGCCGCGGGAGTCGCGAGTTATCTTGGACATGCAGGCGCAGACCAACATATACGCCTACAGCACCTTCACCGGCGAGTCGGAGAACTACACGGTCTTCATCGATCTTACCGGCCCAATGGACAACCCGCGCGTGAGCTTCAGCTCGGAGCCACCCGGGCTAAGCCGGACGCAGTTCCTTGCGCTGGTTGGCAGGCAGGCGGAGATCGAAGCCATTCTGCGGGGGCAAGATGCCAACCGGCTGTTGCGGCAGCAGTTGGGGTTGGCGTTCACGGGGGCTCTGGTTCCCGAGCTCACCTCGCCCATAGAGCAGGCGGTGGCTCAGGCGCTTGGGCTGGAGGAGTTCGCGATCTTCTACGATTTCGGCACGGAGCCGCTAGTGCAGTTGACCCGCCACCTGTTTGGCCACATCTATCTGACGTACAGGCGCAGCTTGGGCGGCCCGCTGATTGAGTACCTGGTGAAGATATCGTACCGGCTCCAGCGCCGCTTGAGCCTGAACTACAGCATAGATGAGCGGCATACGCGCACGCTGGCGATTGAGGGTCGCGTGCAGTTCTGAGGTGGGGCGAGTGATTGGCATGGGCGGTTGCCTTGCCCAAGGCGTCTGCGCGGGCCGGGGTAGGGGGTCGGCGAACAGCGCCGCTCGGAAACAGATCATTCTACCGACGCTTGCCCGTTGACACTGACCCTCGCTCATGCTATTATGACGTTGTACCCACGGTGGGCGATTGGCTCAGTGGGAGAGCGCCTCGTTCACACCGAGGAGGTCACTGGTTCGAATCCAGTATCGCCCACCATCATGCTGCTCCAAAGATCGTTTCCCACAGGACTCCCCGGGGTAGGCCGTCCCCCACTGCCCGTTACGCCCTCAGCGGTGCTAATGCTCGCTTTTGCCCTGGCCAGCGCCAGCCAGATACCAACTTAGCAGGGACCTCCCGATCTGCGCCTAACCGTCTACCGAGGCCTGGAAACATACTAGCGGCACCCAACTGAGGAATGTGAGCATGAACAACCACCGGCAGCAAGTGGACCTGGCAGCGTTGGCTTGCCGGGCGATGCGCGAACACGGCCTTGAGCCAGAGTTCCCACCCGCCGCAGTGGCACAGGTGGAGACGCTGACAGGCCCTGCACGAGACGATAGCCCGGACGTGCGGGACCTTCGTGCACTCCCATGGGTCTCCATTGATAACGACGACTCGCGCGACCTCGATCAGCTCTCCGTCGCCGAGCCGCTTCCCGAAGGCCGTACCCGCATCATGGTGGCCATCGCCGACGTGGATGCCCTTGTGAAGGATGGTTGCCCCGTAGACGCCCACGCCAGGGTCAACACCACTTCGGTCTATACCAGCGCCCGCAACTTCCCAATGCTCCCGGAGCGCCTCTCGACGGACCTCACATCCCTCAGCGAGGGTGAGGACCGCTTGGCCGTGGTGGTCTCATACGTGGTGCTTCCGGACGGCGCCTTAGGCGGATGGGAGGTGTACCGCGCACGGGTCCACAACCAGGCCAAACTCACCTACAACGCCGTGTCCGCCTGGCTGGATGGCGACGGCCCGACGCCGCCCGCCCTCGCCCGCGTGCCAGACGGCCAGCAGCAGCTGGAGCTACAACACCGCGTGGCTCAGCTCTTGCGCGAGCGTCGCCATGAGCATGGCGCCCTCGACCTCGAGACCATTGAGCCGCGGGCGATCATGGACGACGGGCGGGTGCTGGACCTCCAGTACGAGCCCCAAAACAGCGCCGAAAGGCTCATCGAGGACCTGATGGTGGCCGCCAACGGGGTTACCACGTCGTTCCTGCAGCTGCGCGGCTTTCCCACGCTTCGCCGCGTCGTCCGCTCCCCAGAGCGCTGGGATAGGCTAGAGCGCCTGGCCGCCGACTACGGGTACACGCTCCCCCCAGATCCCGATCCAAAGGCGCTATCCAGCTTCCTCACAGCAAGGCGCAAGGCCGATCCGCTCCGCTTCCCCGACCTCTCGCTGACCGTGATCAAGCTGATGGGCGCCGGCGAGTACGTGGTGCAGATGCCAGGTGAGGAGCCCATTGGCCACTTTGGGCTCGCGGTGCGAGATTACTCTCACTCCACCGCCCCCAACCGCCGCTACCCAGACGTGATCACCCAGCGCCTGCTCAAAAGCGCCCTCGCCGGGGGACGCCCCCCGTACCCCAAAGACGAGCTGAACGCCCTCGCCCTGCACTGTACGGAACAGGAGGATGCGGCTCATAAGGTGGAGCGACAGATGCGCAAGTCTGCCGCCGCCATGCTGCTGGCGGACCGCATTGGGCAGCGGTTCGAGGCCATCATAACGGGCGCCAGCGACAAGGGCACTTGGGTCCGCGTGCTTCAGCCGCCTGTTGAAGGTAAGCTCATCACCGGCCGCGATAGCTGGGATGTAGGCGATCGGCTTACGGTCAGGCTTGTGGACGTCAACGTGGAGCGCGGCTTCATCGATTTCGCCGCGTAGAGCACAAAGAAGGCCCGTGCGCCCGGGTGTGGCCAAACACCGCAATCTCGTGCGCCCGGGCCTCAACAGGCAAAGCGTAACGAGTGAAGGTTAGCTAGGGGCATGGGCAACGGGTGTGCCAGCGCGCGCTCCACCGTGCAGCCTGACGGCAAGGATCAGCCTCAGGACGCCTATGATGATCGCGTAAACGCCGAGCGTCCATGCCATCGCCACTGCACCCGCCAATGGGCGCGCCAGGAACAGCAGCCCTACGATGACCGACAGAATGCCGTTCGTCAACAGCATCCACTCACCGACGATCTCGTGACGAAGCCTGATGCCGGTGAGAACCTCAAGCACGCCGGTGACCAAAGCCCAGATGCCCACAATCAGCGTTACGGCCAGAACCGTGAGGCCGGGCATGGCCAGCGCCACAATGCCCGCCACAACGCCAGCAAGCCCCTCCAGCAGGTGGACCCACCAGCGGGGTATTGCGTGTCGGCACCGTATCGCCGTGTACGCCGCCGATAGCCCGTTCACCAACGCGTAAGCACCAAACAGGATCGCCAGTGCGAAGAGAGTGATGCCGGGCAGGGCGAATGCGATCAGCGCGAATATGATGGCAAACACCCCGCGAAGAGCCAGAAGCCACCAGTGCTGGGTCAGATTGCTTACCGTGCTACCTGTCATGTTGACCTCCCACTGTCGGCATCACGGCGGCAACATGTGTTCCGTGCCGTCCTGCGGAGCACGTCCGCCGGGCCGTTAGCGGCTTTTCACGTGTGTTCTTACCCCATTCGGAGCGGCATCACAACACCATCGGGCTCTTGCGTGGCCCTGGGGGCTCAGCCAGAGAGGCGGCGAAGAGGGAACGGTACCCCTCCGCGGCAGACGTGCGCAGGCCCAGGCCGTTCAGGCAGGGCAGGGACGGGCAGACGAAGGAGCGCGGAAGGGGAAAGCCAGGAACAAGGAGATGGAGGAGCGATCCGCCAATGGGGCAAGGGGTAAGTGTACACGGACGGAAACCGATGGACCGAGGCCTCGGTGCGATGCCTCATCGGCCCGAATCCCCTCTTTCTGCTTCCTGCTCCTCCTGCAAACCCCGCTCCTGATTCGCTGGCTTTCCGCCCTCCTTGAGGGCTTGCGGCTTCACAGGGCCGGCGGATCCGCTAGTACTGCCGTGAGTAGTCCACCACGCCCGTCAGGGGCTGGCCGGCCATGTAGCGTTGGAGGTTATCAACCAGGAGCTTGACTTTGCGCTGTGCCAGGGCCGGGCTGTCCCCAGAGGCGCTGTGCGAGGTTATCAGCACGTTTGGCAGGCCCCAGAGCGGATGGCCCTCAGGCAGCGGTTCCGGCTCCGTCACGTCTAGGCACGCTCCCCGTATCCGCCGCTGGCGCAGCGCCTCCACCAGCGCCTCGGTGTCGATCAGCCCGCCCCTGGCGATGTTGATGACCCAAGCGGTGCGCTTCATGAGCAAGAAGGCGCGAGCGTCGATCATGCCGCGCGTCTCATCGGTGAGGGGTGCCGCCAGAACCACGTAGTCGCTTTCGCTCAGTAGGTGGTGCAAGCGATCCGGTCCAACCACATCCCGCACCATCTCGATCGGCGCGCCCGACCTCCGCAGGCCGATTACGCGCATCCCCAGCGCCGCTGCCCGCTCCGCGGCGCCCAGCCCAATGGGCCCAAGGCCGATCACGCCAACGGTGGCCCCTGCAAGCTCCTGTCCGCCGTGAGGACGCCACACACCGTCGCGGGTCTGGTCCCGAAACTCACCCAGCCTCCGGGCGCCGTACAGCATCAGCGCCAACACGAACTCGCCTATGGCAATGCGATACACCTCTCCCGACTCAGTTAGCGTAATGCCACGGGGTTGCGTATGGGGGATTATGAAGTCCACCCCCGCGCTGGTGGTATGCAGCCATCGCACGTCTGGCGCGTTGGCAAGGGCTTCAGTCCAGGCCTCTGCCCACTCGCCCCTGAAGAACACCTCGACCCCCGGAAACGGGCCCGTGTGATGCCGGTCGTACGGAACCAGCTCGGCGCGCACTCCCCTTGCTGCCAGTTCGGCCGAGACGCCGTCAAGCCATCGCGTTGGTACCAGTACTCTCATGGATCTCCTTTCGCAAGCCCGCGGAACCAAGCGGTGCCGTGGCGCTCGTTCCAGATCGATGTTATCATGGGCCTGGTGATGGGGCCACCAGGACCCCGCACCGCCCAGATAGGAGGTATTGCCCGTGACCGATATCGCCGCATCCGCCAAGCGCGCCCTCATCACGCGACGGGCGTTGGTAAGCTCGCCGTTGGCGCTTGGGCTCGCGCTGGCCCTGCCCACTGCATCCAGGGCGGAAGGAATCCCCTCGCACTCAAGCCTACCGGGATCGGCCGCGGTGCGCTCCAAAGCCGATGCCTGTGTGCGCGAGCTGCTGGGTCGGGGCCGCTTCATGGGCGCAGTTCTGCTGGCGAGGGACGGCCGCGTGCTTCTGAAGCGTGGCTACGGCATGGCCGACCTTGAGCAGAGCGTGCCGTGCTCCACCAAGACCAAGTTCCGCCTGGCCTCGCTCAGCAAGCAGTTCACCGCGATGGGCGTGCTCATCCTCCAACATCAGGGCAGGCTGTCGGTGGACGACCCAGTCAGCCTCCACATTCCCGACTGCCCCGCGGCGTGGTCCGGCATCACAATACACCACCTGCTCACCCACACGTCTGGCATCCCCAACTTCACCAGCTTTCCCGACTACCTGCGCCGAATGCCGTTCCCATCGTCGCTGCTGGAGACGATCGCCCGCTTCAGGGATATGCCGCTGGATTTCCCGCCCGGAGAGCGGTACAGCTACAGCAACTCCGGATACGCCGTGTTGGCGTACGTCATAGAGCGGGCGTCTGGTCAGGCGTACGGCGAGCTCTTGCGGAACGCCATTTTCGAACCGCTGGGGATGGCCAACACCGGCTGCGACAGCGCAACGCCTGTCATCAAGGCGCGCGCGAGGGGCTACGCGACTGGGCCCAACGGCTTCGTCAACGCCGCCTACATCGACATGTCCATCCACACCGGCAACGGCAGCCTCTACTCAACGCTCGACGATATGCTCAAGTGGGACCAGGCGCTCTACACCGAGAAGCTTGTGCCGCTACGCCTGCTCGACCTTGCGTTCACGCCGTTCAAGGGCAACTACGGCTACGGTTGGCTCATCGACAACCGGCATGGCAGGTTGCGCATCAGCCACACCGGCGGCATCAACGGGTTCTCTACCCATATCGCCCGCTATCCGCACGATCGCGCGTGCGTAATCCTGCTAAGCAACGTGGAAGGCGCCAACGTGGAGGCGATGGCGGACGCCCTGGCGGCGATCATGTTCGGCCGGGCTGCCGGCGGCGGGTAGCGCCCAAAGCTAGCTCTACGCGATGGTGGCGTTGATGCCGGCTCGGCGCGCCGCTTCTGCGATCTCGTGGAGGCGCTCTTGAGACTGGGGCTCGCCGCGCAGCTCGTACGTCAGGCCCAGCCACTCGTACTTGGCGGCGGCGGAGGCGTTGTACGGCAGCAGCGCCAGGTCCCTCAGCCCCGCGTCGCCCATGAACGCGAAGATGTCGCTCAGGTTGCCATCGGTGTCCGTTATGCCCGGTATCAGCGGCACGCGTATCTGAACCGCGCGGCCAGCCAACTTCATCGCGTTGCTCAATATCTGCGTGTTCAGCGCGCCGGTCCACTGCAGATGGGCCACAGGGTCTATGAGCTTCAGGTCGAACAGCACCAGGTCGGCACGATCCAGCAGGCGCTCCAGGACGTTCCACCGGCAGGCGCCACTTGTCTCGATGGCGGTGTGGATACCGCGGGCCCTGCACCCGCCGAGCACCGCCTCGGCGAAGCGCGGCTGGAGGGTAACCTCGCCTCCGGTGAGCGTAACGCCACCGCCGGAGTGGACGAAGAAGGGCCGAAGCCGCTCCGCCCGCTCCACTACCTCCTCCGCGGAGACGCGCATGCCCTTAATGGACAGGGCGCCGTGCTGGCACTGCTCGACGCAGAGGCCGCACGCGCTGCACAGGGTGCGGTTCACCACGTGCTTCCCGCCGTTCACGCTGTGGGCTCCCCGCGGGCACACCCGCACGCACGCCCCACACAGCTGGCACCGGTCCCTCGCAAACGCAAGCTCGCGGTATGGGCGGCGCGACTCCGGGCTGTGGCACCAGCGGCAGTTCAGGGGGCATCCTTTCAGGTAGACGGCCATGCGGATGCCAGGACCGTCGTGCACGGCGAAGGTATCTATGTCGAAGACCAAGCCGACTGGGCTGGTTGCGAACGCGCCGGGCACACTCACTGCCGCCCCTCCTGGCGCCTGATGTGATGCTCCTGCTGCTCGCGGCTCAGCATGGTGAAGTAGGCGCACCAGCCGCCCATTCTGACCCGCAGCGACCGGTATCGGTCCGGCTCCCGTTGAGCCGCGCGAAGCTCCTCAGTATCGGCAACGGTAAGCGTCATCATGGCTCCGCCCAGCTCAACGAAGCCGCGGAGCAGCGCCACCATCCTCTGCGTTCCCTCCTCCCCCTCCACCAGCTTTCGAGCCAGGCGTAGGTCCAATGGGCACCCGGCAGGCAGGCTGCGCTGATGCATCTTGGAGTACGAAAGGATGGCTCCCGGTATGCCCAACATGTCTCTTCCAAGCGCGGGGGAGAAGTTGGAAGACACAGGCTCGCCCGCCAGCCTGCCGTCCGGAGACGCGCCGAGCCCTTCCCCAATGCCGATATACCAAGAGAAGGTGCCGACGCCGGCCGGGAACTTGACGACGTGCTTGTGGGCCTCCGCGTGCCTGGTAACCGCCTTGATGAAGGCGTCGATGACGGCCCGGCCCACCTCGTCGGCGTAGTCGTCGTCGTTGCCGTACTTGGGCGCGGCCAGCAGGCGTGCGCGCAGCGGCCCGTACCCCTCGAAGCTGGCATCCAGGGCATCGCACAGCTGCGCCATGGTTGCCTTGCCGTCGTCGAACACCACCCTGCGTATGGCCGCGAGCGAATCGATGGCATGGGCGGCGCCCTCAGCGAGCATTCCGAAGGTGCGGTACCTAGCGCCGCCAGCCGTCATGTCGGTTCTGCTCTCAACGGCACCTTCGATGAGGGCGCTGAGGAGTGGAACGGGCGCTATGGTGCTCCTGTCGTCGACCGTATTGGCCACGTGCTGCACCACGCGGCCAACCATAGCGTCCAGCTGTGTGGTAAACGCCCGCCACACGTCGTCGTAAGATGCGAAGGCGCGCGGGTCGCCTGTGTCTGGTCCCTGCTGGCTGCCATCCAGCCGTGAGCGCCCGCGGTTGAGGGCCCACTCGAGGCACAGCATGAGGCTTAGGCGCTGGAAGCGGAAGTCCGTACGGCCGGGTACGATGACCTCCCAGCAGCCGTCGTTGGTGTAGTCGCGGGCGTCGGGCTTTGGAATCCCGATTCCTTCGAGCGCCGGAACCAGTGTCTCGTCGTTGAAGAGGGCGGGCATACCGCCGCCCTCCTTCAGCACCTCGCAGGTGAACCGAACAAGCTCTTCAGGCGAGTTGCGATGAAGGCGCACCGTGAGGAGCGGATTGGTCATCCGGTTGCGCCTGTAGCTCTCAAGTAACAGAAACGTGAGCGGATTGGTGCCGTCGCGGCCGTCGGGCGTTAGGCCGCCCACCACGATGTTCTGCAACCAATGGTTGGTGGCGTCGAGGCTATCTCGCCGGGTGCCTATCTGCGACGAGGTGTAGTGGCGGGTGCGGCGGCGCGGGTCAACCGCCTCCTCCTCGCGCGCTTCCGGACGCTGGTCGTCGGTGGTCTTGGCGCGCTCGTTGAACTTCAGGCAGAAGCAATCCACCAGTTCGGCGGCGGCAGGCAGGTCAAGGCGGCCCGCCTCGAGGTCGGCTTTGAGATACGGCCAGACGTACTGATCCAGCCTCCCCAATGCGTTGCCGTCTAGGGTTGAGTGGAAGATCATGTGGAGCAGCCACACGGACTGAAGGGCCTGCCAGAAGGTGCGGGCGGGACCGGCGGGCACCTGGCGCAGGTTATCTGCCATGGCCCTCAGCTCGAGGGCTCGCGTGGGGTTTGGGCACGATGCGGCGTCGGCGCGGCAGCGAGCCTCGAGGCGGGCGGCGTAGGATATGACGCCCTCCAAGGCAACCACCACGGAGTCCAGGAAGGCAACCTCCTTCGGCGAGGTGGCGTTGGGCCGCTGTGCCTCGGCTTCCCCCAGTATGCCCTGCAGGCCCTTGGCAAGCAGCTTGGGGTAGTTCGGCACGATGTGGCCGAAGACCGAATGGATGCTCAGACCTCGCTCGGCAGCCTGCGCGCGTTCCTGATCGGTGACGTAGTCCGGAAAGCCCCACTCGGCGTGGATGCGGGGCTGCTCAAGCGTCATGGAGCCAGCGAAGAGCTGTCCATCCCACAAGTCGGTTGGCATGCAAGAGAGCTTGAGGGCGATGGCGTGCGCCTTGCGAACCGGCAGCGGCTCCGACATGTGGGCTTCGTCGATCCGTTTGGGGCACTCCCACGCCACCGGTGGTCGCTCCATGGCATCGCGCACGCGCCGCCTGAGCTGCGCCACTCTGGGCGTATCTGGTCGCTCGGGCAGAGCAAGGAGCAGGCTGTTAGGCCCGGGCACGGCGAAGGTGAGTGTCATAGTTGCTGCCTCCAGCGGGCATCGGCCGGTACGGGACGAGCGCGCGCTACACGACCCATTTCCGGCCGCGACCAAGCGTTTCCTCCATCCCGTGGCGAGGAAGACACGAGCTAAGGAAGCCAGGAGCCAGATCTACAAGGAGGCGAAGGAATGCACGTCAGGTTTGCTCCTCGACCTTCCTCTTGCTTGCCTTCTCGTGAGGTCTGGAACGAAGCGTCACAGCTTCACGCACGACCTGGACGCGATGGGGCGGCCGCAATCGGCATGTGCCAGGCGCCTTCCGGCGGTGGGTGTGGCGCGGCGTGCTGGCTCAGGCAGTGCGTTCGGCGAACTCGCCCGGCAGCGCATCCAGGTCCTCAGCGATGCGCCTCGACTGCCATTTGGTGGACCCGCGGCCACGGAGCGGCATGTCTGCCCCGGGATACACCACAAGGCGCATAAGCGGCTGGCCGTCCTGCGTGACGAGGATGCTGGCTCCGGGCGCGGCTGCCTTCAGCTTCGCCAGTGCGTCTGGCCCGATCTCCTCGGCGGTAAGCTCGGTCATCGCCTCTCCTCCTCCGAATTGAGGCTAGCACTGCAGCATACCAGTGTCAAGCCCAATGGGTGGCAGCCCCAAGATGGGGTGATGCAGTGCATGGCGGCGCTGTTCGCCAGCCCGCTGATCCAAAGCTCTCTTCCCCAACGCTCAGCAGTCATGTGCAGCCCCCTCTGCAGGCGATGCCGGGAGAAGGATAGCGAGCCAGCCAGATGCCCTTCCTATGCTTGTGCGTTCTTGCACGCCTGGTAGCGCGGGCGCGCGCGGTTGGCAGTCTGTGCCCGGTGGGTAAGCATATCGCCGAGCCGCCCGGGTCAACCGCGCCGCCCCCACCAAGGACGGCCGGTAGGCGCCGTGCGGCATCTTGATGCCCCACGGGAGGAAAGAATGCACCGGAGATCCGTAGGAGGGAGGGCCCCCGCGGCGAGCCTCTTGGTGTTACTGGTTGGCTTGTGCATGGCATGCGGACCCGTCCGTGCGCAGCCCACCGGCGATTACAGCGGCGATGGGATTGTGAACCTGGCCGATGCCATCCTTACGTTGAGGGCGGCGGTTGGCCTGATAACGCCGACGCCAGCTCAGCTGGCCGCAGTCGACTTCAACGGCGACGGCAAGGTGGACGTGACGGACGCGGTAGCCGTGCTGCAGATCGTGGTTGGCCTCCGCCCGCAGCCGGTTCCAGCTGTGTCGCTCGTGGAGGTGGCGTCGGGGCTGGTGTCGCCAGTGACGCTTGTGGCACCGCCCGATGGATCGGGTCGCCTATTCATCGTGGACCAGGCGGGCGTCGTCCGGGTGCTTGGCAAGGACGGCACCATGCTCCCAGCACCGTTCCTGGACGTTCGCAGCGAGATGGTGTCGCTCAACGCGGGCTACGATGAGCGCGGCCTGCTGGGGCTGGCGTTCCACCCAGGCTTCGCCTCAAACGGCCGCCTCTTCGCCTACTACGTGCGCCCGCTCAGGGCAGGCGCTCCGGCCGGTTGGAACTGCACCTGCACCGTTTCGGAGTTCCATGTGTCTGCCGCCGACCCGAACGTGGTTGACCCAACTTCGGAGCGGGTGGTGTTGCAGATCGACCATCCGGAGGCGAACCACGTTGGCGGCACCATCGCGTTTGGGCCTGACGGCATGCTGTACCTGGGGATGGGCGACGGCGGCGGCGCCAACGACGTGGGCCTGGGCCACGTGGCTGGAGGCAACGGGCAGAGCCTGAACACCCTCTTGGGCAAGATCATCCGCATCGACGTGGACGGCGGAGACCCGTACGGCATTCCGCCGGACAACCCGTTCGCGGCTGGTGGGGGGCTTCCGGAGATATACGCTTCTGGTTTCCGCAACCCGTACCGCATCTCGTTCGATTCTGGCGGCGCGCACGAGTTGTTCGTGGGGGACGCGGGCCAGAGCCGCTGGGAGGAGGTGGACATCGTGAGGAAGGGAGGCGACTACGGCTGGAACATACGTGAGGGGTCTCACTGCTTCGATCCCAGCAACCCAACTGTGGAGCCGCCGTCATGCCCTACCGTTGGCCCACGGGGCGAGCCGCTCATCAACCCCATCATCGAGTTCGCCAACTCTGCGCAGCCGGGCGGGCTGGGGAATGCCGTCATCGGAGGGTTCGTGTACAGGGGCACGGCGTTGCCCGCGCTGGTTGGCCGATATGTGTTCGGCTCCTGGGAGGGCGCGAGTGGCCAGCGCGGAGTGCTGTTCGTCGGCACGCGCCCAACTGGCGACGCAGGCACCTGGCAGATGCAGCAGCTTGAGGTGGCTGGCGGACCGCGTGGAGCCCTCACGCACGACCTCCTGGGCTTCGGTGAGGACGCGGCCGGCGAGCTGTACGTGCTTACCAGGGACGCCAGCGGTCCATCTGGCACCACCGGGCGAGTGTCTCGCCTGGCACCGGCCACGGCGCAGTAGGGCAGTGGCGCGTCACGGCACAGGCGGAAGCGGCAGAACGATGGCGCCGTCTGGCCCCTCCACCCGCTGGAAACGTCCGGCAACGTACATGCCCGCGGTCAAGCCGGCGATGATCGCGTCCAGCGCGTGGTGAGAGGCGACCTCGGGAAGCCCCTGGAGGCGCACATACCGCTGAAGGGCGCACCTGATCGCCGCTCTGCCATCCGCCGTAGCTTTTCGGGCGCTTGGTGCCAGCTGCAGTAGAACTCGGGCGGCGTAGGGGTACACCTCCACGCACTCCACGCCGGCGGTTCGCAGCTCCTCCACCACGCCCATCGCGAACCGTGCGACGGGCGCGAACGTCTTTGCCAGAGGAGGGTAGCAGGGGATTCCGCGGCGGATCAGCTCGCGATCACACTGTCGCCACACCCCCGAAGACGGCAGCGTGAGCGGGGCGTCCACGCCGGCCACGAGGCCATGCGGGTGAGTAAACGGGGCGATCGCGTGCAGAAGCTCCCCCGCCGAAGCGGCTCGGGCGTGAGGGAGCAGCAGTCGCCAGGGTTGGCTGGCGAGCAGGCAGAAGTCCAGCCTACCAATCGCAACGTCGATTCCCAGCGTCAATGGGCACAGCTTGGATGGGAGCTCCACGGAACGTCCGGGCATGTGTACAATAACGGCTCACGAACAAGGATGGGGCTGGCGTCGAACCCGCCCCCGTCTGGGCAGCACAACTGGCATGGGGCGGGTTGGGTATGGGGTTGGATGACGGCCCCGTTTCGGGGTGCATAACGTCGATCTGGGGGTAGGTTTCCTCAGTGGCAGCCACCGGGCAACAACGCGCGGGGACGCCGGTCCCACTGCCGCTCAGCCAAAGCGGCCAAAAAGCGTGGGCAGGACATCTGATGCCGGTGCAGAATTGGTATGCCGGGAGCGACGTGGGAGGGCGCATCTAGGCTCGGCCGGTGCTTGAGCAGTGCGTGCGCCCATCGCCCGCGCCCGGGAGGCGATCGATGCGACTCGGCATAAGCTCCTATACGTTCACGTGGGCAGTTGGGGTAAAAGGGTATCCACCTCAGGCTCCCATGGGGCCAATGGCGCTGCTCCAGAAGGCGCAGGAGCTTGGCGTAAGCGTCCTCCAGATTATAGACAACATTTCGTTGCCACTGCGGCCGCCAGCGGAGCTGGTGGCGCTGGATCGGCACGCCCGCCAGCATGGCATCGCGCTGGAGGTGGGCACGCGCGGCCTGCTGCCGGAGAACCTGATCACGTACCTGAGGATCGCGCAGCGTCTCGGCTCGCCCATCGTCCGCACCCTCACCGACGCCGGCACGCACCAGCCCAGCGTCGACGAGGTGGTTGCGCTCGTACGCGACGTGCTGCCGGAGTTCGAGCGCGCCCAGGTGTGCCTGGCCATAGAGAACCACGACAGAATCCCCTCCCGCGGGCTGGCCCACATAATGCGCACCATCGATAGCCCATACGTCGGCATCTGCCTCGATACGGTCAACTCGTTTGGGGCGCTGGAGGGGCCGGAGGTCGTGGTTTCCAACCTCGCCCCCTGGGTTGTGGGCCTCCATGTGAAGGACTTCTGGGTCAGCAGGCCGCCACACCGGATGGGCTTCATCATCGAGGGACGCCCGGCAGGCCGCGGCCGCCTCGACATCCCATGGCTCCTCGATGTGCTTAGGAAGGCCGGACGCGATCCCAACGCCATCGTGGAGATATGGACCCCCTTCGATGGCGACCTGGAATCGACCATGGCCAAGGAGGAGGCCTGGGCTCTTGAGAGCGTTCGGTACCTGCGCACGCTCATCCCGGAATGATATGCACCTCTGCCGCCTTCGTCCTCCGCAACCTATGACGACAACATGAGCGTCTTCGTTCGACGCGCCGAGCGGCGAGATCTGCCGGCAATCGCGGAGATCTACAACTACGCCGTCCGAGAGCTCACTGCCTCGTTTGACACGGAGGAGCGCACCTTGGCGGACCGCGAGCACTGGTTCGCCGAGCACGACGACTGCTACCCCATATATGTGGCTGTGGACGGCGACGAGGTTGTCGGCTGGGCGTGCCTCTCCCCGTTCAGCGAGCGCAAGGCGTACGCCCACACGGTTGAAGACTCGGTGTACGTCCATCCAAACCACTGGCGTTGCGGGGTTGGATCGCGGCTGCTCTCCGCGGTCATGTCGGCTGCCAGACGGCTGGGCTACCATGCCGTTATCGCCAGAATAGCGGGGGACGCGGCCGCGAGCGTGGCACTCCACAGGCGCTTCGGCTTCACCGAAGTCGGCGTCATGCGCGAAGTGGGGCGGAAGTTCGGGCGCTGGCTGGATGTCATCATCATGGAAGCGCTCTTGGAGTGACGACGCCGTGCGCCCCCGGCGCCGAGCTCGTCTGCTGTGCGTCCCCCGCACGCGTGGTATAATCGCTCCGTGCCCAGAAACACCCGCCACTCCTGTTGCCTCCCGCCCGCGTTCGAGCGCGGGGCCATAGTGAAGCCACACGCCGGACGGCTGCTCTTCGCGCTCGCCTTCCCCAACACGTACAAAGTCGGCATGTCGAGCCTGGGGTTCCAAGTGGTGTACGCCCTTCTCAACGGCATGGAGCAGGTGGCGTGCGAGCGCGTCTTCCTTCCCGACCAGGATGACCAGCCCCGAATCCGGCAGATTCGCACTGTGGAAAGCGGCACCCCCGTTGCAGACGCCGACGTGGTGGGATTCTCCGTCTACTTCGAGCTCGACTACGCGAACGTGCTGGCCATGCTGGAGCTTGCCGGCATTCCGCTCCGCTCGGCGGATAGGGATGAGGGCCATCCGCTTGTCGTGGCGGGCGGGCCGGCCATGATGATCAACCCAGAGCCGCTGGCCGAGTTCGTCGACGCAGTGGCGGTGGGCGACGGTGAGGAGCTGGTGCCCGAGCTGGCGTCGCGCATCCTGGAGCTGGGAGCGGAGGCGCGTGGCGTTGTCCCGCGCCGCCAACTGCTCCAGGCGCTCGCGGACGTTGAGGGGGTATACGTGCCGTCCCTGTACAAGCCCGTGTACGGCGGCCTTGGAGTGTCAGAGATCCGGCCCGTGCAGGGAGCGCCATATCCGGTGCGGCGGCGGGTCACAAGGGACCTTGGCCGTTATGACGTGACGTCTGCCATCGTTACGCCTAACACCGAGTTTGGCGAGACGCTGCTCACCGAGGTGGCAAGAGGCTGTGCGCGGGGATGCCGGTTCTGCTTTGCTGGGTACGGATACCGTCCTGTGCGGTACCGTCGCGCTGAGGACGTACACCCGCTGGTTCTGGCGAGGGCACTTGGTGTTGAGCAGGCGCTGCGCGGCGCCCGGCGCGTTGGCCTCGTTGGCTCCTCTTTGTCCGACAACCCAAGTTGCGTCCAGATCGCCGCGGCATTCGCCGACCTCGGCGTTGAGGTGAGCCTTTCATCCGTGCGGGCGGAGACGATGGACCGCCAGCTGGCAGACGCGATCGCACGCTCCGGACAGCACCACGTAACCCTCGCCCCGGAGGCCGCCACTACACGGCTCCGTCGCGTCATTCGCAAGCCGATCACGGACGAGCAGCTTCACCGCGCAGTCGACTCCGCTGCCAGCGCTGGCATCCGCGATTTCAAACTGTACTTCCTTCTTGGCCTGCCCACCGAGACGGACGAAGACGCCGCCGCCATCGCTGACCTCGCGCTGGCGCTTATGCGAGAGCACGGAATCCGTAGCGTCACGGTCAGCCTAAGCCCGCTGGTACCCAAGCCGTCCACCCCGTTCCAGTGGCATCCCATGGAACGCGCACCGGTAATCGAGGCGCGCAGGCGGCTGGTTGAGCGCAGGCTGGCCGGCGCCCGAGGGGTGAAGGTGCAGGCCGGCAGCGTGCGCTTGGCGGAGGTGCAGGCGTTGCTCTCAAGGGGCGACCGCAGGCTGGCCGAGGTGCTGGAGGCGGTGCGCCGCCATGCAGGCGACTGGCGCGCCGCAATCCGCGAGGTGGGACTGGATGTGGACGCCCACCTCCGCCGGGAGCGCGCCAGGGACGAGTTGTTCCCGTGGGATGTGCTGGACCTCGGACTGGACCGCGAAACGCTCTGGCGCGAGTACCAGCTGGCGCTCCGCGGCTTGCTCCGCGATCCGCGCGGGCGCTCCGGGTCAGAGCCCCTGGTGCAAGCGCGCGAGCGCTTTGGGTAGGTGCACCAAGATGACGTTGGTGAGTGGCTGGCCTCGCTACCAGCCCCCTCTGCGGCTGCGCAGGCTTGGGGATGGAGGAAGCCCACTCTCGCGCTGATCTGCGGCTAACGCGATGCCGCCGGGCGTCCCTCTCGCCGGCGTGGGATGGCGGCGCTACGCTGAGGAGGGACCGGCACGGCATCCTAAGCCTACCCTGACGCGTATGACGGCTTTGGGTCCACGGAACTGCGCAGACTGGTCACATGGGTTAGCAACTGCACTGGCAGCAGCTCCTCCCGACGAGCGCGCCATGCGGCGCCGTTGTCACCGTGACTTCAGCTCGGCGCGCATCTCCTCGATATCCTTGCGCACCTGATCTGCTTGGGGCCCGGTTGGCGCCAGTTTCAGGTACTCCTCCCAGGCAGCGATGGCGCCGCGCAGGTCGTGCTTATCGTAGCGCAGCACCACGCCCTCGTTGTAGCGGCTAGTTGCGTGCGTGGGGGAGATGGCTGCCGCCTTGCGGAAGGCTGCTAGGGCGTCGTCGTACCGGCCCAGGTCGCGGTATACGGTCCCGAGGTCGGTAGTGACGTTCGCATCGTTTGGCTGCAGCTTGAGCGCCTTCTCGTAGGCGGCTGCCGCGAGGGCAGAGTGCCGCGGCGTTGCATCGAACTCGCGGTTGCCGATGGCCACCAGTGAGCTGAAGCTGTTGGCGTTCTCGATCTCTGCCCGCACCTTCGGGTCGTCGTAGCTTGGGTCGGCTCCTTCGTGAGGGTTTGCCACCTGCTGGTCGGTCGGGGCGGCCATGCCCATCTCGCGGTTGGCAACATCGATGGGTGGATGGCCTGGCGGTAGGTTGGGCGTGCTAGCTGCAGTCTGGGTGGTAGCATGCTTGGTTGAGAGGAAGTTGGCGCCCACTAGCATGCCCGCCATGAAGCACAGGAGGGCCATGATGGCGACGTTCCACGGGGTAAGCCACGAACGGCTGGCAGAGGGCGCTTGAGGGTATCTCTTCGAGACGGCCATTGAGGCTCCTTGGTTGCGTGGGCGCGGCGCGGTTCGCCGGCACCACTCATGCTGTTGCTATGCCGGTACGCCATAGTGGCGTGGCTCGATGCGCTTGTCCGAGCCGAGCCAATGATACAAGGCGGTGGGGGGCCGGTCAAGACGCGCCGGGGCGGGTGATAGCTTACGGACGGCGGTGATGCATTCCATGGTGAGGCTGTTGCGCGGGCTCCTATCCCAGATCCTCGCACGCGCCAGCGCAAGGTTCTCGTTCGGTTGCCCTCAGCGCTGGCGTGCAGCTGAGCGCAGAGAGTTCCCCTCACCCCGGCTCCCGTGCATGATCGAAGAGGTCGTTAGGCAAGCCTTGTGGTTCCCCTCACCCCGGCTTCGCCACCCCTCTCCCGCTTACGGGGAGCGGGGAGCTGGGAGGAGCGTGTGAGGTGT
>Ga0123519_10002118_pt1 | contig 33814 bp, 26 predicted proteins | sample YelNatPaOPRAMG02_FD_87396 | JGI IMG/M metagenome (GOLD analysis project Ga0123519, IMG submission 87396) | Hot spring microbial communities from Yellowstone National Park - Yellowstone National Park OP-RAMG-02 (version 2) | ecosystem: Environmental > Aquatic > Thermal springs > Hot (42-90C) ... | reverse complement strand
ATAGAGTGTTCACAGGGGTCCAGTGATCTGCTCGTGTTGCTGATATGAGGCTTTCGGGGAGCGAACACACTGATCCTCGTTCATCGGTGCTTGATTCAGAAGCAGTCACAACTGACGTGCACGTTTCCGCGCTGCTTTCGCCATCAAGCTCATTTAGCTGAAACAAATGCTAGCGTTTTTCATTGGTGCCTGGTCCAGGCCTCATTCGATAAAAACATATGTAGGCCATGTGCCAGTCACCGCCTCCACAGAGTCGAAGAATCTGGTCCTCGGTAACAGTCTCAACACGATCATCGTCGTACTTGAGCCAAACACTGCGATCCAGGGGTTGCTCGGGATCACGTACCCATGCGACGTAATGACCCGAGTCCGCAGTTCGTCCTTGATGCGTGAGCACAGCAAACAATTCATACAGTCCGGACGGTGTGTCGGGTTTTCCACTGCTGCTACTGCTGCTGCTGCTGCTACCACCGACCTGAGCGTCTTGAAGGGCACCCTCCGCGTCTGCTTCTGTCGTGGCGGTTGGCGTTCGAGCTGCTCGGAGGGCATCCTGCAAGCTGTCCGTACAGAATGGCAACGTATCGAGTATCAGCGGAAACACGACTTTGCGCAAAACCTTGGCTTTCACTTTCTCAACCGGTTTCCAGAAGAAACGCACGAAATGCACAATGAGGTACGGCGGTAACCGCTCGATTCGGGATTCCCGCTTCCAGTTCAGGGTTCGACCCAGCGAGTCCACGTATCGCTCGATGGAGCCTTCGAGGCCTTCGCGGATGCCCTCCGACAGATGATTCACCTGCTTGCTGATATGACACGGCAGCAGTCGTAAACACTCGTGACTGACAACGGGCGTGCACGCCGTGGATACTTCATTCGGTTCGTCACAGCGGTCGGTTGAGGCAATCAGCGTTCCGAAAGTGGCATCTACCCAATTTGTTCCGGTTGTAGGTGGCTCCATGCGCGCCAGAGCGCCGAGAATCTGTGAAAGACACTCCTCCGCATCCTGCTGCATATACATACCGTGATTGTCACGTTGTGCGAACTGGGGATACGCGCTCCGCAGAGCAGCCATGACCACCTGTGGATAGAAGCGCTCGGGATTATCAGACGAGCCTTGGACTGCGTTCGGTGATGAAAGCGTCTCTGCAAGTGCTGCAAGCGCCATGACAACTCGGTGCTCCGCGTCAGCAGTCGTCACCGCTGGTGCCAACGAAGCGCTGCTCTGAACGCGAGATCTGAGGTAGTCGCGCAGCTCAGGCACCTGCAATAAACACTGAATCGTAGCGTTCGCGTAGCAGCTATTGCCGAGGTTCGCAAGCCCCCGCCGCACATGCTTCAGCGGGGGAGTTGCAGACGCACTCGGGGCAGTTGGCCCTGTGACCCCAGCACCAGCCTTCTCGGGCGACAGCGGGCTATTCGCTACCGCTTGGCTGACAGCAGCCGCACCCGCTGACACAGGCGTTCCAAGCAGCATCACCGTACACCCGTCTTGAAGGCCGAGTGCAGCAAGCGTACCGGCAGTGTGGACACGCACTGCCCCGCGCTTGAGGCCCAGCAGCGTCAGGCGCTCGGACGGTACCCCGGTGAGTTTCTGTAAACGCTCCATGAGTGAACGCGCCGTCTCGTCCTCAGACACCTCTGTAGGGAAGACCTGTTTATTCCATTTTATCTGAACGATGACCATACCGCCACCACACCTCAGACTTGTCCACTCGATGCGTTTCCGAAAGCGCTTGCAGGCAACGCACGACAGCGACAGACAGTTGCAGAGACAAAGGGCGTACCAGTCGCGGTCGCCAAACGAGACTTGCGCATCCTCCTTGTGCAATGCTGCTGCTGCTGCGAACGGTGAGCTTCTTTGACGTTTCTTGGTCGCAGGCCAGCGCTCGCTGGCTGGCACGAAACACGAACGTCGTCTCCAGGAGCTACACGAGGTGCAGTGGAGGAAGCCCCGAGGTTTACAGAGCGTTTGTGCTTGTCAGCGGAGCAGCACTGGTGTACGACTGCGTTCACGCGGGACTGGCAGGCAACGGGTGCGCATCACCGGCGCTGGCTGTTGTGCGGGTCGGCGCTGCTTTCGACGGGTGACCTACGAGTACCGGACTCAAGACTCGAGGAGAGTTTCATGCGCACCAGACACAGCGGGGACTGGTGTTCTGTTTGGCTTCGTGGCTTGGCGTCGGCACACGCGCAACACGGCCTCGCCCAGGAAGGCTGCCCTGCGAGTACCGCGACGCTGGTGCGCACACCGCTTCTCACGTATGAGTCTTGGCGAAAGCGGTGCCGCTGGGACCGCTTTTGTCAGCATCTGGGCTTCATTCGGGCGTTCGGTCCCGTAGCGGAGACGTCGACTCGGGTGGCGACAGCAACGGCGTACAGTAGAGCACACGCTGTACCAGCGTGCAAAGCGTCCACCGCGAGCAGCGTCTTGCATATGAGGCGCATCACTTCTTTTTCTTCTCCTCCTGCTCCTCACAGTAGTCGTCGTCGTCGTCGTGAACAGACCGCGAGTCGGGGTGTGCAGACGTCAGCGCCAGCACAGCGCTGTCGCCTTGACCCTCTTCTCATGCCAGAATCCGCTCGTGTACTGCATCGCCTGTCATGCTGGATACGACGCTCCGTAACCCGCTGGAACGACAACCACGGATACATGCCTCGTAGGGATGCGTTTGGCATGCGCTTCTCGCACGAGACGCTGTCCCGGACTAGCACACAAAGCCGTCGACTGCCGGGAGCTGCTGCAGACACTGGTTACACCCGGGTGCTTGGACATGTGCAGCCGGCATTGTACGGTGTAACAGCGACTGCAGCAAAGTACAGCAAGGCGAGCTGCGCAAGTCTAGTTGCAGTTGAGGTTGCATCGACGGCCCGGAGAAGCTTTGTAGTTGCGGCTGCATCGCAGGTCAAGCCCCGCATGGCAGAGAAAGCACGTCTTCGTGTGAACGATGAAATTCCCTCTACGATGCAGTGTCTGCTTGTGGATACCAACGGTGAGGCACTGGGCACCTTCTCTGTGGCAGATGCGCTGCAGAAGGCATCGAGCCGTGGACTCGATCTGGTCGAAGTGGCGCCCAAAGCACGCCCTTTGCCGGTCTGTCGACTCGTTACGTCCGCACGTGACGTACTATCGACGAGATCCGCCAAAGCCAAGCAGAATATGGTGAAAGCAGCACGGAAAACACGCCAACAAGTCACCAAGGAGATTCGTCTCTCGCCAGTGACACAGAGTCACGACTTTGCGCTGAAAATGCGCCGCGCTCGCGAGTTCCTCATGCGTGGCTTGCGTGTGCGGGTGTATATCCTCTTCCGCCGCGGACACGGACGGAAGCAACAGGAAGCAGAGACGCTGTTGGTGCAGGCCCGCGACGCACTCGCTGACATTGGTCAGATACAACCGGGGAGTTTCGTCGAGTCAGGCGTTGAGACGGAGCCTGAAACCCAACCCGGGGCGCTGGGCAGCAGCGCACCAGGCATTGCGGATGCATCGCCCTCAGCGCCAGTGACGCGACGGACGCTGGACTTTGTGATGCATCCGCTATCGAGGTCGCAGCAGCAGCAACAACAACAACAACAACAACAGGAGCAGCGTCAGTCGGAAGCTGAGCGCGGGTGAGTGCGCCCTTGCCCGAGTAGCCCAACGCAGCTGAATCCCAACAGTTGTTGGACGAGCGCCCGAATACCACGTCGTCGCCGCTGCCTCGGAGGCTGCATGGTACCGCGTCTTTAACGCATCTACCTGGAGGACTGCTGCATCGGCAGTATCTGGCAAATCTCGCATCCGATGAATGGTGACCAGGAGCAAAGGCGAGCTCGTGTCCAAAACACGTAGCAGACTCGTCGGGTGTTTGCCCTTGGAAATCATTCGAATGCGCTGCAGGTACGCCCTTTGATAATCGTTTGAATCGTTTAAGGGTCAGCGCAGAGGAGGCAGCTGCAGGCGTCAATCGCTCATGTGATGCTGGTGGTGCTGGTGTACCAGGCGCCCTGGCGAGACTTGTGCCAAATCCACACATCCTCGCTCGTACCTACATGATCTCGTTAAAAGCCACGTGCATATGAACGCCCGCACACACATCCATACATTCATGCTCGCAAGCGTGGACGCTCATTACGTGGAGCAAACCGTACTCCTGGCATTCGCGAGTCGCTCAGACGAAAAAGATCGGTTTCACATCGTCGGTGCCGAATTTTTCGCCACATAACGGGCATTTGCGATTTCGATTCGCGATATTCGTTTGAATGCAATCCCGACAGAACATGTGAAGACAGCGAAGCAGTGTAACCTGTTTCTCCTGAGCTTTGCAGACGGTGCAGTAGAGCTTGCGTCGCATATCTTCGATCATTTCGTGTTGCCAGTCGACATCGCTAGCGCTCGTTGCAGCGTTGCGCTTGCGTAATAGTTCGAGCTCGTGCTCCAGCCGCGACACGCGTCGTTCGCTACGCGTTTTCGCTTCGTCTGCAGCACGCAGCGCCTCTGTTTGCTGTTCGATCTGACCACGAAGCTGAGCCAGTTCTCCACTGAGGCGTCTTACCTGCGATTGGGCGGACTCGGCAAACTGCCGCTGGGTATACGCTTCCGCCGCGCTCTTTTCGGCGCCGAGGCGGGCGATGTCGGCTTGCTTGCGAACAATACGCATTTCGCTACTCATTTTCTCCAACTGGCTCTGCAGCTCGGACACCTGATTCCGTGCTGCAGTCAATGCATGGCTGATTTGTTGCGAGAGCTCGTGTTCTTTCTCGGCGCGATTCGCTTCCACTTTCAGCTGCTCCTTTAACGTCAGTTGCTGCTGAATGTATTTGAGCCTTTCCGCGAGCACTTTGCCTAGGGTTGCTTCTTTCTCGATAAGGCGTTCCGTGAGTTGTGCGATGGAGGCCTCCGCCTTGGTCAAGCTGGACGACAAGGTCTCGATCTCTGCCAAATACTCCGATGCGTCTTCAGAAGCGCTCTGTACATCCTGGTTGATGAGAATCGGTTAGTGCTCTGTTCGGTTCGATAAGCGTGTGGTAGTCTTGGGCCCGAGTCAGCCGGCAACGCTATACCCGTGTGGTCACCGGCACCCGCTGCATGGCGTCGACGGCGGTACGGGCGCTCGTATCGCTTGCGTCGCCTTGTGGCTTCGCATATCACCAGATGACGCCAGTGTTCGCCAAAGAACGTCAACGATGGGTGCTGGTCATGTGCATACAAACACATGCACACAAACTGACAGACAGACAGTCAGTCAGACTGACTGACTGACTGACTGACTGACTGACTGACTGACTGAATGGAGTCGAGCTCTATGAAAGCGCCCGTGCATCCAGGAGAAGCAACGCGAGGCGCTTTCCGCTACGTCAGTAACTGTATAAACTTACCGCTTCGGCTGTCCGTATGCTCTGTAATTTCGTGCTGAGATCCGCGTTCCGTTCCTGCAGTTGGCGTACAGCTCTGCTGGTCTCGTCTAGAACCACGGGATCAACAGCGACTTTTTTCTTCTCCTCGTACATCATCTGTAGTTTGGCTACATTCTCCTTCAGCCACTCCGTTTCCGTGTTCTTCTCATTTATTTTTGCTTTGAGCTTCTCGATCTCGCTAAGGAGCTCTCGCTTCTCGACTGTTTGTTCCTGGTTAGCGCGAATCAAGAGCTCATCGCGTTCGCGGACAAGCGCTTCTCGATCCTGACTCCATTTCTGTTCAGCCCGCAGAAGAATCAGTAAATGGGCCTCCATGCTCTTGTAGGTGGCCGACGCCCGAATAACCTCTGGCTCTGGGTTCTGTGCCTGCTCCTGGGCGACCTGGAGTGCACTCGCTAGTTCCGCTTTCTCCCGCGCGCTGCTCTCGAGTTGTTCGCGAACGGCTCGAGCGAGTTCACGCTCCTGTGCGAGTTCCTCTGCCAAAAGACTAATCCTTGTTTCCAGTTCATTTACCTGGGACTGTAGGACGGATACCTGCTTTGTGTCGACTTGCTGAGGCCCAGCGGAGGTCGACGATGGCGCCTCCGCGGCCGCAGTGCCCGCTAGCGTATCGTTGCGTTCCGGCGCTGACGACTGCTCCGAAGCAGGTGACGAGTCTGGCTTGGGAACAGGTGCTTGATCAGTCGCAGTGCTGGTACCGGTAACAGAGACTCCGCACTCTAAACGAACGAGAAGACGCCGCTGTTGCGTGAGCTGTTGGCGGGCGTCCTCGAGGTCCTGCTCGAGACGCTCTACCTTCCTCGCAGCCGCTGCCGCCTGGACAAGAGGCTCCCATTCGGGCCGAAGCTCGGGCTTTTGCGCAACATCATGCTCTGCCAGTTCCCGCTCTAGGGTTTCCACCCGGCTCTGCAGCCTCTGCAGCTCCTCCTGTCGAGCTTGCAAGGAAGCACCAAGCTGTGCTATTTGATAGCGCAACAATTTTCCGTCAATCGCTTCATCCCTTTCTTGAAGATCCTCTTGTGAGGCACTTGGACGCGGCCGCTTGGCCATGAGTGAGCTGAGTTCGTGCGGCAGGTACGTAGACCGTTCCAAGCAACGAAACAATACGAAAACAAAAAGCACCAAAAAGCTTTCGGTGTGAAGCGGTATGCGCGGGTATGTCTGGTTTCGCGAAGCGCCAGCGCCGCAGCGTCTACACAGGTCCAGGCAGCGCGTTGCGTTGCGGATCGCCGGTCTAGGCGCCTGGGATGCATCCATATAGCTGGGCTACTGCTGCATTGCTGCACTTGCAGTTGGAGACATAATGTGGTGTTGGTAGCGGTGTTGGTGCTGTTTGAGGCTAGCGAGCGAGCTTGGGTGCGGCTTCGGCATGGGAGCGCGCATCGTCCAGTGTAGCGGTGATGATGCAAGGCGTCTTGGAGTCGTCACCGCGGAGAACGAGGTTTTTGTTCATCCCGCGGGCGCTACTATTGCGAGGGATATCGGGGCAAGGTTTCCGGAGAAATCTACGAATGAGCGCGTGGTATTTGTCAGCGCTGCCGGCCTGAACGGCATGAGAGGTGCACCGTGCGTGACTGTGCAGGTGCAGTTTCTATCGGACAGGCTAGCGGGTTAACGAGGCGATATCGTTCAGGCAATCGGGGGGCATGGTTGCTGCAGCGCGACCTCCTTGCCTTTCAAGCTACCTACCTGTCTGTTGGTGAAAGTGAGCGCTGCCGGCTCGCAAAGCGATATCAATCAGGCAATCAGGGGGCATGGTTGCTGCAGTGCGACCTCCTTGCCTTTCAAGCTACCTACCTGTCTGTTGGTGAAAGTGAGCGCTTTTCGTGTGCACTGCCAGCTGGGTCGCGATGGCCACGCTCGCTCGAAATCGCCTACTCGGCAATGCAGCAGGCCATACCGCTCCAAGAATGATGCATTTCTCTGCGTAGAGACCGTTATCGGTCTATTCGATGAGACCAACTGAGGGGAAAGAGCATTTGGGTACAATTCCTTGTACCGCAAGCAGCATCGAGCATCGAGATCTCCGTGTCCACAGCGCGTTCCAACAGGCTTTCTGTGAGCTTCACCCCTGCACGGGTACGTTTTGGGCCAGAACAATGCAGCACGGCAATGTACCACGGCCTCAGTTCCGGTAATCGTTCAAGATGCAGTGGCATGCTGATGCGCAATTCGAGCTCCTCGCGCTTGTTGCGAGCAGCAAATGTGCAACGAGTGTTTTCGTGGACACGGCCGTTGATTCACAGCTGGTTCACCCGTGTTCACTGCACCGAGAAATAAAGTGCCTGCCGCAGCGCGCTTCATTACGCATTCTGTAGCCGAGAACTTTCGGTTCGTCTGCGCATTGCAACCCGTGTGTTTCGTTCGAGCACGCGATGCAGCTCAGTGAGCACGACAACATTATCCACCAACATCCAGTTGAGAAGCGTCAGGACATTTCCTTATTCCTGAAGCGCTCAGCCAGCTATCGGTGCTCGCATGTGTGACCGTCTCCACAGGGCTGCGTCCAGCGACTCTACAATTGTCCATGATGACCAATCGCCAGCGCGGTGATCAAAATCCCAAAAACTAGAAACGGCTGGGCAGCACCCTGGTACTTGACGTCGTTCTGCATCGGGTCCGGTAAAAATATTTTCCACTGCAGGTACACTTGCGGCAGAATCATCGCAACGAGCGCTAGTGCATACCCCGTCTCGCCAACAAGCGCCAAGTAGGCCGCTACCAGCGCCTGGAAAATATCGATGAGGCCTACACTCAACCACTTGGCTGTGTCCACACCGTACATCACGGGCAAGCTGGCTAGCCCCAGTCTTCTGTCACCCTCGATGGATTTAAAATCATTAATAACCGCTATGCCAAGCCCAGCAAAAGAATAGAGAAGCGTTAGTGCGATGATTTTCCAGTCTAACGGGTTGTCGCTGAAGAGCGACTGGCCCGCCCACCACGGCAGTGAAATATACGATGCTCCGAGTGCATAATTCCCTAGCCATCCGTTCTTTTTCAGCTTCAGAGGCGGCGCTGAGTAGATGTATGCAAGGAAGGTTCCAAACAACGCTACAGCAAGCACCCGGGGAAACTGGTGCCCCTGCCACAGGTCGAGACCGTATGCCAAGCCGAGTCCGGCGAAGAGAAGCGCCCATATTTGCGCAACGACTTCACCTTCGGAAATAGCTCCGGATGGTATCGGCCGATAGGGCTCGTTGACAGCGTCGATCTCGCGATCGAACCAGTCGTTCAGCGTCTGGGTGAAGCCAGCCAACACCGGACCCGACAGGATCATGCAGAGCAATAGCTTTGCAATGTCCTGTGGATCGTTCCATTGGTATTGCCCGGAGGCAGCTGCACCGCAGCCAACTCCCCAGACTAGTGGAATCCAGGTGATAGGCTTCATAAGCTGCAGGCGAATTCGCCACTTGTTCGTTTCTTTGCTGGCGCCTCGCATCCCAAGCAGTTGCCGAAGCGACTGCTCCGAGTCGTTCACACCCGTTGTCTGCTGTTTCCCATCTAACGCACCGCTCTGTTCAGACTTTTGCTTTGATTCCGAAGGTGAAGCCTGGTCGTCGGCTTTTTGGGAGAGGCGCAAGCCACCGCGGTGCTTCGCAGCGTTCAGCCGAGTCCGCCGCCAGGTAACTAGCACAGGAATCCTGCTCAGCGCCAGTGCTTTGCAGGAACGCGACGACATACCGCGTGCACCGACTGTACTACTGATGAAACCCGGAGTCACCATTGTCGAGTTGCTAGAAACAGAGTCCAACTGCTGAGCGCAACGACGTTGCAGATACCAGTACCAGGCCGGGATCGTGGGTGCTGGATGTGCGCTGCAGGGCCGTCGACGAGCGCCGACCGCTGCGACGTGTCGCCGGAGACTTGCCTATGCACGAGGGGGTATCCAGCTGGACGTCTGCACGAGTGCATAGACGCACTCAGAACACATCTAGTGCGGCAGTGCATTGACTATGGATGCGTGATGAATCAAATCATGGGCATTGTTGCTGGTACCTGCGTAATCGGCGTTGAGGTACGTAGCGATCGCGTGGCGTACAACCCGCTGGGGTTTCTGCACAGAAAGCACTGCGGTTGTTCGTAGCGCACTGGATTCCGCAATGTTTGCGCCTGAAGCGCGATCCATGCTTTGGTGTTGACTCCTGAAGATGCGTAGCTGCAACCAGTGACAAGAGACGGGACTCTAGTGGTCACCGGGATCGCGTCAAGGATCCAGCATGCTCGGTGGCGTTTTCCTGTCGGAAATAGGAGCTAGAAAACGCAGACACAGCACGGGTGTTGAAGCTGCCCTGAGCGTCTGCCGTGCCGCTCGGTGCCTACGCTCAGACACGCGGACGTGTGCCGGCTTCGCCCGTTCAGCACCGCAAGTTTGCCTCTGGATGCCTCTCATCGTGCAGCGTCGATGGCTTGAACTTGCGGTGTACGCGTCCAAAAGCATGCAAAGGTAGGCAGCGCGCAACCCGGTCTTCCTCATGGATAATCCATAGACCGCCAGAGACACTAGTACATCATTCGCCTGGTCGTAGCTGGACTGCGGTCGCTGTGTACACACGTCATGAAAGCGTCCAACAGCTCGCATTGGCAGCGACAGCCACGTTTCGAGCTGCGTCCCAGCTCATGCGACGATCGCCTATGGTTCCAAGGAACGGAATCCTGGATCTTTCGATGACTTCAGAGACCCGCTGTATCCTTCGTCAGCTGTGCGTCCCAACTGCTTGGAAACGAGTCCGTGCTCGAGTGCATAAGCGCTTGGTCTCCGAGATGACAGCATCTTGCCCAGAGATGCTTGAAAATGTGCTGGTTTCACTGGTATTGGATCCCAACTGCTCCACAGCAGACGAACGACCTAAAATGGATGGAAACACGAGTCTCTCGATGAAGTACGGGTATGCAAGGATTTTAGAAGAAAACGCTTTGCCGGGTGCATGTCAACAGGAGCAACCGCGTCATGAACGAGCACGCACCATCTCAATGCAGCGCAGGTTCACCGGGTGCTTGCGAGCGGGAGGCATTCGCAAACTTTTAGATCTCGATGCTTCCTTCCACAAGGCCACTTTGATACGCAAACGTTGAGAAAATGCTCGCAACAGCAGAAGTCGTTACCCCAACAGGTACGTAACTTGATCCTCCAAGAGTCGCGCTGCAACCGACGGCACGCCCCAACCTTCGACACGGCGTTGCATTGTGCGGAACGTTTCCAACGCGCATACGAAACGTGCTTGTCCTACGTGCTTCCGATGCAAGATAGACTTGGTGTGAAAATCTGGAAATGACCGTTCAATCGCTACCATCAGGCGAAAGTAGGCAGTTTGCAGGGAGCAGCTGCAGCGCTCCTTCTTGACACGTACCTGCAGCCGGCACCTGCACACCACGTTATACGCACTACGACAACTCCTGTGCGCTACCCGGTGACAACCAGCGATAAAACCCCCTCAGTTTCCCGAAAGCAAGCGCTATCCATTTCCAAATGCCTTGCGGTATCGCGCATAGTCGCGAGACTGATTCATTGTCGTCATTAACTTCGCGATAACGGCAAAAACGTGCTTCTGGGAAGCAACACCTCCAGAAGAGGCACCGCACTGGATCTGCCCAGCGCGATGCGTGGTGGCTTCTCACGAGCAGCCAATGGCTGCGCTCTCAGGTGCGGGCGTACGCTCTCGACCTGTAACGTTTGGGGACGCATAACGCGGTACCAGTGCGGTGTCTTCGCGAGCAATGGCAGCGATCGTGCCCATACTAGGTGTAGCGCTCGGTGCTGTTGGGCTTCTGGGCGGCGCGCTGTACCTCAAGCAGGAGAAGCTTCTCTATCTGCCGCAGATACCTTCACGACACTACGATGCGTACCCTGACCAGTTCGAGGGTCTCGCGTATGAGGACGTTGCGCTGCGAGCTGTCGACGGTACACGAATTCATGCGTGGCTTGTGTTTCCAGTACGAAGTGAAACAGGTCAAAGGCCGCGGGTTACGATCATCTACTTCCACGGCAACGCAGGCAACCTGTCACACCGCCTGCAAGACGTGCGCAACCTAATCGCAACATGTCAGTGCAATGTTCTGATGGTCAGCTATCGCGGCTATGGAGAGTCGTCTGGCACGCCATCGGAGCAGGGTTTCAAGCTCGACGCTTCAGCAGCGATGGAGTTCTGTTTGAACGCCGGAAAACATGCCGCAGCGGATGATAGCGGAACATCCACAGCGGCAGGTCGGGTACCGTCAGCCCGTCTGATCGAAAGCGACCTCCTCTATGTATTCGGGCGTTCGATTGGCGGTGCCGTAGCGCTCTGGCTCGGTCGCAAGTACGGTTCCAAACTCCGCGGCGTCATCGTGGAGAATACATTTACTTGTATCGGCGACATGATTGACGTGGTTTTTCCACGAGGCCTGCGCTGGCTCAAGCGACTGAATCGTAACCCGTGGAATTCCCTGGCCCTGGTCGGCAAGATCCGGTCTCCGATTCTGTTTATCAGCGGTCGGCAAGATGAACTCGTACCTCCATCGCATATGGATGCTCTGTACAACGCTGCTCGAGCGGGTTCCTGCATGCTTGCTCGAATGGTATACATTCCTGATGGAACACATAATGACACTTGGTATCGAGGTGGTGAGCGTTACTATCAGGCTATCGCCGATTTCATCCAGGAAACCCGAGGACTGCGCTCACTGACAGATTGAGGCGAGTAGCGCACCCGCATTGTCGCTATTTTCTTCCTGGTGTAGGATCGATGCACCGAATGGGCGATCCCCGCCTGCTTGATGCCGATCAGTGTATTGAGGAGCGTTGCATCGACGCTATCGAGCGAGCGCTGCTAATGCGATCACGAGCCCGGGCCCATGATCAGGACGCACCAGCGCATCTGCCTTTTGTTGCCTTGTACGGATCACCGAGGCACACTCGTGCGAACGCGGCAACGTGTGGGTGCGAAGAGCTTGCCTGTAGTGCGCTCGCTGGGCGCGTTGCAGGTCGCTCTCCTCATTCGAGCACCGTCTCCGCCCCAAGGCTGGTATGCGAATCCGTAAGCGACTGGCTTAGCGGGATTGAATCACGGTGCCAGTGACCGGGAGGCTGGGGCAGGCCTCGTGGATGCTGCGCGCTCTCGTACCAGAATGATGGCCCATGTCATGGTGTACGCGAACGCGGAACCGAACGGTAATGAAGCGTGTCTGCGCTGCGCTGGCAGGGACTCGCTCTGGGGTAGCAACCAGCAAGCGCATTTGATTTATTGGTCGGATCGGCGAATTCCTACACGTTACGACTTCGATGAGCACGTGAAAATAGATACATTAATATCCACAGAAAGGATGGGGGCGCATTGCTCTGGTTTGCGCGTGCGTATTTCCATGAATTTTTTGAGCGCTGCAACGCTTGTGCGCTGTCGTAGAAGATGAGCACAGTCAACGACAGGGAGCGCTAGCAGGAAAAGAGACGTGATCCCGTTGCTTCTGAAACTCGAGCCGTGCATACATGCAACAAGCACGTTGTTGGTTAACGGCGCACCGCAAAATCTTGTCCAATTGGTGAAAAAAGCGTCCTTGTTTTCCCGGTCACTGTGTCACGAGCACCAGCACACACCAGGATTTGCGCATTGTGTATCGGAACTGCGAAGGATACGTCTCTCATCCGTAAATGGATATCGCATTCAAACTTGTGACACCCCTTCGGTTGTGTCCACGAGTTCCGCTTTGGGGTTGGCGGCATGAATGCGTTTCACAAGCGCACACGGAAGAGCGTAGACAGGATCAATGGCGATCAGCTGCTGCCTCTCGAGCAGCGACAGACCAGCCAGGCCAAAAAAGGTATGGAAGACATCCGGCTCGTCACCTGGTCGGTCTGCAATGCCGCCAGCGTATGTGTTCTGACTCTCTCTCTGCGCATGACAGGAGAAGATGAAACGCTCAAGAGCGTCAGCAGAGATCCAATGGTCCTTTGCGATGATTTTAAGCGAGGCCAGTACCCACCAGCTGTAGCAAACGTCCGGTAACTTATCGGGACGACCATTGAAACCTCCGTTTCGAAGTTGGCGATACGCGAGCCAACGAGCCAGCCTATTGCCGCCGTCTCGAAGCCGATAGAGAGCTCCACACAACGCCAGCGTGCCGACACAGCAGAAAACCTGACCAGCATGGGATTCTGCGCCGGGGATAACACCAAAGCCTCCGTCATCGTTTTCGCATCGCATGATGTAGTCTACTAGGGCATCGGTGCGAATGGGACGTTCGATTTCGTTCGTCTTTTCTGGAGAATTCCGAGAATGCTCGCGTTGTTGCAATGGAACACCAAGTATAGCGAGCGTAAGCGCCGCACAGAAGCAGAAGCGGGTGTCGATCTCGCCCCAGGTATCGCCTGCGAAAGATCCGTCAGGTTGCTGAAGGCTTGCCACATATGCTATGATGGATGACCGGTCCAGGCGCGCCTCTTCTCCCAGTAAGAAAAGGATCTGGACCGCTGATAACGTATAGAGCAGATGCGGGTCTTGTCCAACGTCGCCGCCAAACCCGCCACACGGGTCTCGACACTCCAGCACCCAGTCTCGCAAACGCTCGCGTGGCACCAGATCCAGGGCGTCCAGCAGCGCTAGTGCAACGACCGTCCAGTAGGCGGCAGAGAGTTTCTTATGCTCCGTGACCCAAAGCTCAAAAGTAGATGGCAAAGCCCTGACGTCCCGGTTTACGTACTGGCCCAGAAAAGCGATGTGCTCGGAGCGCGGGAGCTGCAGCGGCAGCGCTGGTGATGTCATGGGCACGACGAAGCTGTTGTACCGCCTCTACTCCAGTGCACTCGGAGCAAGCAAGCGCATTGCCCACAAGCCGAGCGTCGAAGGTCGCACTCGGGGACCGTTTATTGCGCTAGGGCAAGTTCACGTGCAATAGACGAACGCTAACAGAGTGCCGATTAGGCGACGAGTTCCCCGTGGTGTCGAACTTGAGCAGTAAAAGGAACGCAAATGGCTAAAGTTTGACGTTTGGAGCTCTGGCGATGTTGCGTTCCGCAGTGCATGTGCAGGGCGCCTGGGCTTGTCGAGTTTGCGTCTCTGGTACGACAGTATGCGACCTCTGCACTCGTCCGGTGACCTGGGACGTATGCAGCTTTCAAGTCGCAGTGGAAGAGTGAGGTTCATGTTCGAATAATCGACCAGGTTTGCACATTTGGGCGGCTGGGTTTTCGGTCATCGATCCCGCAGCACTATCGTCTTTCGAGTCGGTGATATTCCAGACCCAGGTGCGTGGAATATCACCGACTCGAAAGACTACAAGCTTCATGCACTGGGACTAGAGTGATTACAGCGATCGCTTCCAGTGGGGCGTAGTCCACCGTTTTGCACGAAGGGACGTAGACGGATCAAAGTTTCTCAACTCATTTGCGAACCAGTATTGTCTTTCCATGAAATGTTCCATTATGGACAAGCTAGCGTTCCATGAATCCTTTATGGAATGGAGCGACGTGCTCGCAGCGAGCATCGCCCAGAGCACGCCGGTGATTGTGGGTTTCAGGGCCAGCCACGGAAACGGAAAAAGGCATTGAGAAGAGCCCTCTGTACCTGTCCAGGGCATGTTCCGAGCAATGAAGCACGCCTGCCCGTGCCAAGAGGAAGCCATCGGCGCGTGAGAAGCCTCGATATACGTATAGAATGCCTGCGCACTGCCAAGTGTCGCTGCTGTGAAGCTTGCACCCAGGTTGTACACAAATGAAAATGCAATTGTCAAGCGAAACATCGATCGCAACGACCGTCTTTGCTTCGAGGACGTCAATTAGAGCCTGAAGCGGCCAAGTCGGGACTTGTCCTTGCATCGCGAAGCTGCGTATGCTGACAAGCAAGCGTTCGAGACGAAAAGTACCTGCGTAGTTGGAGCAATCCACATGAAAAAGAAAAAGGAAGCAGTCGCACGAAAAAGGTTCGCAAAAGCTGGTGTTGATGAGAATCGAATGAAATCAAGTATCTATGGTGTACGCCCAGGTCGCTCGTGTCGACCCGCTCTATTCCAGTCTGACATGGGTTCAGCGTCATCCGATTTTGGACGCTCTAGCACGCTCCTTTCGTATGCTGCAGCACGGTGCAGTGAGCTGCCTATCCACCGATAGGTTCGCAAGCCGAGATCCGACTCGTATCGGTTCATCATATCACCAAGGCCGTTGAAACCCCTTCTCCGATCCAGTACAACAAAAGAAAATTTCTCCACTTGAGTGCACGCTACGAAATACATGCGAATCCCGTCGCTGCATCATAGTCCGGTGCTTTGGCCAAGTGTCCAATGAAAGCTGGTATACCATCACCATCATCATCATCATCACTGCCACACTTATCCGAAACCCCGTTTCAACCATACCACCACCCCATAAGCAGCAGCCTGCTGCGCGCTTGATCTCCAGCGAACACAAGCCGGCGCGGCAGCGATCTCTCGAACCCGCCAGACTCACTCGTCCATTATCGATGCTTGTGCTCAGGAAGGCTTGCTGCGCGCTTTCGAGTGCTTTTCTTAGCCACGGGGGCTCGTGGAAACGAACAGGTTTTGCACCGTGCCGGTCCTTGGGAAATTGTTGTTGTAATCGAAGACGGGGTCACTGCTTTCCCAAGTTTTTGAGGCGAACAACAGGACGAAGCCTTTGTGCAAACATGTCGAACGTACGTGCTTTTTCCAAAATCAGAGTGCGAAATCCGATAGTCGAGCTTGATGGAGACGAACAAGCGCGTGTCATCTGGCACCTGATCAAGAACAAACTCATTCTTCCGTACCTCAATCTGGACATCGTTTATTTCGACCTGGGTTTACCCGTTCGAGACGCTACGGACGACGGCGTTACCCTGGAAGCAGCACGAGCGGTACAACAGCATCACGCAGCGGTTAAGGCTGCTACCATAACACCAGACGAGGCACGTGTCGAGGAGTTTCATCTCAAGCGCATGTACCCGTCGCCGAACGGTACCTTGCGGAACGTCTTAAACGGTACCGTGTTTCGCGAACCGATCCTGGTTGAGAATATTCCGCGCCTTGTGCCAGGCTGGAAGCAACCGATCGTCATCGCTCGCCACGGCTTCGGAGACCAGTACAAAGCACAGGACTTGCGGGTGCCGCCAGCATGTCGCGTTGAGCTGCGAGTTTTGGATGCCCAAGGCATGGAGCTCGAGCGTCGCCAGGTGCACCAGTTCGCGTCGAGCACCGACGGCGGCGGCGTCGCTCTCGGCATGTTCAATACAGACGAAAGCATTCGAAACTTCGCCCGCTCTTGCTTCGAGTTTGCGTTAAGGAGGAAGCTGCCAATGTACTTGAGCACGAAAAATACGATTCTCAAAGTGTACGATGGACGTTGGCGGGACATTTTCCAGGAACTGTACGAAAGGGATTATCGGGAACGCTTCACTCGGGCCGCGCTCTGGTATGAGCACCGCCTCATTGACGATATGGTTGCTCAAGCGTTAAAGTCATCGGGTGGGTTTTTATGGGCTTGCAAGAATTATGATGGAGATGTGCAGTCTGACATTATAGCACAGGGCTACGGTTCGTTGGGACTCATGAGCAGCGTCCTGCTTACGCCGGACGGCAAGACGCTGTTGGCGGAGGCGGCTCACGGCACAGTGACGCGACATTTCCGACTCCATCAGCAGGGAAAGGAAACGAGTACCAATTCCGTTGCTAGTATTGTGGCATGGGCACGAGGCCTGGCCCATCGGGCGACACTCGACGGAACCCCGGATGTTGCACATTTCGCTGAGGCGTTGGAGCGGTCCTGTATCGAGACAATCCTGGATGGTAAGATGACAAAGGACCTCTCGATTGCAGTGTACGGGACGGAACAGGGCAGCAAGCGGGAAAACTACCTCAATACAGAGGAGTTTATCGATGCCGTCCAGCAGCGCCTCGACGTGCATATGCTGCAGGAGCATGCCGCAGCACCCCAGCAGCGCATCTAGGGGAGATGCTTGCCTTAGAATTCGACGCCCCCGTAAAGCAGTACTGGATCCGGAGACAACGTTCTGCGTTACGGTAAACGGAGACATTCGATCCCTTGACTCGATGAGATCGTTGCGATGAAGGATTTGTCGCATGTGGACAATGAAAGCGATGCCGGTGTCAGCGCGTGCCACGGAGCCCCAGTTGACAAGCACCGCGGGCACGCGCTGCGCTCGTTCGTCACTGCAGCGAAAGGTATGCTCGGCATCAGTGTGAACAAGCGTCGACAAAGCCGACTGAGTTGCGTCCAATTCCGCCTTGATAAGGACAGAACTCGGACACGTTCAGCATTGCAGTATTTCATGACGATTTTGTTGCACCCGCCGGCCGCAATGGATAGCAGAGGATCGAAATCACGATGCGATATAGTTTATGGATTGTAGACGAGTTGTCTGTAGGATATTATATTTACTGAACAGTGTAACGAGGACTGCATCCCTTATTGCGCTCAGAAATACCGCAGTAGGCAGACGTTTGAGGAACACTGAAACAAAGCAATAGATGCGCTTCGCGCCAGAAACCGATATTTTCAGAGACTGCTTGCGGTCGATGCTTCAAAAACAACCCGTTGATCCCCTTTTGCGGAAGGCAAAACCGAAGATCGTCGCCGCCAAGGGCATCTCTGTTTGTCACCAGCTAATTCGTGTGGTCCTGAAAACATCGGGATACAGTCGCAAAAAAGTCCTAGTTTACGCACGACCAACTTAGAACGAAATCGCAACAGCAGAATTCCTGGAACCCGCTATCGGCATAAAGCACAGGCCAGTCGGTTTGTTTTTCCAGTCGATGAGAGTTCCTCCGGATGAAGCGGTCGGGGCGTATATCGGCATGGGCGGAGAACGAGCCTGTTGTATGTAGGATCGAACTCGAAGAGAACGAGGCCATCATCGTCTGTTCTAGCTGCGGTGGATGCATTCGGCGGCCTCAGTTCCGCTCATGCAGCAGGCACATACAACAGAACCAACCACTTGATCGAATCATTGAAGACTTTTCCCGTGAAATCTGTAGACGTCCTTCCGTTGACCAACGTGGCACTTCACCGTTCCGCTTGAGTTTTCGCTTTTCCCGATTCGGTCGAAATAGAGCTGCTTTCCATTACTCCGCACTGTCCACGGATGAACCGCTTCGAAGGAGTGTCTTCTATTGCGAAACGTAATCATCGCTCTTCTGGACGAATCGCTGAAGCGTTCAGCAAACGTTGACACACCGGGGCACACCTCGCCCCTCTTCTGCATATCCGTGTCGATCAGGGAAGGTTCCCACTTGGGTATCTAAAGAACAAGTGCGTTCATTTAAGAGAAATTAAGGGATGAGCTGAGATGTAGATTTCAGAAGGTCGATATGGAGAAAAGGCAGCGAAGCGTTTCGGCGATAGAAAAGCAGGGAGCGCTGACAGAGCATCACATGGAACGGCGGGCACGAGTTCTGGGAATCCCTGCCTGGGTGACTTCAAGCAGAGGCGATAGGCGCATGGGCTTTTCGAACCGAGACCTTAATGTCGCCATCAACATCAGACGATGTGCCGAGCTCATGAAAAGACCCGCGGAGCTGACGCAGGTGAACGTTCTCGGACAGCCTCGAAGTCTCGAAGTGTCCAAAGAGAAACTGAGACCGATAGCAGGTGGCTGGTCAAAAAGTTCCGGGAGGCGTCAGCGCATGGGTATATAGATTTACTCGTCATGGTTTTGAAACATTTATCCTTCTGTTGACGTGTATTGCCGAACGCTCGCTCGTACTGCAGGGACAGGACGGAAGGCTTGTTCCACGGCCTTGTGCTCCTGGGCGTTAGGAGCGGTGCACGTGCAGCGCTTCACACCGCTTCCTCCGTCTGTGGCTGGTAGCGCTTGCGTCTTCAAACGGATTCCTGCAGCTCGCAAGGCTGCAGCGTAGCGGATCGCCCCAGAGCGAGCTCAACCCGTATTTTGGTAGGCTTGCGGCTGCCCGGAAAACCGATAAAGCAAAGCTGCTGGCCAGGAACTCGAACAAACACGCACCCAGATGGCTTTCCTGGAACACGAAATGCCTTCAGGTGCCGGTGTTGCTGGTGCTTCCGAATGTGATGCTGCCTGGGCGAATAGCACTCCCCGTTCGCAACGATTTGGTTCTTGGCACCAGCCTTTGGTCGGCTTTTCCCATGCGTAGCGTCGGTAACAATCGACAATGATCGCCAGCTCGGATGCCTGAGCGAGTTCGAGGAACCCAACCGCCTACGGGTGGCAACAGGGACTACGTTGCCAGCGGCACGCACGCTATCAGGCGGTATCTCCAGAACGCTGAATGCGTCAAAAGCCCTAGCGTCAGCGCTTGAAGACGAGCCTCATGCCAGTAGCGAAGGATACACGCGCACGACGCATAAATCACGAGTTTGCAGCTTTCGACGAGTAGCATATGTGCTCGTGATACGCTACGATGACCGTCGAGCCTCTCAATACACAGGTATACCAGTGCGATTCGGATACACTGATCGCAAACGGAGCAAGCGCCAGTAGTGCAGTTATAGACATCGCGGCCCTGATCGCAGTATGCAAACGCACCTGCTGTGCGCTGAGCGCTGCCTCCCTCGGTCACTTGTCGACGTCAAGTGAACCGGATTCTTCCAGCGAATCGATGCAAGCTAGACGAGCACCTACTTCAGCAGCGGATCTTGAGGCGCGCCCACGAAAGTGCTGGAGAACTTGCGGAGCGCTCTCAGCGACATCGACAACTGTCAAGATGCCCTTGGAGCCCCCGCACGCCACCCCGAAGCCGAAAACCTCATCTGGACAAGACTCCACCGCGAACAGAGCGCCTGCATGTGCGTTCACCTGAGCGAGTGGCGTCCACTGCGGTGCCTTGGAGGCCTCTGTAGCCGAGACACCACCGCAATGCTCCAGCATCGAGAGATCATAGACCCGCAAATGGCCATCCGTGGAGCCGACCACCAACATATCCGGAACCGTTGGTGCAAGTGTCATCAATGCTGGCCGATCTCGACAAGCTTGAAATCTCCAGAGCAGTGCGGTTTCCGTCTTCCCGATCCGGCGAATGTCGAAGGCGCTAATGGAGCCGCCCTCGTCACTGAGCAGGCATTGGTTTTCGGAGCGCCAGAGTACCTGCTCGGGGTCTCGAGTCAGCTGGATCTCTCCCGAAGCCGCTGAATGCAGTGAATGCGCTCGTAAATCCACCAGACAAGCTCGTCGATCGAAACCGGCGGTGAGTAGAAGACTGTGCTGTAGCGGGTGCCACGCCAGCGCCTGTGGCTTGTCGCGATGCAGGTCGGGGAGCGTCACCACACAGGCTCCGTCGCGAATGTCCCAGAAATGGATATGACCAGTCGCAGAGCCGGCAGCGAGCATCCATCTCTCTCGGGGATGAAAGCCCAGACAAAGCACTCCAGATGCAGAAGCGGCGGTGCTGCCGCCTTGGCTACGATCTCCACTGGGCCGCTTTCGTTTTCGTTGGAGATCCCGGGTCAAGCGATGCTGTGCGTTTCGCGTTCGCTGCTTTACTGCGGCATTGTGTCCAAGAGAGGGGCTCGTTTGAGCGGCAGCCACGGTGTCCAGAATCATCAACGGCTCTACTGCATTCATTTGAACGAGATCCCAGAGCTCTACAGTGGGTGCAAATGTGCCAACTGCCGCAAGGCAACGTCCATCATAGTCCGTGTATGCGCTGCTCAGCGGTGGTGCTGCGAGAATGCCATCATGATGGACGTAAATATTGGTATCGATCGCCTCCCATGAGAGCGGCTTCGCGCAGCACTCGACATCAGGGCGCTCCACGACGCATACCTCAAAGCCGCAACTGTCGTCCTCGTAGAGACGCCCCGCAAACAGAACCCAGTCTTCTTGCTGAAAGCGTTCATCTTCAATGTCCTGTTGCTCCCAGTCGAGCTTGTGCTTGTGCAAGTTTGGATCACTAGTCTCCCAAAAGTCGTCTGGAAGCGTGAGCACCTGCTCAAGGCCCACTTCCGCAGCATCGCTGGTGCGCTCTCCGTCTGAGCAGTCCTCAGACGAGTGCGATGCGGCGTCGTCAGGTTCACTTGCAGTCTCCAGAGGCACAGAAGCAGCAGCTGCTGCTGTCCCGCGGGGTACCCAAAACAGAGTGGTAATCATCCGCCGGCGATCGTTGCAGAGCAAGCCGAGATCGAAAGCGGTTTCTTTCAAGTCTAGGACTGCAACGTCGTACTGGACACTTCGGAAGGTGAGAACGTTACAGATACCCAAAAGGTACAGCTTAGCTTTTCTGACGACGTCTATCCGAAGCGATCCACAGTAATCAGAACACTGACTTTGACTTTTCCCCCCGAAACTTCCGGGAAACGTGCAGCACTAGTCAAAAAAGAGGTCGTTTCTACTCGGACCTCGTTGAAACATGCCACGACGGCCGGGGGGCACCGCCGGCGTCCGCTACGGTGTCGCTCTATGGAACTGTATCCGCCGTGTACCGCACTGCACTGGTGACGGCTCGTGATAGTCTTTCGAGGGAGCTCTGAAGCACCGAAAACGATTCGTTGCCCTCCGTTGAAAAGCTACTCGTTTGCTGTCAAGGTAGCGCAGAGCACTGCACGCTTTTCACTCGAAACGGGACCCAGGGGTGGCGCTCAGACCTGCGGCTCCTTCGCCGCTCCATTATAACCGCTTGAGCGACGCGCTTCTAACCAGGAACCGATCGGCGTGCGCTGGCGAGCACGCACGCTTCTCACTAGAGTTTCCGAAAGGGTTTCCAGGTTTCAACTGGTCTCCGCTTTGTTCAACTCGCACACGGCATGGTTCGGCGCCTCTCTACGGGAGTGAAGCGCACCGCGGGGCGACGCGGCGCTTCGGGCGTTCAGTCAGCGTCTGCACTCCGTCTGGGGCAGAAACAGAAGCGTCATGAGATCAAGCAAGTTTCTCAAGTACCAAGCGGTGCAGATCGGAAGCTGCGCGCTCCATCTCGAAGCAAACCAGACGAAAAACTGCGCGACGCCTCTCGCGAGCAGCTGCCTGCTCATACCGCGAAGCGAAAAGCAGCTGCGTCGGAAACAGCGCACCCGAATGAAACCGATTCAGACTCAGAGGATATGTCGATCTTTCAACGGAAGCCTCAAAACGATGATAGGCTCGCGTTCAACCAAGAAGGGTCATTCGACGCGTCGACGGTGGCGCCGGAGCCGTTCCACGCGTCGACCGACTCCGAGGACGTCGAGCGGTACGCGTTTCCAGTAACGCACCTCAGTGATGCTACAGATGATGGAGTCAGTACTTCTGAAGACGAAGACGAGTACCTGGCGAGGCACATGCGGCAGTATGCGGCCACGCAGCCGCTTGCGGTCGCTGACGCTGCCACAGATGCCGCATCGAAGGCCTCTCCACAGGAACCTGAGCACGATCTCGATGCGAACGATGCTGCTGCGTGGACGTCAGGTGCAGCACCAGCAGCAATGCGTCCAGGACACCTCGAGGAACTGAAACAAGCGATTCAGAATCGCGTTCAAGAGCTGAGCGAACCCGCACCCCAGCGGAAAGGCGCACGAAGTAGATCAGAGCTGGTTACCGAGCTATTGGAAATGATCTGCGCAGCGTACGATTACCTGCCTTCTCTAGCACAGCGTTTTGCGGAACTCTTCCCGCCTACGGAGCTGCTTGCATTTATAGAGGCGAACGAGTCGCCCCGACCCCTGGTCATCCGCACCAACACGCTGAAAGTGCGGCGACAGCGGCTCGCAATGGCGCTCATTGCTCGCGGCATGAATGTAGATCCCGTCGGCTCCTGGTCGCCTGTCGGGCTCACTGTTTACCAGAGCGAAGTACCGGTAGGCGCAACACCGGAATATTTGGCCGGCTACTACATGATTCAAGCGGCTGCGAGTTTCCTACCCGTTATGGCACTCGCACCGCGCGAGCACGAACGGATTCTGGATATGGCGGCAGCACCGGGCGGCAAGGCCACCTATATCGCGCAGCTTATGAAAGGTACGGGGTTGCTTTTTGCCAACGACGTGAATCGGGAACGCTGCAAAGCGCTCGTTGCAAACCTCCAACGGCTCGGTGTACCGAATGCAGTCGTGATGAGCCTGGACGGAAGGACGCTCTCAAAGTCGGCGAATGGGAGCCCGTCTGAGCACGGCGGATTCCGTCACTTTTTCGATCGAGTGCTGCTGGACGCACCGTGTACCGGTACTGGGGTCATCGCACATGATGCATCCATCAAACACACACGGGATGAAGCGAGCATTCGACGTTGCGTTTACCTCCAGAAACAACTTCTGCTTGCAGCGGTCGATGCGTGCAACCCACGCAGTGAGACGGGAGCCGTTGTTGTCTATTCGACGTGCAGCATCCTTGTCGACGAAAATGAGGAAGTAGTCGATTATGTTTTGCGCAAACTGGGTTCCCGGGTGAAAGTGGTCTCAACAGGTATCCCGTTCGGCTTACCAGGTTTCATCCGCTTTCGGGAGAAACGCTTTCACCCGAGCCTCGCGGAGGCACGGCGCTATTATCCACATGTGCATAACATGGATGGTTTCTTTGTTTGTAAGCTCCGCGTATTGCCCGAGAGCAACACAACGACCAAGGCGTCGACATCGCGAACTGTAGAGGAATCTTCACCGGAGACTGCTTCGAAACGCCAGCGACAAGGCCGTCGAACTGGCGCAGGCTCCTCGTCAGAGCATGTTGCCGAACCAGCACCCAAGCCAGCAGACTTCACGGCCTCGTCGCCACGTCTGGATAGCGTCGAAGCCGATGAACCGGTGCTGATTCGACTTGAACCGGGACGTACCCGCCGCCTGGTACGCCGAAGAAGCAGCGCAGCGTCCTGAATCCGTGGGCAGCACTGAACATCCATAAAACCTCGACTGGGTGTGGTGACATGGAGCGCTGGCACGGCGGTTTGCGCTTGCGGTGCACGTTTGGACGCCTCCAGAAAGCAACCGTATTTCGACACCAAGGTACACCGGGTGCGAATGGCAACGCTCTGGTGCAACGGCGGTGGATACGCTCGCTCGTTCACTCGATTACCACAGCTGCCCAGCGAGTCGCCGTTCGGAGCGCTCGGAACCGCACCAGAAGCAAGCGAGAGAGCCGAGGTCTGTTGTGGATCAACCTGGACGCAGTCTCGACCACAATGTGAACCGCTTTTCCTGTTATGTTCGCGATCCGCGCTACTCGTCATGCTTGTGACGAGTTTTTCATAAATGGACGCTCGCTTTAGTCACGAGCCAACGTCGCCATGAGATGCTGCCAGAGGCTCTCCAGTGTCTGGAGCAGTGGCTGCACAGCGGCATCCGCTTCGACGTGACCCAGTACCGCGACGCCCCGGATACTGGTCGATGACTCGGAGGCGCTGGAAAGACGCGGACGCTTGTCCGGTGCGCTGTGAACCGGGGCCAGCAGCGGTATCGCCACCAGACAACGCAAGTTGTGTCTCCGTGCGAGCGGCGCTCTCTCGAAAGCGATGGACGTGCGCTCCGAGCCGCTCCGGGGGTCGAACTCCACAAACGCACCGGCCCGGAGACGGGCACCAATAGCTCGCTGATCTCGAAGCACCAGGTTCTGGATATCCGTCGTCGATGGATGGGCAAGGACCTGCTTGCTCTCAGTAGCAAAGCACTCCAGATCAGTGAGCAGTGCTGCGCTCTGGTCCAGTTCAGGATTGGGCTCGCGTTTCGTCAGCGATTCCGAGCAGCCGCCAGCGCAGCGGGTGCTACTCGTTGCCATCGGTTGTGGATCGTCTGCGGCATTGCAACTCGATACCCCGCTAGAGGACAGGAGTGTGCTTGGTGAGTCGGCTGGGCAATCTCCACGAACGGGAGGAGCGGCTGGATCACGCTCGGTACCGAGTCGCGCCTCGGAAACGGCACTGGGACGCTCAAGTAGATCGGGCAGAGGTGGATCTGTCGCTTGCGCTTTGTCTGGACGGAGCGCTAGCATCCAGTATGGATCCAGATACCCGGTTTCTTCGGCAGGTGGCGGCACGATCAGCGTCGCTTGATGCTGGAGTGTATCCCAGGAGCATTGCCGACGCTGCGACGCTGACGCGGTACCCTCACGAACGCAGGGTTGTTCCGCGCAGGCCTCCTTCTCGTTGTCGTTGTCGGTGTCGGTCGACGGCGGCGGAAGACCAAGCATCCAAAGCTCCCCAAATGGCCAGTGAAACTGCTCGAGCACCGCGCGTACCACTGACTTGCAGCATTCTGTAATGACGACTTGCTCATCCTGAGGTTTCTGCTGACCACCCTGGACTTGTTCCACCAGATGCTGCACCCAGAGCCGCCGAAACGACTCCGATTCGTGGAGCAGGAGAAGTTCCAGGGAGCGACGCTGTCGACGCAGCAGCACAATGGTCTGTGTTGCGTACTGGAGCGTCTCTGCGCGATGACGGAGACGCGCTCGAAGCGCCCTGGCTCGCTCCCGACGTGGCATGAAACGGTCACGCCAGCCACAACAGGTCCCGGGCGCAGTGAGGAGCGCTTTCGGGTCCGCGTTATCCGCCGACACGTCACCGGCAGCGACACTGGGCGGTGTGTCTACTCCCGAGGCAGGCGCTGCGTGCTGGTTATTGGTGTTAGTTGTGGACGTATTTGTGGGCGCTTTGCACTGCCTGCAATCCTGACGCATGCAGCCGTCAAGTCCACAGCAGGCGCAGATCATGCTTTGTTCCGGGATGCAGGCTCCGTCCAGTTCATTGCAAATAATGAACTCGGATTCCTCAACTGCACAATCGGCAGTGAGCACGGTCACGAGTCGCTCGAAGCATTGCGAGACTTTCTTCCGCGAGACGCGAGTATGCAAGTTGTGTGTTTCCCGTTTGCGTAGCGTATATTCATCAACGGAAGCCGCTTCACCGTTGGTACCAGCTCCATCCGACTTTGGTGAAGGTGATTTCTGCTCGCTACTCGGCGACTCGGAACGCTTCGAGGGCACGCTCTCCGCTGGCAATGGCAGCGCGTTCTTGCCGGACGCTGCACGAACGCCCGGTACTTGACTCGGGCTCGCTCCGGGAGATTCCGGTGGCGTCGTTAAGCCCGAATTTGGTAGATGCACCTCTGGGTGAACAAAACGCGTCTCTGTCTGTGACTTGCGTGGGCGTGCTTTCGCAGTGGACTCGTTCTGGGGCTCGACGCGGTGCTGGCCCTCGACGCTGCGTGCTGCAGATGTGCGACTGGCATCGGGACGCTGGTTGCTTCTCACACGGGCCGCAGCGGACGTCCCTAGATACCCCTGACTCGGTGCAAATGCCTGCGGCGACGCGGTGACCTGCTCCTTGGCTGCTGGCGATGCCAGCGCATGCGACTTGCGCGGCGATTGTGGACTCGGCGTGCCAGGGCTAGCCATGGTGGGCGCTCTTGTCCCGCGAGCGGGTGTCAGCAGCAGCGCCGACAAGTCAGACGTCGAGTCCGACCCGTGATTCTTGATCAGAAAACCTGCATGGTCATCGGCGGTGGTATCATCTGCCTCGGCGAGAGCGCATGTGCTGCCCATAAACGGCTCCGCTTGGAGCAGCTGCTGCACTGATCGATGCTCCTCGTTGCTGAGCTTGATCAACTGCGCAAGCTCGTCCACTTCAGATTCGAGGCGTCGACGACCAGGCACCGACGGAAGCTCCCTACCATCTGTTGCCGCTATAAACAGCTCATTGCCCGGGAAAACACCGCCGTCAGCGGATGCAGATCGAAGAGGTACTTCGTTCGGCATTCTCTGCCCTGTCGGGTGTAGCTGTGTCAGCGGCTCGAGTATTTTCTCGGTACTCGCCGAATGCAGCGTCTTGGGGAAGAGAAATCCCGATCCATCGGGGAACGGGACATCATGATCGCTGGTGAAAAGGTCGCTCACGGAGCTGACTCCCGCAGGGTTCGTCTCGAACACGAAAGAAGACGGTGCGGACGCGTCGATGGTTCGCGGTGGCCAGTGTAACGCTGGTGCCTGGTTTGGCACCATTTACGGTCGCAACACTGGTCCAAGTCGCAGCGGTTAAGAGTGTCGTGCACTTGTGTCGGTGAAAAATTGGCTGTTACCCGATGTTTCACTCGGGAGCCCAGTCCGCCAAGTGAAGACACCAGTCTTAACAGTGCTTCGACGTCTGTCTGTGTGTGTCTGTGTCGTTTGGAGGTTTTTCACCTCTAAAGTTGACTTTGCTGTCACACGTAATACTTAATGACGACCTATGTACGGCGCACAACCGACGCAGAGGTCCCGAAATCTGTCAAAAAGCTGCCGCTTGCGCTTCTGCGCTCGTTGCGGCCGCTACGTGCTCGGGTTGCTTCGCGAACGTTCGGGAGCGACAGAAATATGATCGTCGATTCAGAGATTCCTGGAAAGCGCTGCTTACCAATACCCCAATTAGGACCCCACTGCCGAGCGGCTGCAGGAAAAGCTGCTGCTGGCAGCGGTGCGCTAGTCACACACCCTGCCGCCGCCGCTGTTGATCCTCGTTCCACACAGCGCCCGTCTGTCAGTGAACCCTGTTGCCACACAGGAAGAAGCGCGTATACATCCGCCACCGGCTTCCCGTATATTCGGTGTACGGATAAGCGTGCTTCCAGAAGGCTCGTGCGAACTGGCACCGACGTCTACCAGATAGCAACGCGCCCTGAAGAGGCACTGGTGCTCAGGATCGACGCGTCCCTGGCAGGTTTCGGGGGATGTATCTGGGCGGAGCCGCGCTGGATCCTCCGCTGATTTCGGTGACGACGACGCTGACGCACCGCTGCGCGTCCACGGGGGCGGCTCTCGATGCTGCCCATAGTTGTTGATTTATGGATAGCAAAGTCCATATAGATGCTGCGAATCCATGTTCCGTTGGAAAAACGCATGCGTCGACGATGGAGATCCCAGGTCGCGGGATATGCATGGAAATAAATGATAACGCTCAATGCTCTTCACTCTAGCTCCATGTTCCATCATGGATGCTTCCTTTCGGATGCACTGGTCGTATGGTACGTTCTATCGTGCGCCGAGTACCTGTGTGAGGCACCCGCCGCAACGTCTCAACCGCTGATGCGGATGCATCACACGGGGACGGAACGGCTTCGCCTCACCACTGAGGGTGTCGGATCGTGGAATGCTTCACCTGACGTGGAGTTGGCGTCCATCCTCATGCTGGGAGCCTGTCAGCTTCGCAGACAGACCTACTGTCTGCAGTAACCCGAAACGACATACTAGGAGTCCACAGCGACCAGGGCGATGCGCAGACGCTGCCGATCTGCCCCTAATCCCAGAATAAACGGCGTTGCGGACGAGCTGCGCAGATCTCGCCACTGCACCCGCCACTGGTGGGAGCATGAATCACCAGCCCGACAGAAGCGTCCAGGTCGCGGGACTTGCCGCCTATAAGATAAACTCTTGGCAACACGGACAATTTTCCCCGTTTAACGCTTGCCTCTGAGGAGGAAAGAAATCGATATTTCGTGCTAATTACTGGTTCGTTTCTGTTCTTTTTTCTATATAGCGCACTCGATACGCGCACCTCCATATCTGGCAGGCATGAGAGAGGACGTGCATCTCGCCGTCGCGGGGAAACACGATCCTGTTCATTAGCGTACTGCTCGAACGTACACGATGTTTTTGCGTTGAAGTCAGAGCAAATGATAGATTTTACGTTCGTTTGTGTTTCAACCCACATGTGAGCGTATTCAAGTGCTTTTTAGCGGTTTATAACAGAAGCGCTCCACGTGGGTTCGTTTTGGAATTAAAACAGGAAAGTGATGGACATCCAGGTAGAGGAGTCTGGAGGCTCGGTGTCGTCGGCTGGAAGAAGAAACGGAAATAATCCTCTTCTCGCCGACGATGGATCTAAGAAGAAGAGCAAACATAGGTGAGAAAAGTACGTCGTCATCAGGACGAAGACGAGACAGGTGGCGCGAGTTTCCGCTATCCTTGCATAGGTGAGTTCGACCAGATGCAAATAAACGCATAGAGTTCGTGCATCGAGACGTCAATGCTGCAATAAATATCAGAGGTTTTACGGAGCAGAGGACGACACCTGCGGAGATGGCGCGAGCAAAATTCGTGGGGCAGCCTCTCCGGGTCGAAGTCTACGAGGAGAAGCTGAAATCGATACCATGCAACCGGTCAAAACAGGTTGCGAAGCGTCTGCAGGTCGGTTTATCGACATACACGCTATCGTCGTAATCGCAGGATCGATGAATGAAATGGAAGCGGAGCGAGGCATGGGTCGATCCGCGCACCGACCTCGGATGTAGACTCAAACTGTTGGGTCTGTTTCCACGGTCATGAAGAGTGGCTTTCCGGAGCGTTTTCCTCGACTGCTTCCGTTTCCGCTCTCTCGTATCCGTCTGTGTATACGCTGGTCTCTAGTTTCACTCTATTCCCGATGTTCGCAGTTGAAGGATTTTGAAAGTCGCGTTCAGGGCCCGATTTTGCTGCTTTCGGCTGGTGTCGACGCATTCGATGCACTGCCAAAAGCTGCAATCTGGGCTTCGCTTGCAACGTTTTTTACTTTTATATCAAGTCTCGATGCGCGTTTCGCACCCACGCTCCTTGATTTTGCGCAGGTGTTCCTATTTGTCCAATAGACGTCATCTGTGGAGGGCCACGTGAGAGCCCGTCAACGCTTGCCCCATCGCTTGATAGAAGCGCCGGCGGGGTATACAGAGCTTCTCTCAGTGTGTTTTTTATTTTCCGCACTCATTGTCGATCTGTGACGATCTCGGGCTTCTCCAGGGCTCTCTGCATCGAGTGTTCTGACCGATGCACGAGCAAGCGCACGCCGTCGAATTCGATAGAGGATTTGTGGAACGAAATGTTATCCACGATAGAACAAGAATGGTAAGAAAAATGCCGGCTAGAGGTCGAGTCGAGAACGGTCGATCCGTTTACGCGCCCTTCATACAAGGTGATCACGCTCACTACTCCAGAAGCAATCGCTGCGATGACTAATGTACGTCTCCGGAATGCTTTCCCGTGCAAAGAGAGGAGGCGGAATCCGCTTTCGGCGTATCTTGTGCGAGTTATCATTGAGCTGTCGCAAGTAGTTTCGGCGATTGACATAGAGGAGGATTTCTCTTCTGAACGGAATGGATGATTTGAGATGACGTTTTCAGTGAACTTTCAACATGAACTCGTGAACAAGTCGAGAAGAAACGACATCGATTTTTTTCATCATCATTCCGGTAGTGCGCATGGCTGTGCCTACGAGTTGCTGCTAAACAGAACGATCAAACACTTGAAAAATGCGTCATCTGAGCGTTCTATTAGGAAGGAGCTGAGAGGGGCGGGCGCTTCAACGTACAAATTTAATAACAAAATACATTATTGTAGGGAGTCTTGTTCGTGGGCATCGCGAATCACCTTGATTCCGGTGACGAAACGAATTCCAACGGATAGATTGGAATGAGCGACCTCGGAGAAACCAACGAGAATCCTTAACCTAAGTACGAATCCGTATGTCCTTACAGCTATTCCTCGAATCTCGTGGCTGTAAACCTAATAGGAGTTGCGTTACCAATCGCAATGAAGGAACTATTCGAGCAGTTCAGCGTTCCTTTCTCATCTGACATTGCCGTCTCGCGCCCGTTGCAGCAGCCGTATCGCCTGTTGCAGAGCGCTTGGAATCAGACACCCGGTATCGCACGGAACCGTGGGTAGCGTGGTACAGTCGCCATAGCCAGTTGCAGAGCGCTCGGAACCAGACAGCGGGTATCGTAAGGAAGCGTCGCGCGCTCGTGCAGGCGTCACGACCTGTACCTCACAACCAGCATCCACAGTATTCGCCGTTTTGTCTATGACACGAACAACAGCGAGACGACCATTGTAGCGTTCGGGGACACCAGAAACCCTATTCAGAGCAGAGATGCAGCGCTTCTTTGTCAGGCATCCACGGGCTGGTGTCCTTTTCGACAGACCTCAGCGGTCGCCCGGAACGCGCCCTTCGACGCGAAAGCACCCAACCACAAGCTATTATAGCCACTGTGCTTAACGCTGCGAGGTCTGCATGGGAATTCGCGTTCAGGACAAGCGCTTCGGTGGGGAATGGAGCACCCGTACCTCTAGCAGCAGCGGCAGCAGCGAAGTACACTCACTGGCCCAGAGCACGCCCCGCTTCAACCAGCTTCGACCAGAACGCTGCATCGGCGTGTGTTGTCTGCTAGTCGCGGCGTGCTTCCAAGCGCCTGTGATTGTCCAGGGTGCGTTGCAGGCCTCCACAAACGCTAGGCCATGTTGCAACATCCAAGTCGCAATGTTCGTCACTTTGGCTCGATCCGAGGCGTATGTGCTACTGCAATGTCGCCGAATATGAGAGCGATTGGAAACCGGGGGAAAAAGTCACTCGTCGCTCGTCGCGGGACGTCGAGTACCAAGACAACAGAAGAAACGAGGGCGCCGAGTTCCGCTACTGCGGCGCCCGTCGTGGACTTTGACGCACTGCCCATCGGTGAGAAGCTTCTTTTTGTTGCGGTGGAGACGTTCACGCAGGGTGTTGCCTCGGGTGTTATGGGCGGGTTAGCGGGGCTCGTCTACGGTGCGTTCTCGCGGCGAACACTAGAGGGAGCACGCTCGGAAGGCCGGAAGTTCCTGATGACCTGGGGGTTATTCGGCGGTGTTTATAGCCTTGGTCTTGGTCTCTCTCGCACGGTTCGACAACGCCAGGATAAGTATAATGCGGTGATCGCGGCCTGTGCCTCTGGAGCTGTCTTCGGCCGGGAGCAGGGCGTACAAGGTATGCTCGCGGGGTGCGCCCAGTTTGCTGGATTCACCTATTTGATTGAAACTTTCATAGTGGGCTCGCAGTCACCACGGTCCGAACGAGATAACGAGATAGGCTCCCCAAAGATAGAGATTCCGGTGGGAAAACGGCGCTGAGGACACGTACAGGGCGTTGCCCGCACTCGTGCGGCCCGTCCGCAACGCCCGCCATCTGATGCCCGTACGTATGGAAAGTGGAACCCCACGTATTTCTAGTGTAGAATCCGAGCTTTATGGGTGCTTCTGCCTGATATCTGCGTTTGCCTAGACCGACAGAGGCTGTTTGCTGCGTGAGCAGAAGCTCGTACTGCGTGCTAGTTCGTGGATCCCCATATCGTCGTTTTCAAGGGACACCTTGACAGGCTGGGGAGGCTTGAGACTGTTGCTGGGCATTCTCATCGTTTCCGCTCGGGTTGCCATCGGTAAACTGCAGCTCGTTTTCCAGTGTAATCGCGAATTTTCTTCTTGGCACCCTTGCCCCTAATCTGGCATTCTATCCATACTTGGTGCGTAAGTGTACGTAAACGTTCAATGCGTTGAGCACGGCGTCCTAAATCCTCGACGGCTTGAGCGCGTAACGCTGCATCGCCCGCAGACGGGTCACGACCTGTGCCGAATGCTCGGCCTCGGTCACCGTGCTCCGTGAGCTGCACACAAGTCATTGGATGAAAACGAGTGTGTGAAGCACGGGCTCCCGCAGCGTTTCGAGTGCTGGTAGAAACGCGTACCTCGGCAGCTGCAAGTGGAAACTCCGCTGCGAGTCGATCGTACTCCGCCTGTTCGTGTGCAAGTTTCGCGTGCAGTGTCTGTGCGTCGAGGCGGCGCATGCGTCTATCCTCGGTGGCATCCGCGCCACGGAACTTGCTCGGATGTGGTACCGAGATCCTTCCGTCCCTGCTCGGTAGTCGGAGCATTTTGAAATAGAACTCATCAGGGTTGCGGAACTCTGCACGTTGCTGCAGCGCTTTCAGCCGTTGCTGCTTCGAGTGGTAAGCACGGGCTCGTTCTACATAGTCGCGGTGTTTCTCGAGCAACCCCAGCTTCGCACGGCCCCTTGGCTGCGCGCGTTCCCTGTGCGTCCTTCTGGGCGACGCTTTACGAAAGGCGCTCTCGAGCGACATGTCCCTGGAATAGAGGAGTCTGGGTACGGGTCTCGGAGCCTCGGCTGGATACTGCTTGGCGCACCTTGAGCAGCTGTCGAGGCGGCCACTGACACTCGCAGAAGACGGTGCGTGCCTACAGACCACTGATCACACAAGCACAACCGGTTTCGGGTTCGAGAATTGGCAACTGGGAAACGCAAGTGCCTGATTTGATGCGGTGCGATGCGGTGCGCAGAAGCCCTGTAACCGTGAGCCGAAGCGTGCACTGAGCGCTTCAGTGGAAGCCTATCGAGCGATCACGCTAACGACAACGCAAATGCGACTGGTTCGCACTGCTCCAGTAGCAGGTACTAAAACAGTCTACAGGGATTCCTTCAGCGACCGCGTCGCACAAAGAGACTTGGGGTCGTCGCTTGCGCCGCACTGAACGCGCACCAAAGTAACGCTTGCCAGCAGCTGGAAGCGGCGTCGACGCGGACGCGCTGGCACCCCTCGCCAGTGTGCAGAAGCGTTGAGAGCTGGTTGAGCGCTCCTTGGAAACTGAGCTTGAAGCACTCATACTTTCCCCTGAGATTCACCCAGTTTCCAGAGTCAGTGCTGGCGAGGAAAATGACGTGTCTAGCGCGATACTTCTCCAGGATAGTGACTTTCTGTTGAGGTTCCTTAAAACGCGTTGGTAGAAGCTGATCGGAAGCAAATTGT
>Ga0123519_10002106_pt1 | contig 33935 bp, 26 predicted proteins | sample YelNatPaOPRAMG02_FD_87396 | JGI IMG/M metagenome (GOLD analysis project Ga0123519, IMG submission 87396) | Hot spring microbial communities from Yellowstone National Park - Yellowstone National Park OP-RAMG-02 (version 2) | ecosystem: Environmental > Aquatic > Thermal springs > Hot (42-90C) ... | reverse complement strand
TGCGCTGCCGGGCGCTCCGCAACAGCTCCGGGGTGATGACGTAGCAGTTCTTGACCTTCTCGTACAGGTCCTGGTCTTCGAAGCGCTCGCGCTGCACCCGCGTCACATACAGCACGTCGGCCTCGCCGATGATCTCGGCCACGTCTGCGTGCTCGCTGAACTCCATGCCTTTGCCACGCACCTCATCGAGGAGCTCGGCAGGCATGCGCAGCACCTCAGGAGAAACGAAGCGCAGCCGTGCGCCAAAGAGCGAGAGCAAGCGCGTCAGCGAGTGCACGGTGCGCCCATACTTCAGGTCGCCAACCATGGCCACAGTCAGGCCTTCGATGCGGCCAAGTTCTTCCTGGATGGTGAACAGGTCGAGCAGCGCCTGGGTAGGATGCTCCCCTGTGCCATCGCCGGCATTGATCACCGGTTTGGTGGCATAGTCGGCGGCGATCTGAGCCGAGCCTACCTCCGGGTGGCGCAGCACAATGACATCGGCGTAGCATTCCAGGGTGCGCACGGTATCCGGCAGCGACTCGCCCTTGGTCACCGATGAGTAGCGCACCTCATTGATCGGGATCACGGCGCCGCCCAGGCGTTGCATGGCGGCCATGAACGAGGAGCTGGTGCGCGTGCTGGGCTCGTAGAACAGGTTGGCCAGCACGCGGCCGCGCAGCAGGTCAGCCGAGCCAATCTGCTGCACCATGTGCCGCATCTCCTCGGCCAGGCCAAAGATATACGCCAGTTTGTCACGGTCGAACTGGCGGACGGAGATGATATCTTGCCCATAGAAGCCATTGTTCGTGTTCGCCACAAGTTGGGCGAAGAGAGGTGCACGTCCCACAGCCATGACTCGTCCTCCTTAGCTCGTTTCAACAGTTCCAAGCCGCGCTTCCGTGCTGCAGCGCCCGGCCGAAGCCCGCCGGCGCACTCACGCGGCCATCGATACACACCGTTCTGCCCCGCAGGTCCACCCTCACGACCCGGCCCGCCACACGCCATCCTTCATACGGCGTCCAGCCGCACTTGGAGTGCAGCGCGGCGCCTGCGATCGTCCACGGCGCTTCAAGGTCCACTTCGACCGCAGCCTCCGGGAGGCGCAGGCCATAGACCCGCTGCGGGCCGTCGTGCAGCAACGCCACCAGCCGATCGAGCGACAGGCGGCCTTCGTGCACGGCCTGGAGCAAGAGCGGGAGCATCGTCTCCACCCCGGGGACGCCCGCAGGGGGGCTAGCGCCCCGCTTCTCCTCCAGAGTGTGCGGCGCATGGTCTGACGCCACAAGGTCTACCACCTCCAGGCTGCGCCACAGCGCAGCCACGTCGTCCGGCCCGCCGAGGGGCGGCTTCATCATGCCCAGGGGCCCCAGGCGGTCGGCGTCGGCCTGCGTCAGGAAGAGATGATGAGGGGCCACCTCGCAGGTCACTGGCGCGCCTTGCTCCTTTGCCAGCCGCACCAGGTCGATCTCCGCTGCTCGCGCCACGTGACAGATGTGCACATGCTTCCCTGTAAGCCGCGCCAGGCCGATGGGGATGGCCATGCTCAGCCCCTCCGCATGCACGGCGATGGGCCGGCCCGCGGGCCAACGCTGAAACGCCGCCAGCAGCCCGCCCAGGCTTTCCATGCGCAGCGGCCCATACGTGGGGGTGAGGTATACTTTCAGGCCCACCGCCTCCGCCGCGACGCCCTCCAGGGCCGTCTCGTCTCCAGCCCCCAGGAAAAGGCCATAGTCACAGCGCGCCCGGCCCTGGAACAGGTCCCTCTTGTGCGCCAGGCTCGCCCCGTCGACCACCGGCGGTGTGTTGTTGGGCATGTCGAGCACGCCAACAATGCCCCCTGCCAGGGCCGCCGCTGTGCCCGAAACCACATCCTCCTTATGCTCTCCCCCAGGCTCGCGCAAATGCACGTGAGCATCGATCAGGGCAGGCAACACCACGCGCCCCATACACTGCCTCCAGATGCCGGGCAGGCGCAAAAAAAGCCCAAAGCCTAGAGGCTTTGGGCTTCACTGCGCCACCTTGGGAAAAGAATCTCCCATCGGCAGAGCTTGCGCTCCGCTCCCGCCCTCGCCGATGGAAGCTTCCTGATGTCTCCCATTCCTCGCAGAACCCCCGGATTCATCAGGGGTTCATTATAGCACAGGACTCCTCTCCGGGCAAAATCGGCGGGAAAAGCTCACAGCTCCACGGGCCGCCGCAAGAGCTCGACGAGTAGCCGCACGCTGTTCAGCACATCCTGATAGTCCACCATCTCCGACGGCGTGTGCACGTTGCGAGTCGCGATGGAGAGCACCCCCACCGGCAGCCCTGCTTTGGTAGTCTGCATGGCCATGCCATCGGTCGTGCCCGCCTCGAGCACTTCGAGCTGGTAGGGCACCCCTGCTGCCCGCGCGGTATCCACCATCCACTGCCGCACGCCGCGGTGGCTCAGCATGCCGCGGTCCTTGACTTTGATTGCCGGCCCCTTCCCAAGGGCAACCGCCATGGTGTGCGCCTCGGGGGTGTCGCCGGTGAGGGTCACATCCACCGCGATGCCCAGGTCCGCGTCGAGGCCAAACGCCGCCGTCTGCGCGCCGCGCAGCCCCAGCTCCTCCTGCACGGTGAACGCCAGGTATACATCGTGGGGCGTCTCACCGAGCTCCCTCAGCACCTGCACCAGGATGGCGCAGCCGATGCGGTCGTCGAACGCCTTGGCCATCAAGCGGTCGCCGAGATCTACGAACTCGCGGTCGAAACAGCCCACATCGCCCACCTGCACCGGGCACGTCTCCCTGGAACTGGCGCCGACGTCGATGAACAGCTCATCGATCCGGGGCATATCGCTCGGCGACAGGCCTTTCTGTTCGGCGCCGATCGCGCCTCGCACCCCATTCGCAAAGCGCACACGCCCGCCGACCAGAGTGCGCGCCTGCACCCCTCCCAAGGGCTGGAAGCGCAGGAACCCCTTCTCATCGACATGGCTGATCACCACGCCGATCTCATCCATGTGCGCTGCCAGCATGATGCGGCGCCCGCCACCCTTGCCCTGCACTGTGGCAATCAGGTTGCCCAGGGCGTCCACCTCGACCTTCGTAGCCAGGCCCCGCACCTGCTCGGCGATCAGCTCGCGCACCCTGTCCTCCGAACCCGAAGGGCCAAAGGCCTCCACCAAAGCCTTGATCAGCTCCTTCACGCTTCCAGGCCTCCTTCCAGGCGATGCAGCGCCCCCCGCATGAGACGCACCGCATGATCAAAATCGTTCAGGCTCATCACCGACACCGGCGAATGGATGTAGCGACAGGGTACGGCCACCACCGCCGACGGGATGCCCTCCTTCTGGATATGGATGGCGCCGGCATCGGTGCCGCCAATGCCGGGCTGCTTGAACTGGTAGGGGATGCCCGCTGCCTCCGCCTCCTTCACGATCAAACGCACCAGCCGGCGGTCGCAGACCACAGAGCGGTCCATGATCGTGAGCGCCGGGCCTGCGCCCAGGCGCGTGGTCGGGCTCACATCCTTCTCCTTCGGGCTATCGTCACAGACGGTCCCCTCCAGAGCAAAGGCCACCTCGGGCGCCACCGTATAGGCGGCCACGCGCGCCCCGCGCAGCCCAACCTCCTCCTGCACCGTAAAGGCCGCATACAGGTCAAACGCGTAGCGATCCTTCAACAGCTCCACCAGCACGGCGCATCCGGCTCGGTCGTCGAAGGCCTTGCCCTTCACGGTGCGCAGGCCGCCTTCGTCCAGCGCCTGGAACGCGGTGTCGAAGGCCACATAGGTGCCCGGCGTGACCCTGCGCGCCACCTCGTCGGGCGCCATGCCCGTGTCGATCCCCATCTGATCGAAGCGCAGCACCCGCCCCCGCTCCGCCTGTTCGAGCAGATGGATGGGCTTGACTCCAATCACCCCGGGGATGCGCTCATCGCCGATGCGCACCCTTTTGGCCAACACGACGCGCGAGTCGATGCCGCCCACCGGGCTGAAGCGGATGGTTCCATCCCGCTCGACGTAGGTCACCATCAGGCCCACCTCGTCCATGTGGGCGCTCACCATGACCGACTTGGGGCCCGTTCCACCCCCATGGCCACGCTTCACCACGATCAGGTTGCCCAGGGCATCGACCCGGTACTCGTCGGCACACCCCTCGATTGCCTTGATCAGCACCTCGCGGACGGCGCCTTCGTGCCCCGAGACCCCATCGGCCTCCACAAGCTCCTGGATCAACACGGCTGACCTCCTTGCGCCCCCAGCTTCTTGACCTGCACGCTCAGCGCCCGGGCGAATGCGTCATCCAGTTCGGCAATGAACGCAGCCAGCAGCCGGCCGGCCCGTTCGATGTCGTGCGTGTCCACAGTCTCCACGGGCGTGTGCATGTAGCGCAAAGGAATGGAGACGAGCGCAGTCGGCACGCCCTCACGGGTCACCTGGATGGCCCAGGCGTCAGTGCCGCTGCGCCCCGGCGTGGGATCGATCTGGTAAGGGATCTCGTGCTGCTTGGCTGTGGCCACCAGCCGCTCGTGGAGCGCCGGATGAAAGTTCGCGCCTAGCCCGATGCACGGCCCACCCCCCATGGCCAGGGTCTGCCCTTCGGGCACACCGGGCTGATTGCCAAAGGTCACGTCGAGTGCGATCGCTGCCTGGGGCGCTACTCCATAGGCGCTGGTGGTTGCGCCACGCAAGCCGACTTCCTCCTGCGTCGTCGCCACAGCATAGACATCCCAAGAGTGGTGCCGCCTGCCCAGCAATTCCAGGCACAGCGCGATCGCCGCCACCGACGCCCGGTCATCAAGCCCTTTGCCGGCCACGTGCCCCCGTCCGAGATCGACGGCGTCCCGCCGGATCGTCACGACGTCGCCTACCTCCACCAACTCCGCAAGTGTGCCTGCAGCGATCCCGACGTCGATGAAGAGTTGGTCGATGGGTACCACCTCGTCGTTCTCGCCGCCTGAGAGCACATGCGGCGGCCGACAGCCGATCACGCCCGGCAACCTGCGCCGCCCGTGGACGGTCACTTCCTGCCCCAGGAGCGTCCGCACGTCAAAGCCCCCCACCGTGGTGAAGCGCAGGAAAGCGCCATCGACCTTGGTGACCATGAGGCCAATCTCGTCCATGTGGCCGGCCAGCATGATGCGCGGGTGCTCTCCGGAGGGCAGCCCCTCGCCCTCCTTGAAAGCGATGACGTTGCCCAGCGCGTCGGTCTGCACCCGGGTAGCCAGCCCGCCAAAGGTCTCGGCGACGATGCCCGCCACCTCACTTTCGGCACCCGACACCCCGCTGGCCTCGCTGATCCGTTTCAGGAACTCTGCAACCTGCACTCGTCGCTCCTCCCATCCGGCAGCCTCAAGGCTACCGCAACCATGCGCGGGCATGCCGCGGCACCCTGCAGGCAGTGCTCACGGCGCCTCTGCCTCGCGCACCCCTCAGTTGCGAACCAATGTGCCGGGCTGGCACCGCCGGCAAAAGCTGGTCATACGCTGTCGGGCGCGGAGCTCCGAGATCGCCTGCCCGCAGCGGGGGCAGGGTTCGCCTCCACGCCCGTGGACCTGCAGGAAATCGCGCACCTCGACCTCAATGCGGCTGCCCACACGGCCGCGCAGTGTCGCGATCGCCTCGCCCAGCACGCTGCGCATCGCCTGGTACAGCCGCTCGACTTGGTCCGTAGAGAGACGGGAGCACTTGAGAAAAGGGTTGAGGCGGGCGCGAAAGAGGATCTCGTCGGCATACGCGTTGCCAATGCCGGCCACGAACTCTTGCCGGGTCAAGACGCCCTTGATCTCGCCACGATAGCGCCGGAGTCGCTGGCCGAAAGCTGGCGCCGTGAGCGCGAGGTCCAGCGCATCAGGGCCCTGGCTGGCCAGGCCAGGCACGGCCGACTTGTCGGCGGTCACGTACACCTGGCCCATGTCCTTGGCATCGAGATAGGAGAGCGCCATGCCAGTGGAGAGGGTCAGCACGAGTGCCGCCCGCAGGCGCGCCGCCTCACCGGCTTCGCGCCATGCGAAGCGGCCGGCAAGTTTGGGGTTGACGACGAGGGATGCACCCCCAGAGAGGTCAAGCCAGAGGAACTTGCCCCAGCGGCCCACCCCCACGACCTGCCGGCCTGCCAACGACGCACCTGGGGGCTCGCCCAGCAGGTCGCGCACGATGGGCCGCCGCATCTCGGCCTGCACCACCGCCGCACCGGGCAGCACAGTGCTCAGGAACTCTCTGACCACCTCAAGGTCCGGCAGTTCGGGCATGGTCCGTTGGTGTCTCCATCGTCACCCTGGCCGAGCCGCACCGCTAGCTCAGGCGCGGCAACCTCCGCCCATCATCCCGCCCCGGAGTCGGCTCTGGCCCACTCCGCGAGGCCGCCCACGGGGGCAAAGCTTCTCCTGTGAATGGGGCACGGGCCCAGCCTGGCAAGGGCCTGTTGGTGAGCGGCCGTCGGATAGCCTTTGTGGAGCCTGAAACCGTAACCGGGCCAGGCTTCCTCCAGCAACCCCATCCACTCGTCGCGCACCACTTTGGCCACGATCGACGCCGCCGCAATGGAAAGGCACACCCGGTCACCCTTGACGATCGCCCGCTGCGGGCAGGAGATCTGGGGCAGCGGCAGAAAGTCGATCAGCAGAAAGTCTGGCGCCGGGGCAAGGGCCCTCACAGCCCGCGCCATCGCCCTGCGTGTGGCAGCGACAATGCCCTGTGCATCGATCTCCCACGACGAGGCAGCCCCCACGCCGATGCCCAGAGCGACCGCCTCGATGTCGCACAGGGCCGCCCGCCGCTGCCGCGCCGTAAGCAGCTTGGAATCCCTTACGCCACCCAGCCGCTCCAGCCGCTCGGCCTCGGCCGGCAACACCACAGCCGCGGCCACCACGGGGCCGGCCAGGCAACCTCGCCCCGCCTCATCGATCCCTGCAATGGAGTGGAACCCCTGCGACCGGGCCCACAGCTCGGCCACCAGGGTCGGCCGCGTTTCGGCCATCATCCGCTCCTGCGCGCCCCGCGCTGACTGCACCCGTTGCCGGCCTAGGCCTCAGCCTCCGAGGACACAGCGACCGGTGCCTGCCTTTGCGGCAACGCCTCGCGTCGCTCGCGAAGGCGCGACGCCTTGCCCCGCCGCCCGCGCAGGTAGTAGAGCTTGGCCCGCCGGGCGCGCCCATGCCGCACAACCTCTACCTTCTCTACGCGGGGAGAATGGAACGCAAAGGTGCGCTCCACGCCCACGCCGTGGGCCGCGATGCGGCGCACCGTGAACGAGGCGTCGGCACCGCCCCCGTGCATGCCCAACACGACCCCCTGGAAGATCTGCACTCGCTCTCGATCTCCCTCAACGATGCGGTTGTGCACGCGCACAGTATCGCCCGGCCGCAACTCCGGAATATTCGGGTTTGCTGCAAGCTGCACCACAGAACGCATAATGTCAGCCACGTTGCTACCACCTTTCGAGAAAAGTCACAAAGGGCGATTATAATACACGCCCTTTTCCCTGACAAATGGCACCGATGCCCGCTCAGGGCTTGGACCAAGTCGCACCGTTGTCACCCTGAGTACCCCAAGACTCGCGCAGCCCTGTGCGAAACAGAGAACGTCGAGCTGTCCTTGCGAGGAGACGGCGACCGCCGACGAAGCAATCTCCATCGTCGGTTGGGGATTGCTCCGCCCCTACCACCCTCCTTCGCCTACAAACTTGCCGCGCCGATGCCGGGGCACCCTGTGGGCCCGGCGTCGAGCGACTGGGAGCCCCAGAGCACACACCACACCCTGCATCCCCCACTGCAATGAAGTATCGCCAGGATACGCACCCTGTCAACCCGCCTGCGTGCCTACACATCGGCTCCTATCTGGCGCAGGAACTCGCGGTCGGCCTCACTCAGCTCGGCGCCGGCCAGAAGATCGGGCCTTCGTTGCCACGTGCGCAGCAGTGCCTGTTGGCGCCGCCAGCGCTCCACTTCGGCGTGATGCCCCGAGAGGAGTATCTCCGGGACTCCATAACCCCGCCACACGGGGGGCCGGGTGTAATGCGGGTACTCCAAGAGGCCGCTGGTGTACGAGTCCTTCAGCGCGCCCATGGGGTCTCCAAGGGCACCGGGAAGCAGCCGGGTGACGGCCTCGACCACCACCATCGCCGGGATCTCTCCGCCCGACAGCACATAGTCGCCGATCGAGATCTCGTCGTTGGCCAGGTAAGCGCGCACCCGCTCATCAAAGCCCTCATAGCGTCCGCAGATCAGGATCAGGCGCTCTCTCTGCGCCAGCTCCACCGCCACGCGCTGATCGAAGCGCCGCCCCTGCGGCGTCAGCAGGATCACCGGGGCATCGACATCGGCCGGACCGCTCACTTCGTGCCCCAGCAGGGCCTCCACCGCCAGCCATATCGGCTCAGGCTTCATGACCATGCCTCCGCCCCCAGCGTAGGGTGCGTCGTCGGTCACGTGGTGCCTGCCGGGCGCATAGTCGCGGATGTTGTGCAGAGCGATCTCGATGAGCCCCGCGTCGAGCGCGCGCCGCACAATGCTCTCCTCAAACACTCCACAGAACAGCCCGGGGAACAGTGTGAGGATGTCAAAACGCAGCATCTCGGGCCCCTTTTCTGCTTGCAATCGCGGCTGCCTCCGGCTATCATTGCAGGCTGCAAGCGATCGGCGTTCGGCTCTATGCCGGCTACCACAGACCGCCGGCGCACACCTTAGGAGGCAGCCAACATGGAACTCAAGACCGTGCGCATCGAAAAGCCTGACGACGTCAACTTTATCCTGGGCCAGAGCCACTTCATCAAGACCGTCGAGGACCTCCACGAGGCCCTTGTGCAGACCGTGCCGGCAATCAGGTTCGGCGTAGCCTTCTGCGAGTCCTCGGGCGCGCGGCTCGTCCGCTGGAGCGGCACCGATGAAGCCATGATCGAGTTGGCCCGCCGCAACGCGCTGGCCGTGGGCGCCGGCCACTGTTTCTTCATCTTCCTGGGCCCCGGCAGCTACCCCATCAACGTGCTCAACACCATCAAGATGGTCCCAGAGGTGTGTCGCATCTTCTGCGCCACTGCCAACCCTGCGGAGGTGCTCATCGCCGAGACCGAGCAGGGCCGCGCCATCCTGGGCGTCGTCGATGGCCAGCCTCCCCTCGGTGTGGAGGACTCCTCCGGCCAGACCTGGCGCAAAGGCTTCCTGCGGCAGATCGGCTACAAGCTGTAGAGGCGGGGTTTCCACCAGCTGTAGGGGCGGGGTCTCCCCGCCCCACCGCTGAATTTGAGCCCGCCCCACCGCTGAATTTGAGCCCGCCCCACCCGCCAGCCTTGCGCCCGCCCCTACAGCCAGCGCTGCGCCAGCACCTCCAGCCAGCCCTCGCCGCGCAGGGCATCGAGGACGCCGTTGACCGCCGAGAACAGAAGGGGGCTCCCGCGGCGCACTGCGATTACGAAGGATTCGTCGGTCAGCGGCGCCCCACGGATGGCGAGGCCCGGCCGGGCGCGCACAGCAGCCCGCGCTGTGATACCATCGGCGACGGCTGCATCCGCCTCGCCGGCCCGAACCATCTCCAGGGCCTCGTCGCTCCCGCGCGCCGCCACCACCTGCAGCGCCACGCCCACGCGGTCGCGCAGCCGCAGCGCCTCCGCATGAGCCTGGGAGCCCATCTCCACGGCCACCCGTTTGCCCGCCAGGTCGGCGTCGCTGTGTACGCGGGCGTCATCCTGCCGCGTCACGATCACCTGGCCGGCGTTAAAGTAACCACCGGTGAAGGTCGCCACAGTGCTGCGCTGTCGGTCATAGGGCAGCGCCGAGATGATCACGTCGCAACGCCCAGCCTGCAGCACGTCATAGAGCGCATCAAAGCCCACGTTCACAAAGGCCACCTTCAGGCCCAGCCGCCGCCCGATTTCCTGAGCCAGGTCCACATCGTAGCCACGGAACACCCCACCTTCCTCGATATCGAACGGCGGGTAGCTGGCATCCATGGCCACACGCAACACCCCCTCGCGTTGGATGCGCGCCCAGGTCTCGTCGCGGGCAGTGCCCGGCAGCCCCCTCGCGCCGAGCCAGAGGATCGCCGCCGCCGCCAATGCACACGGCACAAGAAGCCGAGCGCGCCTGGCCCACCTCCTCATGGCGCCCCACCCTCCAGGCTTGGCGCCTCGCCCCGAGCATAGCGCTGGACCTCCAGGTAGATCGGCCTGGGCGTAAAGTCAACTGCTACGAAGGCGAAATAGTCCTGGTATGTCTTCTGGGGCCAGGGGAAGCGAAAGGCCCACAACGCCACTGCTTTGCACCAGTCCCATTCCTGGAATGCCTTCTCGTAGGCGCGGATCGTGTAGGCGATCCGCTGCGCCGGCTTGACGGCCCGCGTCCAGCGCGGGTGATCGTTCCAGCCCCCCTCTGTGATCAGGCAGGGCTTGTCGCCATCGCCGTTCCTGACCATCACCTCGTGAGTCAGCTCAGCGCGGGCAAAGTTGACCGTGTCGGGCGAGGGGGGATCATCGGGCGCAAAGGTCCACCCATAGGCGTGGATCGCCATGGCATCGAAGGCCCCCTTCGCCCCCGCATCGTACATTCGCTGCAGGTAAGCCAGGTCGTCCATGCCCCATTCGCTGCCCGGCGGCTCGGTCGTTGGCGCAAGGCCCGCCGCCACCACCTGCACCGCCGGATCGGCCTCCTTGGCCCGCTGGTAACAGATGCGCAGGAGCCGAACGTAGGCCGCCGGGTCCACCGGCCGCTGCCCCCACTCCATGCTCAGGTTAGGCTCGTTCCAGATCACGATGTAGGGCACCCGGCTGCGGAAGTGGCTGACGAACGCGTACACAAAATCGCCCATGTCGGCAAAATGGGCCTCATCGAGATAGCGAAACGTGGTGCCCGCAGGTCGCGCCCACTCGGGCACAAAGTCGATGCGTCCGATCACCGTCAGCCCCTGGGCCACTGCGTGGTTCACCACGGTATCGGCGTGAGCCCAGTCGTAATGGCCCCTCTGCGGCTCGAGGTAGCCCCACGGAAAGTACTCCACATCCCACGGTGCGCCCATCTCGCGCACCATCTCCAGCGTGCGCTGGATCTTCCACTCCTCCACCTCGTCGGTCAGCCGCGTGTGCACTCCCATCTTCGGGTTGATGGTCACCACCGTGCGCCGCGGCCCAATCTGCACCGCTGGCGCCGGCGCCACCTGCAGCCAACCCACGGCGAGCGCCACCAGCACAAGGTAGGCACCCGTCCGCAGCGCTTGGGCGCGGGTCATGGGCACGGCCTTCCTGCGGCCGGCCAGCCCGAGCACCCCGGCCGCACCACGCCAGGCTCTCGCGAGCCGGTCAGCACCACCTCCCCTCCAAGGAATCCCCAACCTCACCTCGTACTCCCCACGAACGACAGAGCCAGCTCCTGGATGGAACCCAGGCAGGGCTCGCTCATGTCGAACCAGTGCAGGCGCGGGTCCTGCGGCCGGAACCAGGCATACTGGTGCCGAATAAAGTTGCGCGTGTTGCGCCGGATCTGGGCCAGGGCGTCTTGCAGGGCCACCTGGCCCTGCACATAGGCCGCCATCTCGCGGTAGCCGAGCGCCGAGAAGGCGGGCAGGTTCAGCGAATAGCCACGTGCGATGAGGTCACGCACTTCCTCTGCCCAGCCCGCGCGAACCATGGCATCGATTCGCCGGTCGGCTCGCTCATAGAGCGCCGGACGCGGCATGGTCAACCCAATCCACAGGAGGTCATACGGAGGCGCCCTCCGCTGCCGTTGGGCCCAAAAGGCCTGGCCCGTGCCATAGTACACCTCCAGGGCGCGCACCACGCGGCGCACGTTGCGGGGGTCGATGCGCTCTGCGGCTGCGGGGTCAGCCGCGCGCAGTTCATCGTACAGGGCGGCGCCCCCCTCGCGCTCAGCTCGCGCCAGCAGCACCTCGCGCAGCGCCGGGTTGGGCGCCACCCGCGGGATCGTCCATCCCTCCGCCACCGCCCGCACGTACAGGCCGGTGCCCCCCACCAGCATCGGTACCCGGCCACGCCCGGTGATGTCGTCCAGGGCGGCATAGGCCTGCTCCTGGTACTGGGCGAGAGTCAGAGTCTGATCGGGCTCCACCACATCCAACAGATGGTGGGGCACCCGGGCACGCTCCTCGGCGGTAGGCTTGGCCGTCCCGATATCCATATAGCGGTAGACCTGGCGCGAGTCGGCAGAGACGATCTCCGCATTCAGGTGGGCCGCCAGCTCCACGGCCACCCCGGTCTTGCCCACCGCGGTCGGTCCCACCAGCAGGATCAGAGGGCGCATCTTCACTGGCTCACCGCGTCGCGCAGGATTTCCACGCGGCGCACAAGGCCCCTGGCATCCACATCCACCGCCACCACGTCGATGCGCCAATCGACATCGCCGGCTTCGTGCTCCGCCAGGTAATGTTCGGCCACCCGCACCAGACGGGCCTGCTTGGCGCGGGTCACCGACTCCTCCGGCGTGCCCCACAGGTCGCCCCGCCGGGTGCGCACTTCTACAAACACCAGGCAGTCGCCCTCCTCCGCCACCAGATCGACCTCGCCCAGTGGGCAGCGATAGTTGCGCCCCACGAGGCGGTAACCGGCGGCTTCCAGGTGCGCGGCCGCCACCTCTTCTCCGCGGCGGCCCAGCCTATGAGGCGATTCGCCTCTGCCCGTCATCCTTCCCGCGCTCCTGCCGCAATCCACTCGCGGTGGCCGGTGTCCCGATAGCCCAGGCTGGCGGCGAGCCCCAACGACACCTCGTCACCCTCAGCCACCACGTACAGCGGTCGGACGCCCTGCGCCAGCAGCGCCTCCGTACACGCCGAGGCCACCGACTTGCCCCAGCCCCGCCCACGCCCTTGCGGCTCGGTGTACACATAGATCTCGCCAAAGTGGGGCGAGCGCCAATTGGTGCCCGCCGCCGCGACCACCCGCCCCTGCGATCGGATCTCGAAGCGCAGGCCACCGCCGGCGGCCTCCCCTTGCGTCACCAGCACGTTGAGCACCGGCTGGAACGCGCTAGGATCCAGCACCAGAACCGTCCCCACGTGCACCTCGGAAACGCGCACCACGTCTTCCACCACCGGCACATAGCGCAGGGGCAACGAGAAGCGGTAGGGCCGGCCAGCGGTCAGCGACTGCCGCAGGAGCGCTCGCAGCACCTCCTCACGTTCCGCGCGCGCGACCACCAGCGGCCGGAAGAGGTCCGCGCCCGTTGTGCAGGTCGCCACGAAGCCATCAGCACTGCCCAAGGCGTCGCGGTGCACATGGAGGCGCGTCAAAGCCGGCGAGTGGTACAGCGCATAGTACACCGTGAGCGCATCCCCGGGGTCCGTCAGCGAGAGCAAAGGGCGGATGGCGTCCCTGGCCCGCCCCAACTCCACACCGGCCGCATCACTCATGCTGGCGCCTCCTGCCGCCTCCGGGCCATCTGCAGCCCGTTGCCAATCTCCGCACTATCCTACTAGAAACCCTAGCCGTCGTCAACACCCAGCAACTCGATTCATCGCTCCCTTGACAGTTTGTTCCGCTTCGCCTATCATCGCCCACATGGATGTGCTGACCCGGGTGCGGGCCACCATTGACGCCTACGGCCTTTTGCCGCGGGGCGCGACGGTAGTCGTCGCCGTTTCAGGAGGGCCCGATTCGCTGTGCCTCTTGCACGTGCTCGCTGCGCTCCGCGGCGAGTACGGTATCGCCCTGCACGTGGCGCACCTGAACCACCGCCTGCGCCCCGAGGCCGAGGCCGACGCCGAGTTCGTCGCCGCGCTGGCCCAGAGCTGGGGGCTCCCTTGCACGGTGGGGGTGGCCGACGTGCGCGCCCTTGCTGCAGCCGAGCACCGTTCACTGGAAGAGGCGGCGCGCGTGGCCCGCTATCGCTTCCTGGCGCGGGTAGCCTGCCAGACGGGCGCCCGCTTGGTGGCGGTGGGCCACAACGCCGACGACCAGGTCGAGACAGTGCTCATGCACTGCCTGCGGGGCTCGGGCCTGGCCGGCCTCAGGGGCATGCGCCGGCGCGCTCCCTGGCCCGAGGCCGCGCGCGCCGATTGCCCGCCACCCAGCCTGATCCGCCCGCTTCTCGATGTGCCACGGCGCGCCATCGAGGCCTATGGCCATGAGCATGGCTTTGCGCCGCGGTTCGACCGCACCAACCTGGAGATGTCCCTGTTCCGCAACCGCATCCGTCACGAGCTCGTGCCTTTGCTCGAGACGTACAACCCCCGCATCCGCCGGCTCTTGCACCGCACCGCCGACGTCCTGGCCGACGACTATGATTACCTCCAGCACCACCTGGATGCCCTCTGGCCCCAGATGGTGCTGGTCGAGCAGCCCGAGGCGGTGATCCTCCACCGCGGCGCGTTCCGAGCCCTGCCGCCCAGCCCACAGCGAGGAGTCCTGCAGCGCGCCATCCGCACCCTGCACCCTTCTCTGCGCGACGTTGGCTGGCAACACGTGGAGCGCGCGCGCCGTGCCGCCCTCGGCGCCCCCGCCGGAGGCCTGGTGACCCTGCCCGCCGGGCTGGTCCTGGAGGTCGGCTACGATCGCCTCCTGCTGCGTCCGGCAGGTCGGCCCTGGAGCGAGCCGCAGATTCCCGCCATGGCCGAGCCAGAGCGCCGTCTGGCAGTGCCTGGCCACACTCCGCTCGCTGCCGGCTGGGCCATCGAGGCCAGGCTGGCCAGCGAGCCACTGGCCAAAGGCCAGGCGCGAGAGGTGTGCTTCGACGCCGAAAAGGTCGGGTCCGACCTCCGCCTGCGCACGCGCCGCCCGGGCGACCGCTTCCAGCCCCGTGGCCTCGGCGGGCGCCACAAGAGCGTGAAGGACTATATGATCGATGCCAAGGTCCCACGCGCGGTCCGAGCGCAGATTCCTCTCCTGGTCTCGGAGGAGGGCATCCTTTGGGTTGTCGGGTGGCGGGCGAGCGAGTTGGCTGCCCCCACGGCGGCCACCCGCCACTTCCTGTGTCTGCGCCTGCTGCCACCCGGGCAGGGCCGAGGGAGCGAACCATGATTCCCACGGTCACCCTCAAGCCCGGCCGTGCCAAAGCGGCACTGCAGAAACACCCCTGGATCTTCCGTGGCGCCATCGCGCGCCTGCCCCAAGAGGCAGGCAATGGTGACACAGTGCGTGTGGTCGACGAGGCCGGCGCGTTTGTCGCCTACGGGTACCTGAACCGCGCGTCTCAGATCACCGTGCGCCTCCTGAGCTGGGACGAGGGCGAACTGCCCGACGATACGTTCCTCCAGCGCCGCTTGCAACAGGCGCTGGCCTGGCGCCGCGACCGGCTCGGCTGGCCGGAGGGAGGCGCGTGCCGCCTGGTGTACGCCGAGTCCGATGGCCTGCCCGGCCTCATCGTCGATCGCTACGCCGGCTGGATCGTGGTGCAGTTCCTCGCACTGGGCAGCGAGCGCTGGAGAGATGCTCTCCTCGACTGGCTGCGCCGCACCCTCCGGCCGGAGGGGATTTACGAGCGCAGCGACGTGGACGTGCGCGAGAAGGAAGGGCTGGCGGAGCGAACCGGCCCGCTCTGGGGTCCCCCACCCCCCGCCGAGGTCGAGATCGTCGAGGGCGGGTATCGCTTCAGAGTAGACATCGCTGGTGGACAGAAGACCGGCTTTTACCTCGACCAGCGCCTGAACCGCCAGCGCGTGGCAAGCTACTGCCTGGGGCGCGAGGTGCTCAACTGCTTTGCCTACACCGGCGGCTTCGGCGTGTATGCGGCGGGTGCCGGCGCCGCAGAGGTCTGGCAGGTCGACTCTTCAGCCGACGCGCTGCGCATGGCGCGCGAGAACATGGAGCTGAACGGCTTCGCAGCTCCGGCCGACCACTATGCGGAGCGCGATGTCTTCCAGCTCCTTCGCGAGTACCGCGACCGCGGGCGTCGCTTTGACCTCATCGTGCTCGACCCGCCCAAGTTCGCCTTCGCTCAGTCGCAGGTCGAGCGCGCATGCCGCGGCTACAAAGACATCAACCGCCTCGCCATGGGCCTCTTGCGGCCCGGGGGCATCCTCGCCACCTTCTCCTGCTCCGGCGCCGTTGGGCAAGAGCTCTTCCAGAAGGTGCTCTTCGGCGCCGCCCTCGATGCACGCCGCGACGTGCAGATCGTCGAGACGCTCACCCAGGCGGAGGATCACCCAGTATTGTTGTCGTTCCCTGAATCGGCCTACCTGAAAGGCCTCATCTGCAGGGTGCTTTGAACCATCGTGGAGGGAGACTCATGCAACCACAGGAGGCAGCACGCCTCACCCAGCAAGTCCTCATCTCGGAAGAGCAGATTCGTCGTCGCATCCAGGAGCTCGGCCAGGCGATCTCGGCCGACTATGCCGGGCAGGACCTGCTCTTGGTGGCCATTCTGAAAGGCAGCGTCATCTTTCTGGCCGACCTGATGCGCGCCATCTCCATCCCCCACCAGATCGATTTCATGGCCGTCTCCAGCTATGGGGTGGGGGCCAGGATGTCAAGCGGCGTCGTACGCATCCTCATGGACCTCGCTGCCAACATCGAAGGGCGCAACGTGCTCATCGTGGAGGATATCATCGACACCGGCCAGACGCTGGACTATATCACCCGCATCCTTCGTGAGCGCGGCCCCAAGAGCCTGCGCATCTGCACCTTGCTCAACAAGGCCAGCCGCCGGCAGGTCGACATCCCGGTCGACTATATCGGGTTCGACATCCCCGATAGCTTTGTGTTCGGCTTTGGGCTCGATGTCGATGAGTTCCACCGCAGCCTGCCCTACGTGGCGGTGCTGAAGCCAGGCGCTTCCGCCCAGACCGAAGAGGACTGAGTGCCCGGGTTCGTAGCCGTCGCCTGGGCGCCGGCTACGAACCCGCCACCACAGCCCTGTAGGCTGCCAGCAGTTGCTGCGCCGCTGCTTCCCAGGTGAACCGCTTCGCCTGCGCCAGCCCCGCCGCCCGCAGATGTGCCCGCAGCCCCTCATCGCAGGTGACGCGCTCCAGCGCCTCGGCCAGGGCCTCGCTATCGCCGGGCTCGACATAGAGCGCCGCCTCGCCGCCTGCCTCGGGAAGCGAAGAGACTGGTGTGGTGACCACCGGGGTGCCACATGCCATCGCTTCGATCACCGGAATGCCAAACCCCTCATAGAATGAGGGGTAGGCCAGGCACGCAGCCAGGCTGTAGAGCGCCGGGAGGTCGTCGTCTCCTGCGTGCCCCACGAAGCGCACCCGGTCGCCCAGGCCCAGCTCGCCGACCTTCTGGAAGATGGGCTCATAGAGCCAGCCCTTGCCACCCACGATGACGAGATCGTGAGCAACCCGCCATCGCTCCACCAGGCGCGCGTACGCCTCGATCAACCCCGCCCAGTTCTTGCGCGGCTCCAGTGTGCCCAGGCCGAGGATGAATGGCCGCTCGAGCCTGTATCGGGTACGCACTGTGGCGAGAATGGTCGGGTCGGTGACCGGTCGAAAACGGGCTTCGACGCCGGGGTAGATCACACGTACGCGCTCCTCAGCGACCCCCAGCAGGTCGATTACGTCGCGCTGCGTGTTCTCCGAATCGGCCAGGATCAGATCGGCCCGCCCCACAGAGCGCGGCACGACTCGCTCCAGATAGGCACGGAGCACAGGATGGGCATACTGTGGCACGCGTAGGAAGGAGAGGTCGTGTACGGTCAGCACCGTGCGCGCGCGCAGCACCGGCGGCAGCACAAAGTCGGGCGAGTGGAAGAGGTCCATCGGCCCGAGAAACAGCTCCATGGGGATGGGGAGGCGAAGCCGCTGCCAAAGGAGCGAAGTCTCGCGGTCGGTCAGCGGTACCCGGCACGCGCGCCAGTTCGGCGCCGCAGGCACCGACCCGCAGCGCACGCCGCGCGCCGCAACGAAGAGGCGGTAGGCGTTCTCGCGGTCAAGCTCGGCCAGGGCTCCGATCAGGCCGCGGGTGTAGCGGCCAATCCCCGCTCCCTGGCGCACGGCGGGCGTGTAATCAATGCCGATGCGCATGCCTTACTGCGCCTTCGCCTGATCGGCGATCAGCCACGCCGCCAGGCCCAACATCAGCCCGATATGGATCCCCATGCCATGCACGTAGAGGTTGTCGAACAGGTTGTGCACGTTCAGGTGCACCCACATCCCCAAGACTCCCAACGCCACCCCCTGCCACAGCCCTCGCGAGCGGCGTACCGCCTGTACCGCCACCCATAGCCCGCCGCCCACCCACACCAGGTAGGCAGCCAGGCCGGGCAACCCGGCTTCCGCAGCGATATTGAGAAAGTAGTTGTGGGCATGGCCCAGGGGGTCGGGCCAGCGGGGCAGGGCATATTGCGGGTATGCTACCGGGTAGTTGCCCAGGCCGACGCCGGTCCAGGGGTGATCGCTGAACATGGCCAGGGCAGCCTGCCAGTGGGCAGCGCGCTCGACGACCGCAAAGTTGGCATCGTTCACTTCCACATCGCGAACGTCGAATGTGGTGAGGTCCGCGACGAAGCCACTGAACCGCTCCTCCAGCGCGCTCGGCAGCGGAACCCGCCCAAAGACCAGCAGGCAGATGAGCAACCCGGTCAGGCCGACGGCCACCACTGCGCGCAGCCAGGCTCCTCCGCGGCCCGCCACGACGGCAGCCACCCCTGCCGCAGCCCCCAGCCAGGCGCCGCGCGACCAGCTTGCAAACAGCCCCCCGCCGATCAACATCCCCGCACCCGCCGCGGCAGCCCACACGGAGGGCGAGGCCTCTCTGCCCTCGTGCTGCGCCTTGCCCGGCCACGCGGCCAACACCAGGCCCGCAGCCAAAGGCAGCGTCAGCCCCAGATAGCCACCGTAGGGGTTGGGCTGCTCAAAGGTGCCTGCCGCGCGCATGAAGCGGCCCATCAGCACAAAGCCCGGCGGACCTACCTGGGCAAAGAACTGGTAGAGACCATGCAACCCTTCCGCTGCCCCGGCGGCGAGCAGCGCCAGCACCAACATGAGCGCGCTCTCCCTGGTCACCAGGTTGACCACCAGCACCGCTGCCAGCCACAGCTCGGCCCACTTGAGCATCTCCTTGCCTGCGAGCAGAAGCGAGCTCGCCGGCAGGAACGAGGCCAGCATCGCCGCCAGGAGCACCAGGCCTGCGCCGGCGAAGCCGGGCCAGACCCACTGCAGGGAGCGCCGCGCCATCTGGCGTACCAGCCACGCCGCGGCGGTCACGGCCAACACCACTTCCTCGCCCCCCACCTGGGCCGGGCCCAGCGACAGGGTGCGCAGCGAGCCAAACGGCACGGCCAGCGCCAGGAGCGCCAGGCCCAGCGGAGGCCAGATCAAGATCACCACGCCGACTCCAGCGCCGGCCAGAAGGGTGGCAGCCGTGCTCAGAGGCCAGCTCGCCAACACCCAGGCGCAGGCGAGCATGAGCGCTGCCAGGGCCAGGCGCCCCAGCCAGCGCCCCTGGGGGAGGCTCTCCCACGGCCACCTCGGCATCTTCCCCGCAGCCTGTTCGCTGGTCCTTTCCACTACCACTCCACTCAGAGGGTCGTTACAGCCGGCCGTCGGTCTCCAGGCGTTTGCGGAACCAGGCAATCGTCTCTCGCAGCCCCTCCTCCACCGGCACCGTAGGGCTCCACCCCAGTGCCTGCCGTGCCCGAGTGATGTCGGGGCAGCGCTTGTTCGGGTCGTCGGCCGTGCGCATGTCCTTCGGCTTGACGAACTCGATCTCGGAGCGGCTGCCGCTCAAGCGAATGATGAGCTTCGCGAACTCGAGGATCGTCATCTCCTGCGGGTTGCCCAGGTTCGCCGGCTCCGACACATCCGAGAGCAAGAGCCGATACATCCCCTCCACCAGGTCGCTGAAGTAGCAAAAGCTGCGCGTCCGCATGCCATCGTCGTACACGGTGAGGGGCTCGCCCAAGAGTGCCTGCTTCACAAAGTTGGGCACCACCCGCCCATCGTCGAGGCGCATGCGTGGCCCGTACGTATTGAAGATGCGCACAATGCGTGTTGGCAGGCCGTGGGTGCGGTGATAGGCCATCGTCAGCGCCTCGGCGAAGCGCTTGGATTCGTCGTAGACCCCCCTTGGCCCCACCGGGTTCACGTTGCCCCAGTACCCCTCGCTCTGCGGGTGCACAGCCGGGTCTCCATACACCTCCGAGGTAGAGGCCAGCAGGAACCGCGCGCCTTTTGCCCGCGCCAGCCCCAGCGCCTTGTGGGTGCCCAGGGCGCCGACCTTTAGTGTCTTGATCGGCTCGTTCAGATAGTCTACCGGGCTGGGCAGCGAGGCCAGGTGCAACACGGCGTCCACGTGCCCTTCGACGTAGATGTACTCGGTGACGTCATGCTTGATGAAGTGAAAGTTGTCGTTCCCCGCCAGATGCTCGATGTTCCGCGTGCTGCCGGTAATCAGGTTATCCATCGCGATCACCTGATGCCCTTCAGCCAGCAGGCGATCGCACAGATGAGAGCCGATAAAGCCGGCGCCGCCGGTGATCAGAATGCGCATGCTACCCCGTCCCGTCTTCTATCCCAATGGCTCGCCGCCGCCCGCCGCGGCCGACACGAGAGTGCAGTATATCAGAAAGGCCTCTCCTGTCAATGACCCTTTTGCCCGAGAGCGTACGCCAAGCCTGCGGGCCGCTTGGGCAGGAGCCGGGCTACTCGCTTCGCTGCCTTCCGGCCCTAACCCAAGGTAGGTTTTGGCGGGTTGGCGCGGGTTGCCGGCCGCCCCGGGGCGGCCGGCAACCCGCGCCAACCCGCCAAAACCCCAAAAGGTCCCCGCCGGGCTGATGCGGGGCTATGCACCCGGCTTCCGCAGGCCCTCAGCGGGCTGCCTCTCGCACTCGTCCGGGATACTCGTCTTGCCTCGCAAGGCCCGCCATGGCCCGCACGAGCCCGGCCGCCAGCGCGCAGAGCCCCGCCAACTCGACCACAAAGAACGCGGCATCGATCAGCCCATGGCTCAGCATATCGACCATGGCCGCGATCAGCCCGATTGCCAGCGCGGTCAGCGCCTGGTCACTGCGGCGCTGCCACACACCCACCGCGCGCCGGAAAAAGCTCCACTCCAGCCAGAGGAAGGCCAGCAGGCCCGGCAGGCCCATGCGCAACCAGAAATCGAGCAGCCAGTTGTGCGGATGCGACAGGTTCGGCTCGCTCATCGCCTCAGGGCGAATGTAGCTGTGGTAATGGCCCAGAAAGTTGTCGAGGCCCACGCCCAAGAGCGGATGGTCGCGCACCATATCCCAGGCTGCCTCCCAGAGCTTGATGCGCAGCAGGCTCGTCCCTTGCAGGGAGATGAGCGAAGCGAAGCGCGGCGTCCGCAGGACGGGCACCAGCACGAGCGCTCCGGCCACCGCCACCGCAGCCGTGGCCAGGCGAGCCCGCCTTCCCGTCAGGAGCCCGATGGCCACCAGCGCTGCCGGCATGCCGAGGAAGAGGGCGCCCTTGGAGAAGGTCAAGACCAGACAGAGCCCAGCAGGCAACGCTGCCAGCCCATACAGCCAACGGCGCCGTCCTCGCGGCCCGGCGAACCACATGGCCAGCATCACCGGCAGGATGCGCCCCAACACCAGGGCCAGGTTGTTGGGCGAGCCATAGATCCCGCGCACCCGACGCACCCCTTCGGCAACGATGACCTGGTCTGTCCACCCGTACTGATTGAGCCCTTGCAAGCTGACTACGGTTCCGCTGAGCACCAGGATGTCGGCCAGGCGCAGGATCCCAGCCCGGTCGAGGCGCGCCTGGCGCAACAGCCAGTAGAGGAAGGCCGCCTGCAGCACCACCACCCTCAGCTCACGCAGGCTCAGCCTCAGATTCTCTGAAGCCAGCAGCGAAAGCAATGCCGCGCCCACGACCAGGGCGAAGCCCACGTCGAGCGCGTTCAGGCCCCTCAGCATGGCTCGCAACTGCTCTATGAGGCCACCTGCTCCGCCCCGCCCGCGCACCCTGCGAGCAACGGCTGCCAGCTCGCGCCACGCTTGGGCCGCTACGCTGACAAGGGTCACCAACTCGAGGTACGAGAAGTGGAGCGAAGCAAACCCTTTCTGCAGCGGCGCGAGGGGCACAAGGAACACGGCCAGCATCAGCCCCACATCGGGCCGTGCCGCTACCAAGAGGGCAAGCACGGCCAGCGCAGCCAGCGAAAGGAGCAGCCAGGGTGATAGGGCCAGCAGTGCCAGGGCAACCGCCCCCGCCGCAAGCGCGGGCCAGGGCGCAAGGCCACGCCAGGCTGCCAGCGCCCCAGCGTACCAACGCCGCCAGGGGTACGGCCGCAGCAGCCACCAGAGCCCAACAGTGGCCGCCAACATCGCCAGGCAGGCGGCGGCCAGCGCCCACAGCGGCAGCCAGGCCGGCCGCTCGCGCATCACCACCACGCCGACTGCCGGCGCCGACTCCTCGACCTGTAACACCAGGCAATGCTGGCCCGTCGGCAGCCCTCGCACCGCCACGGCCTGCCGCCCACCTGCCACCGCCACCGTGCCCGAGAGCGGCCGGCCATCCACCTCCACAAGCCTCCAGCGGCCCGGGCCCAACAGGTCCACCCGGCTGCCCCAGAAGCTCACCTCCACCCGGCTACCGGTCACGGCCAGTGTGTGCTGGCCCGGGTACAACGGCTGCGCCGTATGCGCCGCCTCACGCAATGCCTCGTACAGAGGCCCCGGCTCTCCCTGCCTGTCGAGCAGGCTCAGCCCCCAAACCGGGTCATCCGCAGGCGCCGCCGGTTGCCAGGCCGCGTAACACATCAGGCTCAGCCAGGGCCACTCCTGGCGTGCGCGCGCCATCGCATCCAGGTCCCGCTGGTGCTGCCTGGCGGCCCGGTCGTCGCCCCAGGGCGACGACCAGCCCTGCCAGCCCTCCGGCAACGCATTCCACCCCCACGTCACAGCCCAGACGGGCTTGGCCGTGTCGCCGTGGCGCACCATCTCCTCACGCACCGCCACGAGGCGGGAAAAGTTGAGGATTCCGGGGTCCACCGTGCGATCCTCAGGGCCTGACCAAAAGCCATACGATTTGACGGCTACGGCGTCCCATTCGCCACGCCCGCCGGCATCGTACAGCCCACGCAGGAACACGAGCTCACTCATGTTTCGCCCGGCCGTCTCGGTCGTGGGAGCCAGGCCGGCGGTCGCCACCACCGCAGCGGGGTCCACGGCCAGGATCTGAGCCCTGGCCGCGCGCAGCAACTGCAGATACTGGGTCGGGTCGGGGTCGCGTTCGCCCCAGTGCGGGTAGATGTTCGGCTCGTCCCACACCTGATAGCACGCAACTGCCTGGCCATAGCGGGCAGCAAAGGCACCTGCGAACGCAGCCAGATCGGCCGGGTCACGCGGCGGGGCCAGGGGGTTATTCACATCCTCCGGCGCCCGCGCCCAAGCCGGCGCACCATCCAGCACCGCGATGATGCCCAGCCCCCGCTCCCGGCAGGCGCTCACGATCCTATCCCACTGCTCCCACCGGTGCCTGCCAGGAGCCGGCTCGATCTCGGCCCAGGGGAAACGTTGCCGCACCCAGCGAAAGCCCCCCGCTGCGAGGAGGTCCAGCGACCGCCCCAGCGCCTCGCCGTCGGGGTACTGCTCCAAGGCTGTGTTGACACCCCAGGGATCCACACCCGCCGCGGCCGGAAGTGGCGTCCCAGCGAAAGCAATGCCCCGCTGCTCATACCGCACGCTTTGCCAGCGCGACCAGAGGCACCAGGCACCTGTGCTGCCTGCCCCCAGGTAGGCGAGAGCGGCCATGAGCGCCAGGGCATGCCGCCACCAGCCCGCCCCCGCCGGCCTCATAGCCCGCCTGTCGGCTAGCCAACCCGATCCATGTGTCATCGGACGTCGCTCCCCAGCCCACCCTTTCTCACGGCCCCCAGGATGGGAAGGAACTATCGCCAGGCCCGGAGGTCAGGCACAGCGTCTCCCCGCCGTCGATTGCCGAGGCGTACAGTTGCCAGCACCCCTGGCGATTGGCGGCGAAAGCAAGCCAGCGGCCATCGGGCGACCAGGCGGGGTAGCGATGGTCCCAGGCCCCATCCGTCACCTGGCGCAGCCCGCTGCCATCGGCATTCATGACATAGACTTGCCAGTACCCTGCCCGCCGGCTGGTGAAGGCGATGGCCTTGCCATCAGGCGACCACCGCGGCGACTCGGCATAGGAGGCCACCCGGCGATGGTTGCTGCCATCGGCATCCATCAGGTACAGGCTGATGGATGCCGACACCTCGCCGGCAGTCTCCTGATCCGAGTCGAAGGCCAGAGTCTGCCCGTCTGGGGACCAGTCCGGCGCCTCGTGGTTGCCCACCATGGGCGTCAGCCGCGTCTCCCCGCTGCCATCGACGGCCGCCACATAGATGTCGGACTGCCCGTTCCGGTCCGACTGGTAGGCGATGCGCAGTCCATCCGGCGCCCAGCAGGGTGCCCATTCCTCAGATGGCGCAGCCGTCACCCGTCGCACTGCCCCATCCTGTGGGTCCATGACATAGATCTCCGAGTTGCCGTCGCGCCGCGACGTGAAGGCCAGCCTGCGCCCGTCGCGCGACCATGCCGGGTAGAGATCATCCGCCGGGTCGTTGGTCAGGCGCTGTACGCTCTGCGGCCGGCCGGGGATGAGGGTGTACACGTCCCAATTGCCGTCCTGGTTGGCGGCAAAGGCGATCTTGCCCGGCAGCGGCTGCGCCAACTCCACCGGTGTCTCGGCGCTGCCTTGGGCCGCAGGCGCCCATCGCACCGCCTGTGCCCGCGGCTGTGGCCGCCGCACCAGGTAGAAAAAGTCCAACTGGAACGGCTTCAGGAAGAAGGTGTCAAAGCCGCGCATGTCTGCCAGCAGCTTGCGCCCGGTCACGGCCGGTGGGCCGCCCGCCTGCGCAGGCTGCACCTCATAGGTGATGAACGCCACGTGGAACTCGTCGACGTCGAGCTGCATGGCGTACCAGGCGCCCGCCATCTGCAGCGCCCTGGCCAGCGTGTAGGCGGAGAGAGAACGCCCGCACACATACAGCAGGTGGCCATCCTTCGTCACGCCCAGGCCCGAGCGGTACAGGTACACCTCGTCCGACACCGACAGCCCCCACAGCGTGAGCTTGCCCGTCTCTGCCGTGATCGCCCCGTTCTCGATCAGCGGCGGGCAGTTCTGCCGGTAGGAGACCATGTCGGGCGTCTGCACCAGGTCGCGCCCCCAGGTGCCCATGCGGATCGTCCCGTCCTCATATACCGCCACGGTAGCCACACCGTCGCGCGCCGGCAGGTACACTTTGCGGTCCACCATCATGCCGTACTGCCCATGCATGGCTGCAAACCCGCCGTTGAAGGCCGCCACGAGCGCGGGCCAATCCTCGTTGGGGATGACGCCGCTGCCCACCAAGCCGGTGGTGGGCCGCGGCTCCCAGGTGCCGGGCACCATCTTGAGTTGCAGCAGCGCGGGGTCGATGTCGATGACTTCCACCGCAGCATAGGGTCGTGCAGCGTCAGGCTTCACACTGCCGCGCCAGACGATCCCGTCGGCCAACAGCCGGCCTTCAGGCGTCGGCATCGGCGAGGGTGTCGCCTGCACGGCGGGCCCGGCCGGCGTCGTTGGCTCCCCCTCGGCAGCCACCGGCAAGGGCGCCGCCGCCGCAGAGGGCGAGCGCATCAGCTCAGGCTCCGGCGTCACCGGGGTAACAGCCCGGCCATGGGCCAGCCGAGTGAGCCAGTCAGTCACCACGAAGAACACATTCTCCAGGAAGGCGATCTTCTCCGGCCCCACGCCCGGCAACTCGCGCACCCGGCTCACCAGGTTCGGCAGCCAGGCCTGTTCGCCTCTGGCCGCCGGCACATAGCGCAGGTCGGCCTCGCCCGGCGCCACACGGCGCGCCTCTGGGTCCACGCTCACGAGGTCCCGCTGCTCTCCCCATGTCACCGCCATGTCCAGCCACGCTCTGCCGGCGGCATCCCGCCAGGCGAGCACTATGCTGTCGGCGGGCCGCTCCAAAGCATAGACCTGCGGGTGCGAGGGATCGCTGATGCGCACGCAGGTGATGCTCTGGACACGGCCTCCCACGCAGGTAGGGAAAGCCAGCCACCCCCCGCAGGCCACCGGCGCGCCCTCGTCGCCCGCTGGCGTCTCCAGGAGCGCCGCTGCCTTGCCCAGCCGGCCAAGGCGCCCGTCGGCGTCGACCTGGACCTCGGCGCTGTACACATCGTGGTTGCCATCCACACTGGCCAGCGCTGCAAAGAACAGTCGGCACGTGCCGGGCGCTCGCCACACCCCCTCTTCGCCCGCCCACACCGGCTCCGAAACCTCGCGCCACCCGGCTTGCGCCAGGGCCGCTGCCGCAGCCGCGCGCGCCGGCGCCGGCACATCCGCCACCACCACGGAAGGCATTGCCCTCCGCCAGGGATGCTGAGCCACCACCACGGAACCGACGACCAGGGCAAGGATGCCACCCAGGGCAACGGTAGGAATACGCCGGGGCATAGCGGCCTCCTTTGCGCAGCCTCAGTACAACCCGCACTCAGGGGGGGTCCGGATCATCCTGTGGACAACCGGCTCGATATACGCCACACCGCCTCGCCCATAGCCAGCGTTGACGGCGAGATTATAGCACAAATTGCACCCCTTGGCACGGCGTCGGCGCCAGCCGAGCCGCGGGCGCGTAGGGGCCCCTCTCATTTGCCAGGCCGGCTCAACTGTGCTAGAATACTCGCGTCACTGGGGGATCGTCCAGCGGCAGGACAGCTGACTCTGGATCAGCCGACCGAGGTTCGAATCCTCGTCCCCCAGCCACGAGAGTCTTCCCCGGCGGAAGACTCTTTCCTTACCGGGCGCCACACTGCCCGGCGTTGGGAGATCGTCTAGCGGTAGGACAGCTGACTCTGGATCAGCCGACCGAGGTTCGAATCCTCGTCTCCCAGCCTCACCCACTATTGGGGGATCGTCTAGCGGCAGGACATCGGACTTTGGATCCGCGAACGGAGGTTCGAATCCTCCTCCCCCAGCCAGAACCCAAGGCCGACCGGCCGCTCCACAGCCGGCCGGCTCTTTTTTTCTTTCCCAGTTGACCCCCAGGCGCCTCCGTCGTAAGATAGAAGCATCTGTGTGCCTTTCCAAGCCACAGGGGCATGCGCGCTCCCCAGCGCACAGAGCAGCGCAAGCATGGCTCGGGGCGCCCGGTGGTTCACGGCTGCCCTGCCTCGCCTCACACGTAGAGAGGTGCCCATGACCTCCAGCCTGAGCTTCCTTGCCTTCGACCTCGGCGCCGAGAGCGGCCGGGCAGTCCTCGGTCACTATGACGGAGAGCGCCTGTCCCTCGAAGAGGTCCATCGCTTCAGCAACGGCCCTGTGCCCGTCCTGGGCAGCCTGCACTGGGATGTGCTGCGCCTGTGGGCCGAGATCACGTCGGGCCTGCGCGCCGCGGCCGCCAAGGCCGAGAACGCCCTCGCCGGCATTGGCGTGGACGCCTGGGGCGTCGACTTTGCCCTGCTCGCGCCCGATGGCTCTCTCCTCGGTAACCCCTACCACTACCGAGACCAGCGCACGGACGGAATGATGGGGGAAGCCTTCCGCCGGGTGCCCCGCGAGGAGGTCTATGCGCAGACCGGCATCCAGTTCATGCAGATCAACACGCTCTACCAGCTCCTGGCCATGGCCAGGCAGGGCTCACCCATCCTCGCCGCTGCGCAGACGCTTCTCACCATACCCGACCTTTTCCACTACTGGCTGAGCGGCTGCCAGGCCAACGAGTTCACCATCGCCACCACGACGCAGTGCTACGACCCGCGCCGCGGCGGCTGGGCGATCGATCTGCTGGAGCGCCTGGGCCTCCCAACCCACATCCTGGGTCGCATCGTGCCGGCCTGCACTGTGCTGGGGCACTTGCTGCGAGAGGTGGCCGCTGATGCTGGCTGCCCGCCGGTGCCGGTGATCGCCCCAGGCTCCCACGATACGGCCTCAGCCGTGGCCGCCGTGCCCGCCTCGCGCCGCGACTATGCCTACCTCAGCTCGGGCACCTGGTCTTTGATGGGCATCGAGGTCGAGCAGCCGGTGATCAGCGCCGAGAGCCTGGCAAGCAATGTGACCAACGAGGGCGGCATAGGCGGCACGTTTCGCCTGCTCAAGAACATCATGGGCCTCTGGCTGGTGCAGGAGTGCCGCCGCGCCTGGGCGCGCGCAGGCGGCGCCCTCTCGTACGACGACCTGACCGCGCTCGCCGCCGAGGCCCCGGCCTTTGGCCCCCTCATCGTCCCCGGCGATGCCCGCTTCCTGCCCCCTGGCGATATGCCAGCACGCATCCAGGCCTTCTGCCACGAAACCGGCCAGCCCATACCCCAGACGCGCGGCGAGATTGTGCGCTGCGCCTTCGAAAGCCTGGCCCTCGAGTACCGGCGCGTCCTCACCGAGCTGGAGCGGCTTTCCGGCCATGCGCTGCCCGTGCTCCACGTGGTGGGCGGCGGCTCGCGCAATCGGCTGCTCAACCAGCTCACCGCCAACGCCACCGCGCGCCCGGTCATCGCCGGCCCAGTGGAGGCGACGGCCACGGGCAATATCCTGGGCCAGGCGCTCGCCCTGGGCCACATCGGCTCGCTGGCCGAGGGCCGCGCCCTCGTGCGCCGCTCCTTCGAGGTCGTCACCTTCGAGCCCGAGCATTCCGCTGCCTGGGATGATGCCTACGCGCGCTACCTGCAACTCGTGGCGCGTACACAGACCGGGTGAGCCACTACCATCCGCACACAGCGAGAGGAGAGAACCCATGGCCCAAGATGCTGCCTACGACCTCCTCGCCGAGGCCCTGACCGCCAGGGGCACCGACGTACAGGCCGTGAAGGATGCCCTCAAAGCCCAAGAGATCGAAACGCCCTCCTGGGGCTATGGCAACAGCGGCACCCGCTTCAAGGTCTTTGCCGCTCCCGGCGCCGCGCGCGACGTCTATGAGAAGATCGCCGACGCCGCCTTCGTCCAGCGGCTCACCGGTATCGCCCCTTCCGTTGCCCTGCACATCCCCTGGGACCGGGTTGACGACTGGCCGGCCCTCACCCAGTTCGCCGCCAGCCAGGGCGTGCGCATCGGCGCCATCAACCCCAACCTCTTCCAGGACGATGCCTACAAGCTCGGCTCCCTCTGCCACCCCGATGCGGTGGTGCGCCGCCATGCCGTCGAACACATCCTGGAGTGCATCGGGATCATGCGCGCCACCGGCTCCCGCATCCTGAGCCTGTGGCTGGCCGATGGCACCAACTACGCCGGGCAGGACTCGCTGCGCGGGCGCAGACGCCGGCTCGAAGAGGCGTTGTACCAAGTGTACAGCGCTCTTCCACCCGCCACCCGGCTCCTGATTGAATACAAGTGCTTTGAACCTGCGTTCTACGCGACCGACCTGGCCGACTGGGGCAGCGCCGCCACGCTCGCTCGCAGGCTGGGCCCCCAGGCCCAGGTGCTCGTCGACACCGGCCACCACGCCCCCGGCACCAACGTCGAGCAGATCGTCGCGCTGCTCCTCGACGAGCGACTCCTGGGCGGCTTTCACTTCAACAGCCGCAAGTATGCCGACGATGACCTGATCGTGGGCACGGCTAACCCCTTCGAGCTCTTCCTCATCTACAACGAGCTCGTCGCCGCGGCGCAGGATAGCGACCCATCCGTGGCCGAAGGCGCCCGCCAGGTGGCCTACATGATCGACCAGAGCCACAACATCGAGCCCAAGCTCGAAGCGATGGTGCAGTCGGTCGTCAATTGCCAGGTGGCCTTCGCCAAGGCTCTCATCGTCGACCGCCGCCGCCTGGCCGAGCGCCAGGCCGCCGGCGACGTGCTCGGCGCCCATCGCGTGCTTGTCGACGCTTTCGAGACCGACGTCCGCCCCCTCGTGGCGCGCGTGCGCGAGGAGATGGGCGTGCCCCCAGATCCCATCGAAGCCTGCCGCACCAGCGACTATCTGGCCCGCATCATAGCCGAGCGAGGCGCAGCCGCCGCCAGCAGCGGCTACCCGGGCGCGTAGGGGCCACGCCCGCGCGTGCCCGGGCAGGCTCGGGCGCAGACGGCATCCAGCCTGCTGCGCGCGCCTGGCCGCGAGTCCCAGGTCAAGCGAGGCATGACGCGAAACAGGGATTAACAGGATAGACGGGATGATGGCGCCATAATCCTGCCCATCCTGCGAATCCCTGTTGATCGTTCCCCCAAGGGCTCCCAGCGCGAGCGCAAACAGGTGCCCACGCTACCAGAGCTGCAATTGGTGCCCGCCGCCCACGCGGTACCCGCGGATGCGGCGGGCCAACTCCTCGGCATTGGCCAGGCCGGGCTCCAGAGCCTCTGCCCCGGCAGCCAGCAGCGCGTCGCAGCCGGGGCTGCCAGGCACGGCAAAGACGAGGCGGCCCTGCCGCTGCGCTCTGGCGCCGGTATCCACGCTGCCCCCACGAGCGGCCGCCTCGACGACGATCACCGCCCGGCTGAGCCCGCTCACGATCCGATCGCGGGCCATCAGGTGGGGGCCGGAGGGGCGGGCGTTGGCGTGCAGTTCGGAGATCAGCGCACCCCGCCGGGCAATGGCCTCGGCCAAAGACCGGTTCTGGCGGGGATGGATGGCGCAGAGCCCACAGCCGAGCACCGCCAGCGTGCGCCCCCCGGCAGCGTCGAGGGCGCCGCGGTGCGCGGCAGCGTCAATGCCGAGAGCGAGCCCGCTGACAATGGTGATCCCTAGCGCAGCCAGCTCGCGCGCCAGGGCCTCGGCCCGCTCTACGCCAGTGGGCGAGGCCTGGCGGCTGCCGACGATCGCCACCGCAGCGTCGTCGGCCGCGCTCAGCGCGCCGCGCACGAACAGCAGGGGCGGCGCATCGGGCAACTGGCGCAGGTTGGCGGGGTAGCTCTCGTCATCCCACGTCACGGCCTCGATCCCCAAGGCCGCGAGCCGCTCGAGCTCGTGCGCCAGCGCAGCGAGCGACACGCCGCGCAGTTGCTCGGCCATCGCTTCGCTGATTCTGGGGACCTTGGCCAGCTCGCCAACCGGCGCTGCCAGGGCCGCCTCGATGCTTCCAAAGCGCTCCATCAGCTTGCGGGCCGTGGCGCCGCCGATGCCACCCACTACGCTCAGCGCCAGCCAGTGCACCTTGCTCATACTCTGCTCCCAGCTCGTCATCCGTCGGCATGGATGGTGCGCGTCAGGGTCAGCACGCACAGGCGGGCCGCCCCTCCCGCGCGCAACACGCGCGCCACCTCGCGCAAGGTTTCCCCCGAGTCATAGAGATCGTCGATCACCAAGAGCGCCTTTCCCCTCACGTCGCCGCGCACGGCAAAGGCGCCGGCCACATTGGCCCGTTTCTGGGCCAGCGTACGCATCTCCTTCTGCGGCTGCGTGGGGCGCACCTTAGCCAGCACCGTCCATACCGGCCGCCCCAGGCGCGCCCCCAGCGCACGCGCCACGGCCTGCACGGGGTGCTGCGGGCGGGGCGTCGACGGAGGGATGGGCACCAGAGCGTCGACAGCAGCCAGCTCCGGATGCGCCTGGCACAGCGCAATGGCCTGGTCGACCAGGGGCGCGAGCGCACGGGTGTCGCCCAGGTATTTGAGGCGGTAGGCAAGCTCGCCCAGGCGGGTGCGGCCCCACTCGGCCCCGGCGAAACGGCTGTGGGCGCCCAGCGCCCACCCCGCCTGCCAGGGACCAGGCAAAGGTCGCGGGTGGGCGCGCGCCAGAAACGATGCCACGCTGTCGCCACCGGCCTCACAACGCCCAGGCTCCGGCCCTTGTTGCGCGCAGCCTGTCTCGCGCTTCACCGCCTCCACCACGCAACGGATCTCGCCATAGGAGATTCCCTCGGGCAAACAGGCCTTGATCGGCGCCAACGCGGCCACGCTGCCCACCCGCGCGATGGCCGCCCGCACCTGGTCTGCCGTAGCGCTGGCCACTACCGCCTCGAGGGCCACCTGGCCCTCGCCGATCAGCCGGGCCAGATGTGTCCAGATCGTGCCCTCGCACAGGTTGCGGGCAGCCGCAATCTCAGCCGGCGACAGCCCCTGGGCGAACATCTGAGCTGTAAAGGCCACAGTGCCGCCCGCCTGTTGCTCGGCCTGCTTGATGGCCACCGCCTGCTCCGATACTGCTCTGGGCAGCCTCAACGCCATGGCGGAGCGCGTCGCCAGGGCATGCTCACCCTGGGGCGTCAGGCGCAGCACCGGCTGATCGCCGCCCACCACCTTCAAGTCGCCATGGCGCACCAACTGCCCGATCAGCCCCTCGATCTCCCGGACTTGGAACACGGCAAGCCGCCCGAAATACGGGCTGCGGTCGTACCCGTAGCGCGCCATAGCCTGCGACCGCGAGCCTTTGAGCATCTGGGCCAGCCGACGCCGGCCCACGCCCCACCTCAGCCGGCGCGCGGCATCGAGGATGACCAGCGCCAGGCGCTCGGCCTGCGGCAACTGCTCGACCGGGCGTGCCGACACCTTGGGTCGAGGCACCCGCCGCGCTGCGCAGTTGTCGCAACAGAAGGGGGCCTCGGCCGGCCCGCGGTCGCCGAAATGGTCCAGCAGCAGGCGGCGCCGGCAGGTGCTCGCCTCCGCGTAGGCCACCATCTTGGCCAACTTCCCCAGGCGCAGCCGGCGGCGCTCTTCGGTCGCCTCGGCCTCCCGCCGGAGCGCGCCCTCATCCCACGCCCCCACGCTGAGGAGCATGCGCGGGCCATGGTCGCCCAGGCGGCCGACACAGCCTGCCCCTTCGAGCTGGGCCAGGCCGACCCTCACCGCCACCTCGGGCAGCCCCGTCGCCAGCGACAGCTCGGCAAGGGTGGTCCAGAGCCGCGAGCGGCCGGCGGCACACAGCGCACCGTGGATGGCGCGCAGGCCGTCGATACCGGGCGTGTCATTGCGGATGAACCACTCCTGCAGGGCGCGATCCCGTGGCGCATAGAGGAGCACGGCGCGCGCTGGCTCGCCATCACGGCCAGCCCGGCCAGCCTCCTGGTAGTATGCCTCGAGGGTGCCGGGCAAGCCAAAGTGCGCCACCAGGCGCACGTCAGGCCGGTCGACGCCCATGCCAAAGGCGTTGGTGGCGACCACCACGGGCAAGTCGCCAGCGAGAAAGGCATCCTCCACCCTCGCCCTCGCCGCCGGCTCCATGCCGCCGTGATAGTGCCGCACCTCCAGCCCGCCAACCGAGCGCACGAACTCGGCCACTTCCTCGGCGTCGCTGCGTGTGCCGACATAGACGATGCAGCCCCCTTGCGCCGTCGCATGTTGCCGCAGCAAGTCGCGCAGGGCCTCCAGCTTGGCAGGAAGCTCGGGGGTATAGCGGACCTCAAAGCCCAGGTTGGCCCGATTGAAGCCGGTGACGATGCGCTCGGCCTGCTCGAGGCCCAGGCGCCGCACGATATCCTCCTGCACATCCGGCGTCGCGGTGGCGGTCAGCGCCGCCGTGAGTGGCTCGCCCAGCAGGCTGCGGGCAGCGGCGATGTGCAGGTAGTCAGGCCGGAAGTCATGGCCCCATTGGGAGATGCAATGCGCCTCGTCGACGGCGATCAGGCTCACGGCCAGGCCACGCAGGGCGGCCAGGAAGGGGGCGCTGCGCAGCCGCTCGGGCGCTACGTAGACCAGCCGGTAGGCGCCGGCGGCCATGGCCTGCAGGCGGCGCTCCTGCTCCGCGGCTGCCAGCGTGCTGTTGATGTAGGTCGCAGCGATGCCGCGGCGCACCAGGGAGTCGACCTGGTCCTTCATCAGCGCGATGAGCGGTGAGAGGACGAGCGTGGGGCCTGGCAGGCAGAGCGCAGTGAGCTGATAGATCAGCGACTTGCCGGCGCCCGTGGGCATCACGGCCAGCGTGTGCTGCCCGCCCAGCAGCGAAGCGATCGCTTCAGCCTGGCCAGGGCGAAAGCTCACGAAGCCAAAGTGCCTCCGCAGGGCTGCAGCAAGCGCGTCGCTCATCCCCCACGCTCCGCCCGCCGGCGCAGAAGCCGCCGAGCGGGCGCAGTATACCACAATGTGCGTGCTTTGCACAGTGCCGGCGCATGCCAGGGCGTAGTTCGATGGGGGCGCGTCTTTGCCCCGACCGCGGCCCAGGACTCCGGCACTTGTTCGGGCCACGTTGCGCAGCGGCGTCTGATGCGATGTTTGGCGCCACGTCGTGGCACGACCCCAAGTTGCGGAGTCCGGGATCCGGCTTGCCCTCAAAGGTGAAC
>Ga0123519_10002105_pt1 | contig 33937 bp, 39 predicted proteins | sample YelNatPaOPRAMG02_FD_87396 | JGI IMG/M metagenome (GOLD analysis project Ga0123519, IMG submission 87396) | Hot spring microbial communities from Yellowstone National Park - Yellowstone National Park OP-RAMG-02 (version 2) | ecosystem: Environmental > Aquatic > Thermal springs > Hot (42-90C) ... | reverse complement strand
CGCCACCACCGATTACTACGACGCGTTTATCTTTAAATAAAGGAGCATCACAAGTAGCACAATAAGAGACACCTCTTCCATTTAATCTTTCTTCGCCTTTTATGCCTAAAGTTCTCGCCCTTGCTCCGGTTGCCACAATTATACTTTTTGCTAGATAATCTTTATTTTGCGTTTTGATTTTATATATAAGATTTTGAGCGTCTATCAAGGAATCTATTTCTTTGGCTTCTTCTATCTCTATATCCACTTCTACTGTTTCTGTCTGTTTTTTTATTCTTTCAATTAATTCTTGAGGCAAAATATTTATAAAGCCAGGAAAATTCTCAATATTATTTGTAAGTATAATCTGCCCGCCGGGTATCAGTTTCTCTAAAATTAATGTTTTAAGCCTAAATCTTCCCGCATAAAGACCAGCTGTTAAACCCGCCGGACCTGCACCAATAATGATTAAATCATATATTTGTTGCTGAGACATAAATCTTGTCTGCCTGATATGAACTACGCACTTTAGGCGCGGATAATACTTCTTTAAAGCCAAGACTTAAACCCATCTGTTTATATCTTTTAAATTGCTTAAGGCTAATAAATTCTTTTACTGGATAATGTTGCTTAGAAGGTGCCAAATATTGTCCTAAGGTAAGGATATCACATTTACTCTTTCTTAAATCCTGCATTGCTTCATAAACTTCATTTTCTTTTTCGCCTAACCCTAACATTAAAGAAGATTTAGTAAGAATATATGGATTAAATTCTTTTATTTTTAGTAAAATTTTTAAAGAAAGCGCATAATCTGCTTCTGGTCTTAAATCTTTATATAAACGTTTTACTGTCTCTAAATTGTGTCCTACGATATCAGGACCTGCCTCTAAAATTTCTTTTAAAGAAGAAAGATTGCCCCCAAAATCCGGAATAAGTAGTTCTATTTTAATCTCTTGATTAAACGCTTTAATTAACTTGACTGTCTTAGCAAAGATTCCTGAACCACCATCTATTAAATCATCGCGGCTGACAGAAGTAATTACAACAAATTTAAGTCCTAAGGTCTTTACCGCCTCATTAATCCGGTATGGCTCATCTAAATCAAGGAATAAATTATTATTATTCGTTTTTTTTACCGCGCAGAAGCGACAATGACGCGTACAGATATCTCCTAAGATTAAAAAAGTTAAACGATTTCTTTTAAAACAGCTATTTAAATTAGGACAATGCGCTTCTTGACAAACTGTATGTAAATTTAAATCCAAAATTAATTTTACCTTCTCTAAAACAATTTGCTCAGGTAGTTCTTGTTTAAAGTAAGAAGGGAGTCGATTAATCCCGCCCTTCTCTAAATTTTTCAATGCTTTATTTTTAGTAAAGGCAGGATTAATCATTTATATATCCGGATAAAATTTTCGATTGAGCGATCGTAAGTTTTCTCTACTGAAGAAGGGAAAAAACAAGCAGGAAGTTCATTTCTTTTTCGATGATAAAGAATACATTCGCAACATATTCCTTTTTTCTCGCAAGGCTTGTAACTACAATTGCAATTGGCAAGATTTTGTTTCTGATTTGTGCAGTTCTTCATCTTTTAACCTCTTTAGTTCTTTTAATTTTTTTCTTATTTTAAATTTTTCCCAAAAGGAAGCATAATCTAAAATAACTTTACCTTTTAAGTGGTCTATTTCATGCTGTAAAACACAAGCCAGTAAATCTTGGGCTTCCAAAGTAAAGGGTTTTTTCTTTTCGTCCTGCGCCGAGACTAAAATCTTTTTTGCGCGTTTTACTTTTATACAAATTCCGGGAATACTAAGACAGCCCTCCTCCATTATCTGGCTACCCTCTTTTTTTAAGATTTTAGGATTAATTAACTTATAAAGACCTCTGCCAACATCAACTACAATCATTGCCTCAGTTAATCCAACTTGATTTGCTGCCAGACCTATACCTGAAGATTCATACATAATTTTGGCCATCTGGTCTAATGTCTTAAGATGCCAAGGAGTTATCTCTTTTACTAAAGAAGCTTTCTTCCTTAAAATTGGATCAGGAAATAATCTAAGCTTTAATTTTGTTTCTTTCATTTACTTTTATAATCTTGGGTTTTATATTCTTTGCCTGATTATCCTCTACAAGTACATAAGAAAGAATGATTACCTCATCACCTACACAGGCAGAGCGCGCTGCAGGCCCATTAAGGCAGACAGTTCCGCTTCCCTTTTTTCCTTTAATCGCATAAGTTTCAATGCGACTACCATTATTTAGATTAAGCACTTCAACTTTCTCGCCTTCCATAATTAAAGCTTCCTGCATTAATTTTTCATCCAGGGTAATACTTCCTTCGTAATAAAGATTTAGTTCAGTAATTTTTGCCCGCTGAATCTTCGATTTTAACATAATCCTAAACATCTTATCTCCTTGATATAATTTTTAGGTATAATTTTAGAATTATACCTTATTTATTTCAGATTAATAAAAGATTATAGCGGTTAACTCTTCTATTTTTAATCTCTGTAATCTGCTTTTTAATCATTGTAATCAAGCATCCTATTTATTTTTACTCTCTATAGAATGTCTTATTATTCTAAAGCCTTAAGTATCTCTTCAGCAAACTCCCTTGCCGCAAATGGACCAGAAGCAGTAATTATATTTCCGTCTTTTTCTACTGGTCGAGCAGTATAATTTGCTCCCGCACTTTTTAGTTGACTTGCTTCCGAAGACCAAACCGTAGCGCGCTTTCCTTTAAGTACACCTGCTTTAGCTAAGGTTACAGGCGCAATACAGATTGCGGCTAAAATCCGATTTTTACTTATTGCCTCCTGAGCAATTTGATGGGCAAGGGGATCATCCCAATATTGACTGGCACCAATTCCTCCCACAAATATAATCGCTAAAAAGTCCTCTACCTTAACATCTTTTAATAACATATCTGGCTTAACTTTTGCTCCTAACATCCCTTTTGCCATACTTAAGCTAGTTGAAGCAATTTTTACCTCAATGCCACTGTCCTCTAAAATCTCTTTTGGCTCTAATAACTCTTCATCCCGAAAGCCATCAGAAGCAATAATCATCACTACTTTTTTCATCTTTACCTCCTCTTGGCTAAAGGTAAGAGAATTTATAAACATTAAGCACAAAATTAGAATCGACAAAAATGCCAGTTTGGGTATTGTAATTTGTAATTTAAGCATATTTATTCCCTCATAATTAACTGAAAAGTCTGGCGCGCAATCATCAATTCCTCATCTGTAGGAATAACCAAAATTTTTGGCTTCTTTTTTAAAGAAGAAAATAATCCTTGGCAAATCTTTTTTCTAATTCTTTTTTGATTTTCTCCGATTCCGGCGGTAAAAACGATTGCATCTACACCTTGTAAAATTGCCAGATACGCTCCAATATATTTTTTAATCCGGTAAATAAAAATATCGATGGCAAGTTTAGCGCGCTGATTTCCCTTTTTTGCTTCTTCCTCTAATATGCGCATATCATTACTTATACCCGAAACTCCCTTTAATCCACTCTCTTTATTTAATATATCATCAATTTGAGAAATTTTAAGTTTTTCTTTACGCATAATATAGGTTATTAAAGCAGGATCAATATCTCCACAGCGCGTACCCATTAAAAGTCCTTCTAAAGGAGTAAAGCCCATGCTTGTATCTATGGATTTACCTTTATCTATAGCAGTAATACTGGCACCGTTTCCTAAATGGCAAGTAATAATTTTTAATCCTTTTATGGGTTTTTTTAATTTACGCGCTGCTTCTTGAGCGACATATTCGTGACTTGTACCATGAAAACCATATTTTCTGATTCCCCATTTTTTATAGTATTTATAAGGTAGTCCATAAATATAAGCGTATTTAGGAATTGTCTGATGAAAAGCGGTATCAAAAACTGCCACTTGTTTTACCTTAGGTAATAATTTTTTGCAAGCCAAGATACCTGCTAAATTCGCGGGATTATGTAAAGGCGCAATCGTACTACATTGCTTTATCTTTTGAATTACTGAATAATTAATCAAAATCGGTTTTTTAAAATTCTCTGCCCCATGTACGACGCGATGACCCACCGCAGAAATCTCTTTAATTTTAGATAAAATTATCTTTAAGCCTGTATAATGGTCTTTTATTTTAGAGCCCTTTTCACCAATATGTTCGATTATGCCTTTTGAGATTAATTTCTCTTTAGGCATCTCAAAAAGTTTATATTTTATTGAAGAACTTCCACTATTTATTACTAATATTTTCATAAATGTTTCTTTTTTTCGTTAAATATTACACATTCCACAATTTTATTGCGCTCTGATGGCAGTTATTGCCACGCAATCAATAATATCTTCTACAGAACAGCCACGCGATAAATCACTACAAGGCTTATTTAGACCCAACAAAATTGGTCCAATAGCTCTTGCCTTTGCCAGACGTTGCACCAGTTTATAACTGATGTTACCCGCATCTAAATTGGGAAAGATTAAAACATTGGCCCTTCCTCCTAAAGAACTTTGGGGAGATTTGATACTCGCTATTTCAGAAACGATTGCGGCATCTACTTGTAATTCTCCGTCAGCAATTAAATTTGGCTCAATCTGTTTTAATAAACTGTATGCTTCTTTAACCTTATCAATTGACCTTCCTTGACTAGAACCATGCGTAGAATAACTTAAGAAAGCAATGCGGGGGATAAATTCTAAAACTTCTCGCATAAGTTCAGCTGCCTCAAGGGCAATCACACAAAGTTGCCGCGCATTCGGTTCAGGAATAATCCCGCAATCCGCAAAAACAAATACACCTTTTTCACCATAAGCACAATCAGGTACAACCATAATAAAAGCGCTACAGGCAATTCCTAAACGCTCTTCTACCCCTAAACAATAAATTGCTGCCCGCGCTACATCAGGAGTAGTATTACTGGCTCCGGCAACAAAGCCATCGGCCTTACCTTCACGCACCATCATCGCGGCATAATAAAGTGGATTAGCAAAGATTTTTCGGGCGGTCTCTAAATCCATACCTTTTGCCTTGCGCAATTGATAGAACTCTTCAATGTATCTTTCTTTATCTTCGGGATTTATCTTATCAGGAGCAAGAAGAATAATTTTTGCCAGATCTTCCTTTTCAATAAATTCTTTTGCTTCTTTTATTCGCTTATCTTCATATTCAGGAAGAACAATGGTTTTGTTTTTTAATTTTGCCTTATCTCTTAATTTTTTAATTATCTCCATTTAAATTCCTCTGATTATTTTCTCTAAGTCTACATAATCTTTAATGAGTGTTTTTACTTTATTAATCTTCTCTTTATCGCAAGGTCTAATCTTTACCGTTAAATCATGAATAAGGCTGCTTGCAGTATAAGTATCGGTTTTGGCTAATAATACCGGTATCTTGGCATTCTCAAGTTTTTCTTTTATCGCTTTATCCAAAGGAATATCGCCGGTTAAAACAAGCCCTGAGAGGCATAGTCTATTTTTATCCTCTCTCCTAAAACAATTTAATACCGCCTCAATCATATCAGTGCGATCTGAAGGAGTAATTAAGAGACTATCATTTACAATATATCTTAAAGCATCCTCGGGCTTCATTGCACCGACCAGAATCTTTGCCACGTAATTTTCTAAATAATCTTTACCGCATAAAAGATTAAATTTTGTCTCTTCTAAAATCTGCTCTACCGTTGGCCAAGAAAGCATTGGCTCATAAGGAATCACTCCTAAAACATTAATTCCTTTTCTTTTTAAGCCTAATCTTACCAAGCGATTTATCTTATTAAATTTCTCCAGTAAAACCTTATTAATAATTACTCCTAATACTTTAACTCCTTCTTTCTCAAAGAGTGCCTTATTTAGCACAATCTCATCAATTGGCCGACCAATACCTCCTGAAGAAATAATAATTACCTTTGCCCCTAAGAGTTTAGCTACTGTAGCATTAGAATGATCAAATACCGACCCAACACCTGCATGACCGGTTCCTTCAATCACTACTAGATTCTGCTTATCAGAAATCCTTTTAAATGCCTGCTTAATTTGCTGGGTAAGAGATTTTTTATCCGCAGAAGTAATATACTTCTCGGTAAATCCTTTCTCTACGGCAATCGGGCTCATATCTTTTAGCCCACATTTTATTCCACAGACTTCTTCAATCAATAAAGAATCCTCATCAATCTTTAGGCCTTCTTCTTCTAAATAGCGCTGGCCAATGGGCTTAATAAAAGAGACTTTTTTTAGTCTTTCTTTAAAATGATAAATGAGCCCTAAAGAAACGGTAGTTTTACCATCATTTTGTTTAGTCGCCGCAATAAATATTTTTTTCATGCTTCGGTGAGAATCTCTTCTATTTTTTGCTTTAATGCCTGTTTACTTAATGCACCCACTACTTGGTTGATAACTTTAGCATTTTTAAAAAATAATAAGGTAGGTACGGACATTACTCCATATTGACTGGCAATTTCTGGAGCTTCCTCTATATTGAGTTTAGCAATTTTTATTCTTCCCGTATATTCCTTAGCAAGTTCCTCTAAAAAAGAAGCAATTATTTTACAAGGCCCACACCAAGAAGCCCAAAAATCCACCAAGAAAAGACCTGAAGACCCTAAAATCTCTTTTTTAAAATTCTCTTTAGTAAGCTCTAATAATTTCACTTTATTTTCTAAATGGAAATAGACACCAATTATATAGTGTCTGTCCCTAAAAGGACTTTATAAAAATAGCATAATTAAACTAAATTTGCAAGGAGATTTTAGTTTCTGAGGAATTTAGGAAGAATTATTTTTTAATTGTTTAGAAAAATAGCCTCCGGTTAAGGCATCTAATGTAGCGGTGAGTTCCTGTAGTCTTAATTCTTTCTCAAAGCGCTTTTTCCGCTCAGTAAGCGATAAATTATCTAATTCTATTTTTATTCTTAGGCGCTCAAAATATGTTTTTGTGACTTCATCTAAAATATCATCCCTTAACTGCACCATCAGCCGCGAACGCACATCAATGCTGGTCTGGTCATCGCTATAAATTAAATCGCCTAACTCCCAACTCAATTCTACACTCCAATTTTTATTATTGTATTTAGTGATATCATCTGGACCCACAAAGTATTTACCAGGACTAGAGTTACTTCCATAAGTACCCCAGATACTACTTGAGGTAGTTTTGTTACGGTCGCGGTCTAGGCCTATACTTAACTTTGGCAACAATGCCTTTAATCTTGCCTGCTTTCTCCAGCACTTGATTTTCTCTGGCTCAACCTCTGCATATTTAATCGCTACTTCCTGCACCTCTTGAATAGTTGGCTCACCTTGAATATATAATTCTAAGGAATTTTCTTTTTGACTATCTTTTATCTCTTTTTTAAATAGTCCATTTCTGCCCGCAACATAAAGTCGGTTTTCTTTATCTTCAGTTAAAAAGAATAGTTCTTGTGCAGGTAAATCTAAGGATAACTCATACCAGCGTCCATCTTTAAACTCAAATATCCCAGAAGAATTTAAGGCATAAAGGGTTCTTTGAGAAGAAACAAAAACAAATTCTGTGGCTTTCCTTAATAATCCATAATCTGAAAGTAAATGCCAACTTTTACCCTTATCTTGACTGCGATAAACTCCCAAAGAACTAGCTAGATAAATAAAATTAGCATCTTCTGGGTCAACATAGATATGTCTTATATAAGAGGATTCTTTCTCTTCTTTATTTTCTGATTCAGGTTCTTCTTCGCTATGATTATCATTTTGGTTAGAATAAGCAACAAAAATTCTTTCCCAATTACCTCCTATATCCATTTTAAATACGCCAGAAGAAGATACGACATAAATTGTCTTATCTTTAGAAGTAGCCAAAGCTAAAATTTTTTCCTTACCAAGAATACCTTTTTCTTTAATCCAACTTAAACCTTTATCTTTACTGACAAAAAGCCCGCCCTCAGTTCCTAAATAGATAACCGAAGAAAAAACGGCTAAACTTATACAGCGATTTTCAAGCTCGTCTTTACCTTTAAAAATACGTCTCCAGTCTTTTGCAGCATTATTACTAAAAAATAAACCATTTTCTGTAGCTACATAAATTATATTTTTATCTTTCGGGTCAAATAGTAAAAAATTTATCATTCTTGACTTTCCACTAGCAGAAAATACATTCCTCCAGCTTCTGCCACCATCTTCACTTTTAAAAATTCCTTTATCTGAACCAAAATAGATTAAATCAGGGTTATCTTTATCCACTAAAACCGCCTTAACATTAAGCTGCCCCTGACTAATCTCCTGCCAAAAGGATTCTTCTGCCTTAAGCAGATTTATCTTAAAAATTAAAACCAAAACTACAAGCATAAAAATTATTTTTTTCATCTTTTCCACCCCCTTCACTATTAATAGACGTAAGACCTAAAAAAATCTAACTTAATTTTTTAAAAAAATGTAAAAAAATAATTTGACAATATTTTTTTTCTATGATATTTTATTGGCTGTAAAGGAGGTGGATATATGAGGAAGATTTTAGCGGTATTATTAGTAGCAGTAATGTTATTAAGTTTTACCTGCCTAGCATATGCTAAGGAAAAAGGACCAGGCGATAAGCTCGTCAGAGGAGTAGCTAATATTCTTTCTTGCTGGGTAGAAGTTCCTCAGACTATTGACGAGGAATGGAAAGTAAGCAAGAATATGGGAGTAGGAATTGTGGCAGGATTCTTTAAAGGCCTTGCTTTTGCCGCCGGTCGTTTAATTTCTGGCGCATGGGACGTCCTTACTTTCCCGGCAGCTGCACCGCGTAACTATGAGCCACTCTTTAAACCTGACTATGTCTTTGACCGCTATGGTCCAGCAGGTACAGTAGGACCAGCAGGTGACCAACCTGCACCCGCGGGCTATGCACCTAAGCCAGCAGCACCGCCATCAAAAGTAAAGTAATTAGGATTTTTAAAAAATAATATAAAAGCCCTCTTATTTTTAAGTAAGAGGGCTTTTATATTTTTAAAGATTATTTTAATTTATTCTAGTTCCGAAACCTCCTTTTTAATTCTTTGATAATCCGCAGTATCTAATTCCTGATAGATTTGGCCTGCTTGTTTTAAATATTCTTTTGCCAAATCTTTTTGATTTTTTTCTTTATAAATTAATCCTAAATTATAATAGGCTTCGGCCAATTCTAAAGGTGCCTCTATATTTTTGGCTAAAGATATAGTCTCTTTAAAGTATCTTTCTGCTTCAAATAAATTACCCATCTGTTTATATAACTCACCTAACATATTATAGTCACTGGCTAAACTAAAAAGGTCTTTTTCTATTTGGTGAATCTTTAAACCTTTTAAATAATATTCTAAAGCTTTCTGATATTCTTTTTCAAATAAAGAGATTTCTCCTAAATTAAAATAATAATCCGCCAATTCGGTTTTTAATTTTAATTTCTCAAATAAAGCTCGACTCTTCTGGTAAAAATCTTTTGCGGTCTTATAATCATCTTTATTGCTAAATACTAAAGCCAAATCAAAATAATCACAGGCTAAATTATACCGATAAGAAAAAAGATTCTGATAGAGGCGGTTTATCTCTGAACTCTTTATCAAAAGTTCTAAGGCCTTATCATAATCCTCTTTATCGTTATACCAAAGTGCTAGTTTTCTTAAAGCTACTGCCTCATTAAATTTATCCTGATGCTTCTGGCTTAAGTAAAGCGCCTTTTCGTAAAACTCCTTTGCCTGATTATATTTGCCCTGAATTTGATAAAGCCAACCAATCCCCAAATATGCCGAAGTTAAATTCTTCTTATTGCCTCTTTTTTCGCAAAGTCGGGCATAATCAAAATAGTATTTTAAACTCTGATTTATCTTACCATCTCTTTGATAAATCTCCGCCAAAAGAGGATAAATCTCAACAAATAAAGGGTCTTTTTTTAAGACAATTTCTGCCAAAACAAGTGCCTCTTCATTTTTACCTTTTAAAAATAAATTGCGGGATTTCAAAAAAAGATAATAACTTTTAGGATTTAAAGTCGGTAAGATTTGATTTAAAAATAAAAATATTAAAATAATTAAAGTGACTAAACCTATCCGGTAAAATAACTTTTTTGATATTTTTTTTCTTTTTAATGAAAAAGAAAGCGGTTGTCTTTTTACTTTAAAGAAAGAAAAACTTGGGTCTCCATAAAGAATATAATTCATCCAACTTATCTGATTAATACCAAATTCATGAATTAATTTTAGTCTTCCTAAGCGAAGACACTTTCCCAGAGATTCACCTTTAAGCAATTGATTATAGAATTCCTTAGCAAAGATTAAACTTACTTTATCTTCGATATTGCGCAGCGTCCCAATATAGTGCCTTACCCCGGAAAATAAAAAGGCAGAGGCTAAACTATAGGTTTTTTCCTGATAATTTGCTTGCCAAAAATCCGGACTTACTTTTGCGGAATAACAGGCATTGGAGAAGATAAGACTCGGTAAAGAAAAACTCTCTCCTAAACTTAAGATATCTTCAGCCGTAAAGCGTCCATCGCTTAAAACCCAACCTGTATTTTTAGGGTTATTCTCTTCAAATTCCGCATGTCCGGCAAAATGCACAATATCATAATCGCCTAAATTTTTCTTCACATATAAATTATCAATATAAGTAGATTTAAAATCGATTTTAATCTCATCCCGCTTGCGGTCAAATGCGTTTTTAATATATAAACCTTCCTGATAAGCGGATTTTAAATCCTGCGTCGGATTACTTAAGATAAGCATCTTAAGGGGAAAACTGGTTAAACTGCGGTACTGAATAGACGCCGTCTTATCCTTAGTCATAATCATTCTTCCTAAATTAAATTTAAGGCATAAGAAATCTTCGCCCGTATAAAGAAGTTCCCAAGGAAGATAGATTAATTCTTCGTCTAAAAAGAGAATTAAATCTTTAAATATCGTTGTCTTTAATCTATCTTTTATCTGCCGACTAAAAAGATGTTCCCAAAGAAGTTTTCCTATTTTTTTTAATTCTAAGATTAAAGATGAATCGGTTTTATTTTTTTCTAATTTGTTTAAGATATGTACTAACTCTTGGCAAAGTTGATTGACTTTCTCTTTTAAAAATGGGCAGTGACTATAGCTTTTTAAGGTAGGACTAACTAGACCCTTCTCAAAAATACTTAACTTTAATGTATCCTGATGTAAGGAAATTTCTAAAATTAAAGCAGGATTATCTTGCATCAATTATGTTTTTATTTCCAATAAAATCGAGGCAAGTTTATTTTCCAAATTAGCTATTTCTACCGTATATTTACCTAATAATATATTCTCAAAAGTAACCTTTCCTTCTTCGGCAACATAAGACTCAAGTTCTACATCGTCTTTTAAAAGACTAATTCTTAAGTCTTTAATTACTTTAAGGCTGGGTTTTTCCTTAACTACAATAGTAAGATTAAAGGCTTTTGCCATTTTATTCTCTATCTTTGCTTCTACGCGTATATCCTTAAAATCTTTTAGGATATTAATCTGGTCTTTAAACTCTTTTATCTGACGGCTCCTCAATATAGGCGCAGGCACTAACTCCTGCCCTACTAATACATCCGCAGTAGTACTTAATAACTCTAAAATCCTTTCTTTAACCTGTAAAACTATCTCTAAAAAATCTAATTTTTCTTTTTGTCTAACTAAATTCTTTATGACATCCACTAGCTCTGGTGGCACTTCTTTTTCTTCCGTCGGTTTTAATTTTAACTGAAGAATAAAAGCTTCTATACATACTGGGCAAATTATAAGATGCTTCTTTATCTTTTGGCTTTCTTCTTTAGATAATCTATTTTCTAAAAAACACACCAAAGTCTCTTCATCCGGATGTTTATCTAAAGTTTGAGCCTGAGTTTTTTTCCACTTTTTATAAACTAATTTAAGCAAAGATTCTATTTTTGGCATTTAATTAGACCTCCTCCTAAGATAATAGACGTAAAATCTTTAAAAATCTAACACAAAACCTTTATCACGAAAACAATCTCTTAAACGCTTAATAATTCGAGATTTGCGCATATCAACTGTTCCGCGCGAAACCCCCAAAGCCAATTTTAACTCTTCTAAACTTAAGTTCTGGTTAAGATATAATTCTAAAAAATATTTATCATCGGTGTTTAAATTCTTGATACAATCTTTTAATGTATTTAGTTTTTCTTCACTGACTAAAATCTCCTCTATATCTGTATCATCTGCTAAAGTATCTTTTATTTTAAAATCTTGTTCTATCTCCTCTTCAAGCGAAATTGTGGGTTGAGCCTTACGTAAATAATCAATGGTAAAATTAATTACCACCTGCCTTAACCAAGAAGCAAGACTGCAGCCATTTTTTCCTTGATAAGTCTTTAGTTTCTTAAAATTGTCTTGGGTAAGTATAACAAAGATTTCCTGAAAGATATCATTTATTTGGTGAGAATTTTGGAAGGTTTTTCCTTTTATTTTTAAAATGCTATGGACATAGTTATAAATGAGGCGGGAATAACGCTTGACAAATTCCTCCCAAGCATCTTTTTCTCCTTTAATACAGCGCTTAACAAACTCCAAATCATCCACAATTGAATAATTATACCACTAAATTTAAATAAAAGCTTAAAAATTCTTAATACTTAATTGATGTGCCAGGCGCATTACCTCAGGTAAGCGATATTTTCGGGTGCACATTAAAATTATTTTTATTGCACTTTCAATATCCATTTTATGTCCGGCAGAGATAAAGAGAGGTTTAACATTATCTTTAGTTCTTAAGACTGCGCCAATTTTATTTTTTTGCGCATCAAAAATATAGGTATACGCTCCTTTTTCTTCTGAAGGTAAAGTATATTCTCCAAAAAGATGTGTCTTAGCACAACCAATCGTCGGTTTATCTAAAATAATCCCAAAGTGAGTGGCAAGCCCCATATTTCTAGGATGGGCAATTCCCTGACCATCAAAAATAATTACTTCTGGTTCTTGCTTTAAAGCACGAAAACATTTCTCTAAAACTGGTCCCTCCCGAAAAGCTAATAGCCCCGGAATATAAGGATAAGTGATTTTAGCTATCCGACAGACGCATTCAATTACTTTAAAATCAGGTAGTCTTACTACTACCACCACTCCTTTTGCTTTTTGATTTTTAAAAGCTACATCTACTGCCGCTACTAACTGAGGTACTTTTAAAAATTTTTGTAATTTTATCTTTTTTCTTAATTGAACCTGAAGTTGAATAGCTAAAGGAGGGCTTAAATTCCAGGAAAATAAATTTTTAAATTTCATTAATTTAAAAATTAGAATTTAAGGATTAACTTAGTGGTTGGCTGTACTAGTACTCCGGCTACTGCTGCAGTCATTAAACAGGCAAGGGTAGCAGAAAATAAAGCGCGAAATCCTAAACCGGCTAAATCTTTAGCGCGTGAAGGTGCTAAAGCCGAAATTCCTCCGACAAATATGGCTAAAGAGGCAATATGGGCAAATCCACAGAGAGCATAAACCGTAATGGTAATTGAGCGAAGATTGGTTAACTGGCCTTTTTGGATATATTCGGCTAAATGCTGATAAGAAACTAATTCCGTAACGATTGTCCTTTCACCTAATAAATAAGAAACGCGCGGAATATCGGAAAGTGGAACTCCCATAAAAAAACTAAAAGGATAATAAAGATAAGAAAGAAGCTTTTCTAAAGATAAATCTAAGTTAAGATTAAAAAATACTCCTATTCTATTTGCTAAAAAAGAGATAAACCAGTTTAACATGGCTAAAAGCCCTAAAAACGCCAGCAAAAGACTTACAATTCCTACCAGCATCTTAAATCCATCCTGCGCTCCTTTAATCACTGCCTCTATCCAACTAGAAGATTTCTCATAAGAGACCTTTACCTTTAGCCCTAATGTCTTTGGTTGGCTATCCTCTGGATACAATAACTTTGAGACCACAATGGAAGCAGGAGCGCTTAATATAGACGCGGAAACTAAATGTCCGGCAATCGTGGGAAATGCTGAATATAGAAAACTTGCATAAACTGCCATCACGGTTGAAGCAATGGTTGCCATACCCGCAGTTAAAATAAGGCATAACTCTGAAAGAGTCATCGCTTCAATATATGGCCTTATGGTAAAAGCAGATTCAATACCGACAAAAATATTACTTGCAGTACATAATGCTTCTGCTCCACTGATACGCATTAGCCGACTAAAAATCCAAGAAAAAGCCTGAATTAATTTTTGCATAATTCCAAAGTGATATAAAAGCGCCATTAAACTGGAGAAAAAAATTAAGGAAAAGAGGGCCTGAAAAACTAAAATAAAACCTAAAGATTTTTCTCCTGCTGGACCAGTGGTTCCGGGAGAAATCGCCAGCGGCCCAAAGACAAAATAAAGCCCTGCCTGGGCAAAAGAGATGGTTTTAATTACCATTTTATTTATCAAACTAAATAAATATAAACCAAAAGGAAAAAAGAAGATAAAACCAGCAAATAAAAATTGTAAAATCAGGCCCCAAAAAACTGCCCGCCAGTTGATATTGCGTCTATCTTTAGAAAAAATCCAAGCCAGAAAAAGTAAGAAAAATATTCCCGAAAAACTAATTAAATTCTCTTTCTGCATAGTAAAATTGTTCGAAGTTTCGCTTCGAACAGAATGTTTCTTTTAATTTTTACTTTCGTCTACCTTAAATACATCAAAAGCCTCATTAAAATCATAAACATCCTTAAAATCCTCTTTTGAATCTTCTTCGGTCTTTTTTAAAAGGCCTGCTTCTACCAGATTAAAAACAATCTCTCCAAAATCTTCCGTAGAATGTATCCCCCAATGTTCTAATACTGTTTTAGCCAAAGGACCATATTGCTCTAAAGCAAATTCACGAATCCCTTCTAATAATTCTTTTCCAGTTACATGGCCTGAACGTTTTAATTTTTTCTGGGTAAACCAAAGCGCCTGCATCAGGAATTCATAAGCATCAGCTTTATAACGAAAGTCATGTTTAATAATCTCTTCTACCTTTTTATAAAAATCTATATTCATCTTAGATTCCTTTTTATCTTTTTCCCACCGGCATTACATATAAAGGACTCTCCTCTTTAGATAGCTGTAATATTTTTTTAACCTGAAAATCATTAAAAGCACCAATTACCACTGTGCCTAAATTTAAGGCTTCTGCTTGTAAATAAACATTTTGGCTGGCATGCCCTGCTTCCATATATACATATCTTATTTCCCGCTCTCCATACTTTTGGGTAGTACGGCCAAAGATTGCCGAAAAAACTAAACTTACTGCAGATTCTTTAATATAAGATTGATTAAGACAGGCAATAGTTAATTCCTCTCTTTTATCTTTATCTAAGATTTTACGCAAGGCATGTTCTTTAGGATGATATTCATATACCCCTGCCTCAAGACCTTTAACTTTACCTACTACTAGATAAACTTTTAAAGGATATAATGCTCCTGCTGAAGGCGCGGTACGCAAGCCCCAAGAAACTTCAGTTATACCTTGGGCTGCCCAAAGTAGTTGAGAGACCTCTTCTAAACTCAAAGGCTCATCTTTATAAGACCGAACTGATCTTCTTTTATTGATTGCTTCTTCTAAAGAAAAATCACTTTTATATCTTGGTTTAGGCAGTTTTATCATCTCTTCTGCATAAATTATACCTTTTATAAATAAAATTGAAAAGAATAAAATAATTATCTTTTTCATTTAAACTGCCTCAATCGTAGAAGGCGGCTTAGGAGTAATATTATAGGTAACACTTACTACTCCTTCTACCTCATTAATAATCCGTTTTACTAAGTGCGCTAAAATTTTATAAGGAATTCTGGAAGGTTTAGCAGTTTGCGCATCAAGACTCTGCCAGCATCTAATCTCAATCTGTAAACCATAATCTCTTTTTCCCCCTCGAATCCCTGTAACCCGGTCATTATGTAAAATAGCCAAATACTGAAATGCACCGGTTCTTTTTAATTCTTCTTCGGTAATGGCAGTTGCCTGACGAATTATTTTTATCTTCTGAGGAGTTACTTCACCAATTACGCGCGCCGCTAATGCAGGTCCGGGAAAAGGCATCCGATTATAAACCTCTTTAGGAAGCCCTAAAGCTTTTGCTACTTTTCTTACTCCATCTTTACGCAATTGCACTAATGGCTCAATAATTTTATAACCGAATGCTTTTTCTGGGTCAATTCCTAATTGAATAAAAATATTATGTTGCCTTTTAATTCCTTTGACGGTTTCTTCTACATCTGTGAGAATCGTTCCATGCAAGAGATAACGCGCGCCACTTTTTTTAATTAATGGCGCAAAAACTTTTTTATAAAAGGTCTGGGTAATGGCTTCTCTTTTTTCTTCTGGATCAGTAATGCCCAAAAGTGCACGAAAGAATTTCTCCTTAGCATCAATAACTTTAACGTTTATGCCAAATTTTTTAAATAAAGAAACTATCTTTTCTGGCTCATCTTGCCGCATTAAGCCATTATCAATAAAATAAGTTTTAAGGCGACTACCTAATGCTTGATGTCCTAATAAAGTAACTACTGATGAATCTACTCCGCCGGATAAGGCATTGATGGCTTTTTCTTTGCCCACTATTGAAGCAATCTCTTTTATTTTTTCTGCAATAAATTTTTTTGGATTTAAATTAGTGGCTTTTATCTCTTTAATTTTCATTTCTCCTCCTCTTTAAAGCTGTTTTAAGAAATCTTTAATTTTTTGGCTTAAAATTGCTTCTGATTCATAAAAACAACTGTTGTGTCCACCTTGAATGGATAAAAATTCTTTAGGATTAGCTGCAGCTAAATAAAGTTTCTGGGCGAAAGCATAAGGCACAATTTCATCATTGATACTATGGATAATCAATTTAGGAATATTTATCGATTTTATTTTGTTTATTGAATCAAAGCGACTGGAAAATAACCAAGCAGGTAAAAAGGGATAAATCTTTTTTGCCATATCTTTACCTGAGGAAAAGCCACTTTCAATAATTAAAGCCCCTATTGGCTTCTTATAAGCCAAATCAATAATTACTGCACTGCCTAATGACTCGCCATAACCAATAATTTTATCGGCAGGTATCTTTTGCGATAAAAGATATTGATAAGCTGCTTCTCCATCTTGATATAAGCCATTTTCTGAAGGCCTTCCTTGGCTTCTACCATAACCCCGATAATCAAAAATAAAAACATTATAACCTAATTCTAAAAAGAATTTTATCTTATCTAAACGGTGGCTAATATTTCCGGCATTTCCGTGGCAGAAAAGAATAGTATATTTTGCCTCTTTTTTGGGGATAAACCAGCCATTAAGCTCTAAATTATCTTCTGTCTTAAAAAATACATCTTCAAAATCTAAACCGCTTTCTTTTGGCGTAAATTCAATTTCTTTAGTCGGATAAAAGATTATGCGTTTTTCGGTATAGCGAAGATAGAAAAATATAACTCCTAAAATCAAAAATAAAGATATAAGCTCATTTATAATTTTAAAGGATATCGTCATTTAAAAATTTATCCTTTCGCCTTTTAAAATCTCAGGTAGTCTCTGGGTATCAATGCGTATTCCTCCATCATGCTCTATCTTAATTGTATAAAGAATTCCCGGAATAAATTTAGTTCCCGGTGCCTCAATCTGAGCATTTTTTATGCCCACTCTTTTTGCAGTTTCCGGATTTAAAGCATATTGCCAGAATCTTTCCCAGAGTCTTCTTTCAAAATTATTCTTTACTCCCTCTACTGCATATCCAGAAGGAATCTGGTTTATCCGATTAATTTCATAAATTTCGGTTTTATTATCACCTAAGAAAAATACTTTCATAAATAAATAGGCGCTCTTTCCTTTTAAAGGATGCGCTTTTTTGATATAAAAATCATCAAAGCGAATTACCAAAGCCTGAAACTGAATAATGTTACCCGAGAAAGTAAAATAGCGCGGCTTAAGCGGTTTAAGCTGTGTATCATATTCTAAAAACTTTATGGTAGTATAAGTTTTATTTGTTGTAGGGTCATTTTTTACTTCGGTTACGAGAACCTCCGCAATCCGCGAATCTGCGCTTAACCTTTCAATAATCTTAAGTAAAATTTTATTTTCTTTATAGGTTTTATAAAAATGAAAAATAAATGCGCCAATAAATAAAAATATTAAAATAAAAATTAATCCTCTTAATTTCATCTTTTTCCTGTAAGTTTTTATTTAATTATATCATGAGAATAAAATTTAGAAAAATTTAAAATTATTCATTTTTTCTTAAAATCTTGCTATAATTTAAATGATGGCAAAGATTATCTTTTTAGGAACTTCCGGAGCAGTTGCTACAAAGACCCGCGATAATACCTCTATTTTCATTCAAACCAAAAAAGATAACTTATTAGTAGATTTACCTGGCTCAGTGGTAAAAAAATTATCTCAAGTTAATTTTGACTTTAAAAAACTTAGTTATCTTCTCTTTACCCATGCTCATCCTGACCATATTTACGGAATAATCTCTTTATTACATTCGCAATATAAATTAAAAAATAAATTATATATTTTTGCCCATTCTAAAGTAATTAATTTAATAAAAAAATTGAGGAAAATCTTTAAATTAACTGATACCAATAAATATCCAAAAGTTATTTATCGTAAAATTAATCTTAAAAAGCCATTTTATGATTCTAGAGAATTATCTCTTCAGGCCTTTAAAGTAAAACATAGTCAAGAATCAGTTGGCTTTAAATTATTTTTTAAAAAAATAAATAAAAGCGTGGTTTTTTCAGGCGATACTGCCTTTAATTATAATTTAATTAAGATAGCTTTTAATTGCGATTATCTTATTCATGATTGCTTCTGTCCAGAAAGATTCTTTAAGCAATATCCTGAACTTTATAAGATGCATACCTCCAGTCTCTTATTAGGAAAAATTGCCTCTTTAGCCAAAGTAAAAAACTTAATCCCTATTCATTTTGCCAGTGAAGTAAAATATAGTCTTGGGGAAATTCTTAATGAGATAAAAAAGAATTATTCTGGAAAAGTTATTATCCCTGAAGATTTAGGAGTTTTAAAAATTTAAAAATTTTTTATCTTTTTAAGTTTAGAGGCGACTTCTTTTAAATCAGCTAAGGTATTAACATTTATGCGCCAAGTATTAATCTTTAAAAATCTTACTGGTTTTTTCTTGCGAATAAGATAATCTAAAGCAGAAGGAATATGATACTCGCCTTTGGCTTGGGGTTTAATTTTAGAAAAGACACCAAAAATTTCTGGCTCAAGCACTAAAGCCCCAGTCAGCCCCCAAAAAGAGAATCTTTTTTTGGGTTTTTCAACAATCTTAGTAATATAAGGTCCAGAAAATTTTACCTGTGCGGTTGTGGAAGGGTCTTTTTCTTTATTTATTAAAATAGTAGCTATAGGTCTAAATTTAAGATGCAGTTGAATTAATTTTTTAAAATCAAATGGACTGATAAAATCGCACCAACAAAGTAAAAATGTATCCTTACCAATAAAATCTTTGGCGACTTGCGTTGCCTTTAATGTCCCTTGGGGTCTTTTTTGAAAAAAGTATTTAATTTTTAAACCCGGAATTTTTAAAGTAGATCTAAATTGCTTTTTATCTTGCGGTCTTATGACAATGCCAATCTCTTTAATGCCGGCTTTTTTTAGATTTATCAGGGGATAAAAGATTAAAGGCCGATTTCTTATCGGAATGAGGGCTTTGGGAAAAATTTTACTTAAAGGCTTAAGTCTTTCTCCTTGTCCTGCAGCTAAAATTAAGCCTTTCATAAATTATTGATTTTTTGTCTTTTCTTATAGATAAGATAAAGATTGCGTAGATAAATCAGAATACCCATACTTTGGCCTAAAATGAATACCGGGTCTTTGCGATAAATAGCATAAAAAAGGCACAAAACTCCTCCGCCGATACTAAAATACCAAAAGATAACGGGAATTACACTCTCTTTTTTCTTTTCGGAAATTAACCATTGCACAAGAAACCTTAAGAAAAATAAAAATTGTCCGCAAAAACCAAGTATTAACCAAAATAATCCTATTTTATTCATCTTTATATTTTAGAAGGCGCTTTTTTAGCCAAAAGACTCCCCATAAATCAACTATCCCCTGAAAAAGGCGATTCATTATTCCGTATTTTGTTTTACCAAATTTCCGGGGATAATGCGAAACTTCAATTTCCTTTACTTTATAACCTGTCTTTTTTACCAGATAAGTAAAGAAACGGTGAAAATTTTTAAAAAAAGGAAAATAATCTACAATCTCTCTCTTAAAAATCCTTAAAGCACAGCCAATATCCTTGGTTTTATCCTGTAAGATAAGATAGCGAAAGAAATAAGCAATTTTTGAGGAAATAATTCTTAATAAATTATCTTTTCTTTTTTTACGAATTCCGGTAATAAAATCAAAATCTTTTTTAAAAGGTAAAAATAATTTTAAATCTTCAGGCGCATTTTGTAAATCCGCATCCAAAGTAATAATCCAGTTTCCTTTTGCCAATTTAAATCCCGCAAATAAAGCCGAACTTTGTCCGACATGCATTTTTAAAGACAATATTTTAATTTTAGGGTATTTTTCTTTTAAATTTTTAAGTACTTCTAAAGAATTATCTGTACTTTTATCATCAACATAGATAATTTCATAATCCTCATTCAATGCTTGCATTATTTTATTTAATCTTTCCTGTAAAATATGTAAACTTTTTTCCTCATTAAATACTGGAATTACTACTGAATATTCCATTCTCTTTTATCCTTAATTAACAACTAACAGTTTAATTTTATAATATCTATTAACCGAATACTTATAAAGCGCCTCGAGAGTAAAAGGCGAAAGATTAGTATAATCTAATTTTAATTTATCCAAAATTCTGCCTAAAGAACCACAAACGTTCTGACTATCTTTATCCTCCCAAACGATTAAAACCGGTTTTTTCTCTTTAGGTAAAGGAAAATTTATTTTTTCATCGGGGCTAATCACTAAGGAGTCTTTAAAATTAAGTTTTAGGTCTGCTCCAATAATATAATTTTGGGCTAAAATAAGCCCTTTCTTAAAATAATTCTTTTTTATTATTTCAGATAATTCTTTATAAGGATAATTTAAACGGCTGTATTTATGGCGTAAAGAGGCAAAAAATACTCTTCCGGGAAGCGAAAAAAGCACTAAAGAAGCAAAAATCAAAACTAAAATTAAAAATATTTTTATCTTTAAAGGATTAAGTGGAATATTTTTAAGATGAATAAAAAAATACAACGGAAAAAGAAAAAGAAACGGCAATATCCATCTTACCTGAATATCGGTTATTTTAAAAAATATAATTAAACTCGTAGTAATTAAAATAAAAATAAGAAAGAATCTTTTAAATAAAGTAATTATTTTATTTTCTTGAAAGCTAAATTCTTTTTTTCTAAAACCTTCTCTAAAAATTAAAAAATATATAAAAAATAAAGGAAATAAAAAAATTAAGCTCTTCTTAAGGAATGCCAAGATACCTTTTAAAATAAAGATTAAATTTCCGGAATTAGCCATATTCAATTTTTCTTTATCCACCATAAGTTTTCCAAAATTATCTATGCACCAAAAAAGATGTGGAAGAATGATAATAAAAGCCAAAAATAAACTAATGAGCATTTTTTTATCTAAGATATATCGTCGATAATCTTTTATGGTAAGGCCTGAAAATATAAGCGAAAGAATAAAAAGAAAATAATTATATTTACTTAAAAACCCTAAACCCATAAATATCCCAAAAAGAAAATAATATTTAAAACTGCCATAAGTTAATAATTTTATAAACAAATAAAGTGTAATTGCGCAGATTACTAAAACCAAAATAGAGTGCGTGGCATCTTTATATAAAATCCAACTAAAATTGTAAACTAAAAATAAAGAAACTACGCTAAATATACTATACCAAGAATGTTTTAAAATTTCTTTGGCGGATTTATAAAGAAATAGATAAATTAAAAAAAATAAAAAATTTTTTAGAAGACTTAAAGAAAATATATTTAAACCAAACAGATAAAAAAAGAGCATCTGTATCCAGTAATATAAGGGCGGTTGGGAATTATATCCTAAATGAAAAGGGCTCTGGAACCAAAGTACCATTTCCGCTTCGTCAATTTCTAAAGAATTTGAGATAATTAGGCGAAAAATAAGATGCGTTAAAAGATATATTCCTAAAATAATAAAAAAATTCTTTTCTAAACTATAATTTCTTAAGATAATTTTTTGTTGCATATTTATATTATTATAACTTACTAAAACAAAAATCCCAAGATAATTCTCTTGGGATTCCTGTTTTAGAAAAAGAAACTAAAAGTTAAATTAGCCTACCAGCTTATCAAATTCTTCTACTGTCACTGCCGGAGAAGTAGTAAAAGCAATTCCAGTTAATTTTGTAAGCATTACTGATGCCTTTAGGGCCTCGGAGATGCTCGGGAAATCTACCACAAAAGCCAAATCATAAGCACCTAATAAAGCATACATAAAATTTACCTTCCCCCCTGCTTTCTGGATAGCGTCGATTACCTTGGTAGTGCGCTCGGCAGTAATTCCTTTAATTGCCTCCACTGAATACTTACCTAACATTAAAAATTTTGCCATTTTAGCTCACCTCCTTTAATTTATTATAACTCTAAAAAAATAAAATCAAAATAAAAATTAACAAGATATCTTATGCGCCATAATATGCTTTAAGGACTCAATAACTTTTATTGCTTCTTTTCGGCTCAATTTATCAAGACTTCTTTTATGATAATATTTGTGGATAAAATTATTTAAATGTATTTCATCCCAACCCAATTGTTTAATCAAATACTTAATATATAATTTTTGCTTTAAGGTAAGCCCTAAAGGATTAACCTTAAAATAGGGACTGCGCACAAAAAACTGCATCAATTTTCTAAAACCCTGTTCGTCTAATTCTTTGGCAGTCTTAACATTCGCTACTTTTTGTAAAATATCACGATACTGAATCTCGGTTAAATTCAGTTCTTTTTTTACAATATGAATAACTGCTAATTTCTTTTTATCAAGCATTAAAAATTAAATTTAAGATTTTAACGATAAGCTTGAAAGCCAGGCAGACGCTCGCTTTTTACTTTCTGGAAACGCTCATCTTCTACGCTCATCAAAGCTTTAATATAACGCCAAGGAATAAGGATATTGGTCTTTACTTTCTCTTTTATCTGCTTATGGGGCGGAATTAAATCTCCTTTTTCATCCCACCATACGCCTAATTCATAAGCAGGGTTTTCAATCCAAATCCCTTCATTATCTACTCCGGTTACTACTGCCCAGACTTCATCCTTGTAGATTTGAAAAAGGGGTAAATCTGGCCTAATTTCTTCAGAAAATTTAAAAAGTACAAGTTTTCCTACTAAAGACTCTACCTGCATCTTCTACCTCCTTGTTTTTTTCATCACCATTGCCAGCCTAAGCCTACCTGAATAGTTAACTCCCTTTGCTTACTTAAAAGACGCAAGAATGCTTGGGCTTTATTTTTAAAAATTGTGTGGCTTAATTCAAGGGAAGTTTCAAGACTTTGATTTAATCGATTGCGTAAATTAAATAAAATTGTGTTATTTTTAGTTAATTTTGCCTCTGCGCCAAAAACAAATGCTTCGATTTTTTTACCTCTTTCCATCTCAAAAATTAACCCTAAATTTTCCTTAATCTTCCACTGACCAAAAAAGGTAATTACACGTCTTAAAGGTCTTCTCTTTTTAGAGATACCAATCCCTAATTCATATTTGATATAATTTTCTTTAAATACTCCTAAACTTGTCTTAAAGTTAAATATGGAATCACTACTTTTTTCGATAACATAACTAAGCCGTTTTTTATCTAAAATATCCCAACTGCCTTTAAAGGTTAAGGTACGAATTATCTTGGTTTTACGCCGACGGTCTTCTTGGGTATACTGATAAATAATCTGATAATTCTTATCTATCTGCCAAGCGCCAGAAAAAATAAGTGTATCAAACTTATCTTTTGCTTTTACTACCCTAAAAATTATCCGGTTATCTTCATCTACCTGCCAATTACCCGAAAGTTCTAAAGCATAAATAGATAAATTACCTTTTTGGTTACGACTGGTTACTCCAAAAAGTAAAGCATTTTTCTTTACGTCTAAAATTTCACCTTCTAAAGTAATCTGGTCGCCAAAAGTTGAGCGTTTCCATTTATCTAAGGTAAAACAAAGTTTATGCTCATCAGTTAAAGACCAATTACCTTTTAATTTTATCTTATGAGGTGCTTTTATATCTTCAGGAATAGGTGTTTTGATTTCGTAGAGAAGATTATTTTGCGCGTCAACTTTAAACTCTCCCTCTAAAATCCGCCGAATTCCCAGCAATTCACTCTTTGCAATTAAACGATGATCGGGGTCAAATTCGTATTTAATCTTTACTTGCTTCTTACGCGGCATAACTATAAATTATAATTCTTTAGGTAGTTCTCTTTGCCCAAATCTTTGCCAAAATAGAAGCAGTAATAATACACCAGCTAGCAAAAAGTGCATTGGGAATTGCCGAAGATGAAGAAAAATGTTTTAGCGCCAATACCGCGCCTAAACCAGCATTTTGCATTCCCACTTCTATCGAAAGTGTGCGGCAACGTTTTTTATCAAAATGGTAGAGTTTTGCAGCTAAATAACCTAAAAGAAGGCCAAAGAAATTATGCAAAAATACTACCAGAAAAATAATCCCGGTAATATTTTTTAAATAATCTCGATTTAAGGCAACCACTAAACCACAGATAAAAGCAATAAAAATACTAGAAAATGCAGGAAATATCTTACTTATTTTCTCTATTCTTTTTCCAAAAATATATCTTGTTCCCATGCCTAAAATAAGCGGAAGAATTACCATTTTAATAATACTAAAAAACATCTGCCAAAATTTTATCTGAATAAAAGTGTGCGCAAAAATATAAGTGAAAAAAGGAGTTAAAAGGGGCGATAAAAATGTGGATAAAGAAGTAAGCGCTACTGAATAAGCTACATCTGCACTTGCTAAATAAGAAATCACATTGGAAGCCATAGCCCCGGGAACTGCACCTACCAAAATCACCCCTACTGCTAAATCTGATTTAAGTCTTAAGACCCTTGCTAAAATAAATCCTAAAAAAGGCATAATCATAAACTGCGCCAAAGTGCCTAAAAATACTAGTTGAGGTTTTCTCAGTATGGGCTTAAAATCCGCTAAAGAAAGCACTGCGCCAATTCCAAACATGGTAAAAGCAAAAAACCATTCTGTATAATTTTTAAAAATAATTAATGTCTTAGGAAAAAAATATCCTAAAATCCCTAATAAAATTACCCATAATACTAATAATTGCGTAAATCTTTCAAAAAATTTATTCATCGATTTTCTTTTTACAACTTGCACAGAACCGATAATCTTTTTTATCCGTATCTAAAAGAGAATTAGAAAAATGCATCACACATTTTGGATTAGGACAATGCCCTAAACCCAAAAGGTGACCAATCTCATGCACTGCCTCTTTGAGACTGCGCAGTAAAAATAAATCTTGATTCTCTTTTAATCCATAATAAGCCTGATGTAGTCTTATAAGCGAAATAATACATACTCCTTTTTGGGGATCTGCCTGACCAAAGATAAAATTTAACTCTGGTGCATAAAGGTCTTTATCAATTATTGCCAAAATTTTCTTTTCTTTTGAGGAAGGATTAATCTTATCTAAAATAAGCGTAGCTAAATATTGATTACGTTTTTTATTATAAGCATATTCGGGTAAATCAAAAGAACTGCCAATATAAACCTGGACAGAAAAAACTTCAGTTAATTTTTCCTTTAAATATTCTAAAACAAAATCTTCAATTTTACCAAAAGTAATGATTTCTAACTGCATTTTTTTAGAAGCAAATGTATTTTTTAATGAGCTAATACTAAGAATAAGAATAAATAAAAAAATATAGTTAAATTTCATATCGATTTTTTAGCCACTTGGTCATGTGTCCTTACGCCCATTAAAAACTTATAAGTCCCTTTTAATTTAGCAATAATAATTATCCATCTATACCAAAAAAACTCAAAGAAGCTTAAGAATCCCAAATAGATTATATAACTTGCAGGCATAAATTTTTGAATCCGATTAAAAATAAATAAATAAAGTAAAGAAATAGAAGTTTGGGTTAAAATCATAAATAAAAATAAAGCAAAAATTAAATTAAGATTAACTGCCTTAAAAATTATTCCTGTAATTAATAATAGAATGCTACTAAATTCAAAAAATGCGCCCAAAACTTCATAGAAAAAATAATATGGGAATACAACCAGGCCCATTGCGCCATAACGTGGATTAAAAAACATATGCCAATAATCCTTAACCGCTTCATCAGTTACTCTTTGCCAGCGATCACGTTGTTTTATTAAACCTCTTATGTTTATTGGCGCAGCGGTCCAACCCACACAATAAGGAAGCATTAAAATCTTAGAGTTTTTATGATTTTTAATAATATAATCATAAGCGCGAAATGTAAACTCTAAATCTTCACTACTATAATTAGGAGAAAAACCTCCTAATTCTCTAACCACATCCCTTCTCCAAATTCCAAATCCTCCGCTTACAATGGCAGTTGAATTTAGTTTACTCCAAGTAATGCGATTACCGATAAAGGAACGGATATATTCTAAATTTTGATAAGCAATCAAAGGTCGAGATGTAAAGTTTCTTTCTATAATTTTACCCTCTTTTATCTTAAACCCATTTACCAAGCCAAAATAACTACCCGCTCCAATAATAGATTCTGGATCTTTTTGAACATGTGCCATTACTTTTAAAACCGCGTCCGGCTCAATTATTGTATCCGCATCCATTATACAGATATATTTATATTTGGCTAAATTTAAACCTGCATTTAAAGCTCCAGCTTTTTTATATCCACTTTCTTTATTCATTACCGTAACATAAGGATATCTCCTTGATTTAAAGAGCCCCTTAAGTCTACCCATCTTAAAATTATCTATATAAGGAGTATTAATTGATTCTAAGTCTAAAATTTTATTTAAAATCTCAAAGGTTTTATCAGTGGAGCCATCATTTACCACAATAACTTCAAATTCAGGATAATTTATATTAAGCACCGAAAGTAAGCAATCAGCAATCCATGCCTCTTCGTTATGGGCGGGGATAATAAAACTAATCGGAATAGTAAAGCGAGTATTACCAAAAACATTATAATCTTCGGCTAAATCTTGTCCAAAGCGCCTTCGGCTTTCAAATATTCCCAAAATTCCCATCATAATATAGTAAAAACATACTACCGAAAAATAAAGAAAAAATAAAATAGTAATGGTAAATAAGAATTTATTCATTTTTATTTATTTTAAAGTCTTTTCTATATTTAAAATAAATTCTGGGTTAATACTGCGGCCAATATCTAATATTTTTTTGCGTCTTTCTTCATCAAAATCTAATAAATTTTTTGCAAAACTAAAATAGACTCCAGAATCAATTAAATTTTTAAATAATTGGAAGGCCTTCTGTCTGGTTTGAAAATCTTCGGATAATAATTCTTCTAATAACTGTTTAATATATCCTGCTTTTACCAAAAGACCTACTATGGATAAATTTTTGGCAATCTCTTCAGGACTAAAAATATTAAAAATCTCATTTATTGCTAATTTAAAATTTTTTCCCAGAAAGTTAACTGCTGCTTCACGTACAAAGAGAACCTCATCTTTTAATAAATTAATTATTTTTACTATAATTTCAGAATCAGGTAAGATCCGATTAATCTCATATATTTTATCTAAAGCCCTTATCGCATACATCCGCACAACCCAAGCTTCATCAGCAAGGCAATTTGTTAAAGCGGGGATTGCTAAAGGCTGACCAATATATCCTAAACATTCACAGGTAGCAGCACGTACGTCCGAAGATGAATCATTAATTAGCGATAAAATATCTTTTAAATATTGTTGGGGCTTAAATTTGGCAATTAGTTTAATTAACCAGAAACGTGCATTTAAATTAGCCGTTTTTATATTTTTAAAAATTTCATCTACAATCTCAACCGGAAATTGCTCAAGTAAGCTAACAATCTTATAGCCACTGAAGCGATTTTGCAAAAGTAAATTCAAAAGTATTCTTGCTGCTTCCTTTGTTCCCAGTTGTCTTAAGGCAAGCATTGAAGAATAGACAATATCATCATCCTTGTCATCTAAAAATTTCTCTAAAATTTTCTCTGTTCCTTCTACTTTTAGACATCCCAAAAGAATAATTGCTTCTATGCGTCTCCATTTTCTTTTGGCTTTCTTTGCGTTAAAGATAACTTCATTTAATCCTTTATGAATAAGTGGACTGTATCTTATTATTTCCTGCACAGAATAGATATAATCTTTTGGTAAGATTAAATCTTCTCTTTCCCATATTGAAGTAGAACTAAATTTTTCTTTGTGCCTTTGCCTTAAGAAACTAAAAATAACAATTAATAAATAAAATAAAACTAATATACCAAAGATTAAGAGATTAAAGTTCCAGATTAATTTAAAGAGGGCAGGCATATTTTAGAATTTAAATGTACAACTTATCTGTGCACTCTTTTTTCTAAAAGAAGAGCTTTCGTATGAATGGGAGTAGCCTAAACTTAATTTTAAATCCTTTTTTAATTCAAAGATTAATTTTGTATAAAGAATGTACCCTAATTGTTTGGAAGCAGAGATTTCCTCAATATCATAAAGACGCTGACCAACCGCAGCCCCTAAACAAAGGATTATCTTTTGATTAACTGCATAATTTGAATGAAAAGTAAAAAAATGCGCACTTCCTCTGCTTTCGGTAAAGGAAATATTATAATCGGTTGTAAAATAATTATTATCCTTATAATATTCTGGTCCTAAAGAAAGAATATAGACATCATTCTGTTTATAATTAAGGTAGCGAAAACCATTTTTAAAATAAATAAAATCCTTTATTTTATAGGCATACTCTAAGGAAGTCTTCAGATTATAAAGAAAATCAATATTACTGCCACCATGACCTAATTCGCCAAAAAGATAAGCGTCTTGGAAACGGAAAATAAATCCGGCTGCTAAAGCATAATCCTTTATTCCTTGGCGCTGGTAATTATTTATTTCTAAATAGGCTAAATTTAATTCATCAAAAATAAAACTAAAACGCTGTCCATATTCCTTCCAATTGGTTTTGCGCGAATTTATCTTTACCCAGCTATATTCATAATAAGAGTAAATCTCTAACTTTTTTTTCTCTTTAAAAAATAAAGGGATCTGCCTTATTTTTTCTTCCGTACTTATCTGTTCCGCATAAGAATTTAAAAAAGAATAGAAAAATATCAATAATAAAATAAGACTAATTTTTCTCATTTATTTCTTTTTAATTTTTGTTTAAAATACTTGATTGTCTCATCAATAATATCATTAAGACTATGCTTAGGCTTATAACCAATAAACTGTTTTAACTTACTAATATCGCCAATTCGACAATAAACATCTTCAAAATCTTCTCCATAAATATCTTTGTGCGCAATATAAACAATTTTAGACTTTGAATTTGCTTTTTTCTTTACCAGATGCGCCAGCTCTTTTATAGTTATATATTCATGGGAGCCAATGTTAAATACATGATTTTCTGCCTTTTTTAGCTGAGATAACTTTATGATTGCCTTAACTACATCTTTTACATAACTAAAAGAGCGTATTTGCTGGCCATTTCCATGTACAGTAATAGGTTTATTTAAAAGCGCCTGTTCAATAAAACGCGGAAGAACCATTCCGTAATGACCTACCTGTCGGGGTCCGACAGTATTAAAAAGCCTTACGATTACAACTGGCAATTTCTTTTCTCTGGCATAAGCTAAAGCTTCAAATTCATTACAAGCTTTGGCTACGGAATAACTCCAACGACTTACCGAAGTAGGTCCTACAAGACGATCAGATTCTTCTTTTAAAGGTACACATAAAGGAGGTTTACCATAAACTTCGGAACTAGAGGCAAGAATAACTTTTTTCTGATATTTACTGGCTAATTTTAAAATAATACCCGTGCCATGTATATTAGTATTAATACTTTCTACTGTCTTTTCTAAAATAAGTTTTACTCCTACGGCGGCAGCTAAATGAAAGATGATATCTGATTTCTTAATTAATTTATCCATTAATCTCTCATCCAGAATAGAGCCTTTATAAAATTTAAAATGCTTTTTATCTTTTAAAAGAGAAGTGATATTTGAAAGTCTACCTGTAGAAAGATTATCAACCACCGTTACCTGATATCCTTGGCTTAATAATTCTTCGCAAAGATGTGAACCAATAAAACCTGCTCCGCCTGTTACCAATGCTTTCTTATATTTAGAGCTACTTTTCATTTCAAAATCACCCCTTTTATCTTAAACCGAAGATTATATTATTAATTATACTATAAAAAATAGAAAAGAAAGGTTTTTATTGCTTTTGAGTGATCAATTCAGGGATATATTTTTTTAAGGCATTAATGCGCTCATCCGCATAAGGATGGGAACGAAAATAACCTAATATCTTCCAATTGGGCCCTTCCTCTTTTTTGATTTTCTCTAAAGCATCTAATGCACGATAAGGATTAAAACTTGCTTGATAAGCATATTTTACTCCCAGTCGATCTGCCTCATATTCATCTTGACGGCTGTAGCCTAAAGAAATCAGATTAAAAATGATATCTATTCCTTGTAATGCGGTCTGAGTCGTTGCTCCTTGAGTTTTTTCGCCTAAACTTAAAGCAGCAATCCCTAAAATCAACTGATAAGCCATATTTGCCTGCAGTTTCTTTACAATGTGCCTTCCGACGGCATGACCGATTTCGTGGCCCAAAACATAAGCCAATTCATCGTCATCTAATATTTTTACTAATGCGCTATTAACATAAATAAAACCGCCCGGTAAAGTCATGGCATTTAACTCTTTATCTTCTAAAACGTAGAATTTATATTCGATATCCTTACGTTCAGCTACTTGCGCAAGACGCCGGCCAAGATTCTCTACCCTTATATTTAAATTTATATCTTTTGATAAACTTTTCTTCTTTAATAATTCCTGCTGAACGCTCCTGCCTAATGCGGTTTCAGTAGCGCTATTTATAAATATGTATTCGTATCTTCCCGTGGCAGGATTATAGGTAGTTGCGCAACCACAAAGGATTAAAGAGATAAATATAAATAAAGGTATTCTTAGCATTTGATTATATAGGTTTTTATTTTCGTCTATTTTTATTCATTTCTTTAAAAATAGGTTCGTATCTTTCCGGTTTAAAAAAATAACTAAAGAAATCAAAAAATAAATTAATTAATTTATTTCGGTGTTTCATATAAAAATAAAGCCGTACAAAATCAAATCCTAACCTTCTTTTTGGCTCATAACTAGTTACTCCCATTTCATATTCTTTAATGCCGTGATTAATACACCAATTCAAAAGGTCACGAAAACGCACAAAGTATAAATAATACTGATGCGCCACTGAATAATCAAAACCTAAATAATAATCAATAAAATAATCTTGGGCAATAAGGCATAAAGCAAATGCCACTATTTTTCCTTCAATGCGCCATAAGAAATATTTAACTTCATTGGGCATATTCTTAGAAATAATTCTAAAAAAATCTATCGGTAATTTCTCTAATCCCAAATCCTGTCTTCTATAAGTCTCTAAATAAAGTTCATAAACCTTGGGCAAAGTATTCTCGTCTAAGGCATCGGTAATCTCTAAATCAATCTTTACGCTTTGGTCAGCCTTTTTTAAATTGCGCTTTAAACCGCTCCTTGAGACCGGGCTAAGTGTTTTTAGATAATCTGCGAAACTGCTAAAATTAATCGGCATCTTGGCCAAAGGAATACTTTCTATTTTATGATATCCTCTTTTGAGCAGGACTTTAAGAATATCATCATAAACCGCGGTAAAGTCCTTAAAAATAATCATCGCGGCTTTTTCCTTTTTTGCTAACTCCTCTAAAACAGCGCAAATTTTTTGGATTAACGGGCGAGGTTCGCCTGTAATGCCTATTCGACCAGGCCCCATCGGCAAGCCGCAAATTAAAACCTTAGGAGAAAGAAGATTGGGAGTGAGTTTTTTAATAAAATTTAAAAATACTTTAAGCAGGCCCTTTACCATCATATCAAGAGCAAAATGCATAGAAAAAATAGAGGTAGCCGCAACAGGAGTATCCTGTTCATAAATAATTATATAGTAAAAGGAAAACTGCTCAAAATTTGCTTCATCAAGTGTTTTAAAAAAATGATAATTCTCTAATACTTTAGGATAAACTTTATTCCAATCCTCAAACGGAATCTCTTCTATCTTTCTGGTTAATTTTATCGTAAGATTTGACTCTCTTTTCAATCTCTATCTTCCTATTGTCACAAGGATTATTCCTAAAACTACGCAAAAAATACCCAGCCAGCGAATCAAATTAATTCTCTCTTTCAAAAAAACCATTGAGGCTAAAGCAATCAAAATATAACGCATACTGTCGATAGAAAAAGCTAGTCCCAATTCTGCCTTCGTTAGTACGACTAACCAAATTATAAAAGAAATGATGCTAAAAAGAAAACCTAACCATACACGTGGGATTCTAATTAATTTCAGGATAAAGTGGAAGGCTTTTTTAAAAGTATTAACATATAAACTTAAGGAGTTAATGGATAATTTCAGCAATAATTGGCTGACTGTATCGCAAAGGTCAGTAAAAAATATCAAAAATATAACCATAAAAAAACCGTTTTTCATTGACTTATTTCTTTCTGTCTGCTACTTAAAGAAACCAGTATCACCCCGTTTAATATAAAGAAAATGCCCAACCATTGAATTAAAGAGAGCTTCTCGCCTAAAAAAATTACGGAAACTAAGGGGACGCTAATATAGCTAAAACTTGCCACCGGAACCGCGACGCTTAAATCGATGTGCGAAAGAATTGTTGACCAGGCAACAAATACAATAAAAACAGAGAATAAACCTATCCATAAAAAGTAAGACGAAGCAACGGTTTTAAGAAAAACTATTGCCGTCTCAAAAGAGGAGATTTCTAAAAGCGTAACAGAAAGAGCGCTTTTTTTAAAACAAAACTGGGCAAGCGTCTCTAAACAATCCGTAAAGATAAGAAATAACAATATTTTGAAAGTAACCCTTTTTTTTGCGCTCATAAAGAAATTTTAAATTATTGTTTTAGCCAGGAAAAAACTTACACAGAAGTAGATTATTTTTCTGTGGCTATATTATAACATTGAATTGAATTACTGACAGGAAATTTTTTGCGGAATAAATTTTAAGAGGATTTTTGCGGCTTAACTTAGGTTAAAATAAAAATTTTCTAATCCTTCTTCATTACGGTTATTGTATCTAGGGATTTAATCTCTTTTAAAATAGATAAACTGCCTTTTAACTTGCCGACAATATTTACCTCTGAAGCAGGGATGGGTTTGTTGGTTGTGCTTAAAGGGGTTCGGCCAAAGAAAATACATAAGCAGCTTCCCTCTGGCCAATAAGCAATATCACCTATTTCTACATCTAAAGTGGAATTCTCTGGCTTTAATTTAAGGGGAATCTCAAAATAGAGCTCCTCGCCCCAAGTTTTTACTTTTGATTCAAAGGGAAGTTTTAAATAAATTTCTTTTGCGGTCTGGGTTTGGTTAAGTTCTCCTTCTAAAGTCACTTTAGAAGTTTTAAAGATAATCTTCATTTTTTAATTGCCTCTGCCAATTTCCTGCCTAATTCTTTTGCTTTTTCTAACCTCCGCGATCTCCGAGGTCGGATTATTGCTAAAGAATTCTTACCTCTACTTTACAAAGCCGTTTAAATTCTTCAGCATCTTTCTCTGAACCAACGATACTTCCCCAATGCATGGGAATGGCTATTTTAGGTTTTATAGTATTGGCTGCCTGGGCTGCCTCTTTTGCATTCATCGTATAGGTTCCTCCAACGAAAATCTCAAAAATCTCAAGACCGTTTCTATTTTACCTTAAAATTATCAATGAGTTACAGTAGAACTGTCCCTGATTTAAAAACTAAATCTATCTAAAAGAATAATACTTTCAAATAATGGGGACAGGTCT
>Ga0123519_10002096_pt1 | contig 34019 bp, 41 predicted proteins | sample YelNatPaOPRAMG02_FD_87396 | JGI IMG/M metagenome (GOLD analysis project Ga0123519, IMG submission 87396) | Hot spring microbial communities from Yellowstone National Park - Yellowstone National Park OP-RAMG-02 (version 2) | ecosystem: Environmental > Aquatic > Thermal springs > Hot (42-90C) ... | reverse complement strand
TTATGTTTATGAGTATACTCTATAGGGTCCTCCATTGTTATAATGTGTTTCTTAAAATTACTATTTATGTAATCCACCATACTAGCTAATGTTGTAGACTTACCAGATCCAGTTGCACCTGTTACAAGCACAATTCCATGTGGTAAACTACAAAATTTTTGAAACGTTGTAATAATAGATGAATTAATGCCTTTAAATAACTCCTCAAATGTAGGAATTTTACTAGGTAATATTCGACATGCGATTGCCGGTACTCCTCTATCTAAAAATATACTTATCCTGAATCTCCCCAAGCCGCTAATTTGATATGCAAAATCAATGCTCTTTTGCTTCTCTAAATATTCAATATCTTTTTCGATATATGCTAATAATTCCTGTGATAATTTCTTTGCATATTGTGGTGTCATCTTGTCTAGTAACTTTGGATCACGTTGTTTAAAAATACTTGCTCCATTAAACTCTTTTAGTTTATATAGCTGGCCATCGACTCTAAATACAACTTCATAGTCGCTTAGGATATGGATATCTGATACATCATGTCTATAACTAAACCGTATGATACCATCTATATCTTTTGATGCATGTAATACTTCATCGTCACCTATATTATTTAGGATTGCCTGGTTAATTGTCAAGAATTTAGACTTACTTTTTAATTCTGACATAACTTTACTGCACCTGTTTATTAAAATTTATTAATTAACCTATCTACTGTGGTTACATAGTTTATTGTTTCTGCATAAGGAGGTATTCCATTGTACTTGTCCACCGAATTAGTACCTGCATTATATGCAGCTAAAGCCAAGTCAATATTTCCTCTATATCGTTCCAGTAAACCCTTTAGGTATCTAGCTCCACCTAGAATATTTTGCTCTGGGTCATATGGATTAGTTACGTTTAGTTCTTTTATTGTTCCGGGCATTAGTTGCATAACACCAATAGCACCTTTGTTTGATACCTCGCTACTATTAAACCCGCTTTCTTCATCAGCTACAGCTAGGAGTAATTTGAGATTAATGTCATACTTGTTAGAAGCTTCTATAAAATATGACATTATATTTGTGTCAACTGGTTCTTTACTATTATGTTGCAACAAATTTGATTTATCAGGAAAAAATCTCCCGATGAAATCGAAATACATTCCAGATTGTTCGGCAACAATTTTAATTTCAGTACCGTTTGCATATCCAATTACCGATCCAGCTTCTACTAAATTAGATGGGACACTTGGGTTTATACCACTATATATTATTGAAATGTCATCTGGTGAGGATACCTTTACATAATCAGACCCTGCTTCTATAAATCCAGATAATATTGCGTGTACTTGTTGGTTGGGTTTACTTCTTATTAATGTATAGTTACAGTAACCTTTAAAAGAAAACCCGTAGTTTTCAATAATAGAATTACTTTCTTTTATAGGATACACTGGAATACTTGTCACTATATTTATATTTCCAGAATTACTACTTAGTATGTTTTTACTTCCAGATCCATAGTTACTATTATTTTCTGTAATAGTCGTCTGCTTACTTGTCGAATTAGCATTCGCCTGTAGAGAACTTAATAATGTTGCTGTAATAATTCCTGTTATGATTATAGCTGTTAGTATCCTAATAATAATTACCTCCTATAAATTTGATTTATCAATCGTTGCATCTATAGAAAATGAATAAATTTTACCATCATACTTTACATTTCCTACATTTACAGATTGAATATATTGTAATTGCCTTAAGTTTGCTTCCAATAAACCTATTGAGCTAATTGTCAACGTTTCACCTTTCATGGAAATTGTCGATGGAATATAGTTCGGATCTTTTATTTCACTTGCGTTAATTTGGGTACTGTTATTGTTATTAGTATTGGTACTGTTATTGTTATTAATGACATTATTGTTGTTATTATTGGTATTATTATTATTGCTATTTTTGTTGCCTACTTCTTTGATTTGCTGTGTCTTATTATTATTTTCGTTTGTTTGAACTTGAGGCACGTCGGATCCATCTATTGTTATACTTGTGTAAATGACATCTTGTGGAGTAGCTTTTCTTATATCCTGAAGTATTCCTACATACGAAATAATTTTATGTGAATTTATAGCGTCAATATATGACTTGTAGTTCTGCATTTTTGAGGCTAAGTCTAAACTCGCATTTAGCTGACTTTGCAGAAGTCCAATCTGTTGACCAACTGGAGATACCTGCGATTTTAATTTCATATAATTATAGTAAGGTATGCAAGAAAGAATTGCAGATATAATTAATAGGCTATACCATATTTCTTTTAATTTTGGTTTTTTAAATTCAGTTACCTTTATCCTTTTATATTTATCTGGAATCTTTATTTTGAATGAATCATCGAAAGGAGCTAATAAATAACCTTTTAGTATTGCTTGCGTTAAATCATCGCCAGATAGATCAATAACTTGTATCTCATACTCTCTCTTTAATTTTTTAATATAATCTATGTTTCTTATTATCTCTGAATCGCTGCTTTCATTTACATCAATAATTCTCATTAACTCTATTCCAGATCTTCCAGTAATTACATATATTATGTCCTCAAATCTTGCTATTATAATTTTATAATTTAGTTTGGCATCTGTTGTTTGTATATGTCTCCATATAGCAAGAGGGTCTATATCAACATGAGTAATATACCCTTTATTCTTTTCAAATGTCTCTACTAAATCCCTTTGTGGGATTGCTAAGCACGGTATTCCAATATCGTTTTCGACAGCAAAGCTTGTCTTTAATCTTATAATTAGGTATTCCGATTCATCTATACCATAAAAATTAAGCTTAGCAGCATTTTCTATTTCAGATTGCTTTGAGTTTTTTGCCAGTACTAAATTTTTATATAAAATTTCTTTTGACCTAAATCCAGTTACAACATAACTATATTTATTTAAGAGCTTTTTAAACTGCTGTGGAGTTTCTTCTACAATTTCAGTATCCCTTGTTGAATACCTAAAGACCTCCTCTTCTCCTATAAACGAAATAACCGATTTTGATGTATCTACTTTTATATTTTCTTTATTGCCTTCCGATAAACCAATGACTTTATCTCTTTTTGTTTTAATAAGTTTAGAAATGTCTTTGATGTCTAATGATAATAACTTCTTTATATTCAAAAAAGATCATCCCCGCACAATTAACCAATTTTTAATCAATCGGTGTTTTTAACTTTTAATTGTAGCACTAATATGTTACATTTGGTATCTCTACTAACATAAAGTGGAAGTATAATATACCTCCACTTTAACTACTTTAACTTAATTGACATATGTATGGGCTAGAGTTTCCTCTAGCCCTTTCTATATTAGAACGGGTTGACAGTCGGGGTGCTGTTGGTTGATAGAGTGAAAGTAGCAGTATTACCAGCAAATCCGCTGAGATCCGCGTTCTGCGCAGCAGCCGTATTTACCATAGAAGGCTGCACAACATCAGTGGTAAGAGGAACACCGCTCGGAACATTTAGCAGATAGTTGGCAGTAACATTCTGAAGGTCACTGCCGCCAGGGCCTGCGGAAGCAATAGCAAAGTGAGAGTTCCCATTAACATCTACATAAGTGGCATATGCATAACCGTGACCCCAAGGATCGGTGATACCATTTGCATTGCCAGTCCAGTTAACATTTTGGTTGGTCATTAGATTACCAACGTTAGTGTTGGAGGGGAACATACCGTTAGTTGTAGCAGCTTGTACTTCTACAACAGTACGCATACTACCTAGATCAGATAGTGCACGACTATTACGAGCAGCATTTGTGTAGCCAAGATAGCTAGGAATTAGCATAGCCGCTAAAATAGCTAGAATAGCTACAACAACGATTAACTCAACTAACGTGACACCTTTACGACTCTTCTTTAACCTCTTAGCTAACTTTTGAAACATCATCAAACCTCCATAATTTTTTTGCTTCTATAAGTAGCCACACAAACATATTGTGTTCCCGATAACCACCTCCTCAAAAAAAATACTGCACTACACACATAAATGCGTAATGCAGTATTTCTGCTTTTCACTATCTAGTTGTTCAGTAATATGCTTTATGGACAATCAACAGACTAGCACAATTTTTCATTTTGCTTATTTAATCGCAAGCAATCCTTTTTAAATTTACCAACCAACAAGCAGTCGTCTGTTTTAACTTTTTCTTACTCTCTATTAACTGTCACAAAAAATTTATAGCGAAAACTAAAGTTTTTTGAAAACTATGCCAACAAGTTAGTTTAAAATACAGATAGTGCCTAGTACTCTACTAAACCTACGATTGCAAATAATGATGGTTGTCTTACTTTGAATGACTGCTTGTGAACTAATCATGAATAAGCAACTTGTAGCCTAAATCTATTATTTATCTTTTGTTACAAGAATATGTGCAACCTCTGGCCATTCCCATACTATTGATTGGGAAGGTTTGCCAACTATTCCAGTGTCGTCTACTATATACCATCTTTCTTTAATTAATCTTTCGCGATGTTCTTGATCTCTTCATTATTTACTAGTGAACGTATCGCTGTAATTTGATTTAAAGCCCTGAAAAAATATGTGATAAAGTTATTTAGAATATCTTCTTTATTATCAACAATTTTGTTACTACCAAAGTTCACTTTAATATTAACCATCAGATAAACCTCTTGTTCATGCTTGCCTACATAGTTCTTCATTGCAAATAAAAATGGCTGCTTAGTTTAACAGCCGTTCTTTAGTTCATAATTTACTTATCTCTTGTTACTACAATTGATCCTACTTTTGGCCATTCACGTGTCATTGACGGTGGGTATGTGAGACCTTTCTTATCTTTTTCGTTTTCAGGCATAACTATATTCCAACTCGTTTTAGCTAATTTGGCATAGGGTTCCTTGTTATTTATCATTTCTTGAATCCTTGGAATTTGTACTAAAGCGTTAGAAAAACTTTCAATAAAGTTACGTGTAACCTCGTCAACTTTATTGCTTTTGTACTTTATTTTTATATTGACCATTCTAATCATCCTTTCATTAAAGTACTTACTGTGTTATAGTAAACCAGTACTGACTTGCAAATACTTCCTTATAAAAATAAACCCAACCTATAGCTACTGCAAACTCTTTACAATAATATTCTAACACCTCAGAAAGTTTTTAACCATACCTGGCTAATACAAACCATTCATTTCTTAGTTCTTGATTTATTTGACATCTCTTCTTACTATAAGACAATAACAGTTTATGTCTGTCCATAGACATGCCACGGATCTTGGGTATGTCGCAAAAGCGACAACATCGGCATCGACATCGGCATCATTATTAACGAGTATAACCCAATGTGATCCACGTGGTAGTTTATCCACTATTTCTTCATATGATGCTCTGTTATTCAGCAATTCTTGAATTTTTAGAATTTGTGCTAAATCTTCAATTAAATCTTTGATAAAGTTACGCCTTCCACTAGGATTACTAGTGCCGTTATAATTTACCTCAATCTCGACCATTTTAGCCATCCTTCCATTTTACTGGGTTAAAATGCCACCTACGTTACCCAATTTGTCGGATGGCAAACAGTAATCGCTGCTTTTAATTTTTGACATGCTTAGTATCAGTGATTACAGACATTCAATATAATTATTATATAACTCCTAAACCAGAAATTACTTTATTAGAACTTGTTATTATCACTTGTGTTCCTAGTGGAATCAAGTCGTAGAACTTTTCTGCTTTAACGCCCCCCATGCGCCACACTCGCAAATCCATACTTTTGTATCTCTGCCTTCATGCACAACCATGACACCACCGCAAAACGGGCAGAGTAAAGGCTCATCCGGCGCCGTCACCGCTCCACCACCGTCACCATCAGTCTCCTCGCTTCCCATTTCTTCACCCCATTCAATCTCGGTATGTAGACGTCGATCCTCGTTCTATAATTCAATTTTATTTACCAATACTACTAAACTGTTGATTGATTGCATAATATTTACTAGAATACATTAATTTTATTTAGAATCCATGCATCCTATTTCAGAACTCTTACACAATTTCACCAATCTATTTTTAACAGCTTCGGTATTCTTACAACATTTTAAAAATACTACAATTTTATTGTCTATGACCTTTACTACATCTGATATCTTCACATTTTTCTTAATAATATTGAAGTTTTCTCTTGTAGTGGGGACATCGAGTATTATACTTTCAATTAATTTCTTTTTCGAGGCTAACCATCCAATACGTGATACTATGTTCTTAAACCTATCGAGTGCATCATACTTAATAGAGAACCTTAAATTGATAGCATTTTCGTTTACATTTATTTCTCCATAATCCCATGCCTCTGCTAATTCATTTGCTTTTTGATAATCAAATATATTAAATTTATATGACACATATATTAAAATACAATTTCCTTGATTAATCTTTAATTCTATTTCGTCCGCATGGAGATTATTGAGTAAATTAATCAAATTCACCCAATAACACCCCTGTTACAATTATTTGCTAATTTTATTCTTCTTATCTAAGTACATATTACTATCCGAAACTTTAATTAACTCATCTATTGTTTTACCATCATCAGGATATACTGATCTTCCTATTGATATAGAAACACCTCCACATTCAGAACTTATTTTGTATTTAATTCTTTTTACAATACAATCAATAACGGACCTCTCTATATCCAAAAGCAAAACAGTAAATTCATCCCCTCCAAATCTGGCAACAACATCACTTTTACGTATTGTAGACCTAATTATGGACGCAATCTTCTTTAATACTTTATCTCCTTCCAAATGCCCTTTATTATCATTTATAGTCTTGAAATTATCAATATCTATGAATAGAATTGCAAATACCGATCCAGACCTTGCACTTCTTTGTAGTTCTTCTTCAAGCCTACTTATAAATGCAGACTTATTTGGTACTCCACATAACATATCTATAGTTAGTTTTTGCATCATATCGTTAAAAATCATACAATTCTTAACATTTACTTTTACAAAATAAATTAGCTTTTCTTTTATATCATCAGATAATTCCTCAACTATGTTTTTAGGTAATAATAGACTATGCTCTTTTGTTAATTGAATATTTTCCATGCCATTAATTAGCTCAATATATGCATCTACCTTTCCTACAGTAAATTTTTTTACCCCTTTATTATATATAATTATATCGTTGGCACAAACCAAACATACTTCTTCCGAATTAACAGACATTGCTACCTCGCAAAGTACTAATTTCAAAAACTTTTCCTTCTCACTTAACGGAACAGGTCTAAACATCTACATCAACACCTTATTTGAGATTAAGATTGTACTAATTTTTTTGTCTCCTTTTTGAATTATCTCCCTTAATTCTGATGGAGATACAGTTTCTTTAATTGTCAAAGATAATTCTTTTGATAGATCAACTATGCTTTCAGACCCATAAATTTTTACATTTGGTCTAAATTTATTTATTAATGCTCTATCTTGGACTATAGCAATATCTCCTGTATTTAAACGTACCAATGATCCTACCGGATAAGGATCAATTACATCAAGAAAATATCCAACTAACTCATATTTAAATACAGAAGCTCCTCCCCCCATAATCATTTCAAATGCTTCATTAGGTGGAAACGCTTTTCTATAAACTCTATCTGACGATATTGCACTATACACATCCGACATTGCACAGATATAAGTAAAGTCACTAATCTCATTTCCTTTTAGACCCCTTATATAACCAGTCCCATCAAACTTCTCGTGATGATCTAATATAACATTCATTGATTCTACTGGAATTTCACCATCTACCTCGTCTAAAATCATCTTGTATCCTAATACAGGATGCTTTTTAATCTCCATAAACTCATTTTTGTCTAGTTTTCCTGGCTTATTCAAAATTTCTATTGGTACTTTTGTTTTACCTAAGTCATGCAACAAAGCACCTATACCAAGATTTAAAAGCTTACTTTTAGAATACCCAAGTTTTACACCCGTTGATAAAGCTAAAATACAGACATCCACAGAATGCGCAAAAGTATAAATATCTGTTGACGAAATCTCCGTTAAACCCAATATGGGAATGTCACCTTCTATTAGCTCTTTAATTAATGATCTTATCTGGTCTTTTATCATGCTAAAATTTTGCTTTTTTGAATTATTTAAACACCACTCTTCAAATACTCTCATAGTATCTAATCTTATTTGATCATTTAGTACTTCTCTATAATGTTCATCGTCTATATCCCCACTGTACACATGTACAGCAGAAATACCCAACTTTCTTAGTTGTAGTATTTGTTTTGCTGTTAGCACAGACCCTTTATTTAAGAATAATTCTCCTTTTGACCCATAAACTGGACGCAAAATTCTCATGCCACTTGTAAGATATGCCACCGGAATCTTCATTTATATCATCCTTATGTTCTAAGTTGTTGTAAAATTTTCCATATATTATTCATCGCGTGCATTATTTCTATTTATATGAATCCTTTCTCTCATAATATCCTTTTTAGTTCCATGACTTATGCAAATAAATGATTTGAAAAATTGATATCCAGTAATTTTTTTATTACCTACTTCAACTGATCTAAACTTTAGTGCAATTATTCTGTCCAAATAGTTTAATGTGTATACAATATAATGACAATAACCATCTATTGGGTGATGGGATATAAATGAATAACATATACTTTCAGCCCTTACTCCTAACTCTTTTAAAATATACTCACATTCATCTATTGATAGCGGATTATAGTAAGACTCTTTTTCACGATCGGGATGTAAACTTATTAACTTATTTGTAACATGGCAGCTATTGTCCTCTATTTTAGCTCTATGCATTCTACTACCTCCAATTTTAATATATACCCTCTCGATATCTACTAATTTACTTCTCCAAAACCATCTTTTATTATACTCCCAATAAATTTGTTCATATAGTTCACTTCCCATTATTCTCACTATTCAAAAACTTAATAATCTCATCTTCCCCTACAATACAATTTCCTTTTCCCTTGCTGTTATATAGTAATACAGGTACTGGAATCTCTTCTTTTGTATTAGATGGTTTGTATATATAATAATTACTATTTATTCCATGTGAAGTAAGATCTGCAACTATCTTCACACTTGAGTTCTTCATTTCTGGGTAATCCACATTTACCAAATATACTGAATTTATTAACCCTTCCTTATTAATTTTCCCTAATAAATCCGAGCAATGAGGACACCACCATGCAAAAAATAGTACCGGTTTTGTTGCAAAATCTAAATCAAAACTTTTACCTGAACTGTCTGTTACAGCTATTTGAGTAGAATTCAGTGAACTTAAAAAGTTATTAATATAACTTTGAGCTCTAAATGTTTCTCCAGCCTTCGCTGGTTCACTCCTTAATACTTCCACATAATGCCTCCAATATATAATAGATGCCACACATAGTATTACACATACACATAAACCAACGATTATAATCCTTAACTTTCTAGACATCCTATCCACTCCTATTATTAAAATCCAGCTGCCTTCATAAGAGTTCCGTACATACCAGCAAAGATGCATTTTTCTATAATATCCGGATTCACAATAGATCCCTTTTTTGCTATTACTGCCCCATACTCATCTATTATATCCTCTTTTAACATGCATCCAACTAAAATTGGTATCTGCTCTTGGTTAGATTCTTTACCCAAAATTCTTAGATTTGGATGGCTCTTTTGGGTATTAACACCATGTATATCTTTATTGTTCATTGAATTTACTTCCTGGAACGAAGAATGCTCATTTATAACATCAATTTCTCCATTCTTCTCTACAAACTCATGCAACTCAGTAAATTTAGGAACACTTACTTCCGCAATCTTACTGAAAATATCTGCTATGTTGACAGATACTGTTTTATTTAGTTCAAACAGCATATTGTCAATACTCGAGTAAACCAGGTATTTAATTGACTCGGCTATATTTGTAGCTACTTTGGTTGAAACTTCTACACTATCCTTTATATTGGACTTATATAACTCGCCTTCTTTTGACAATTCTTTGATCCACCTATTTGTAAGTATTTGAATTCTATCTGCCTCTTTTCTAGCTTCAAATATAATATCTTCCTTCTCTTTTCTTGCAATTTCCTTGGATGCCTTAATAATGTTTTTAGCTTCTATCTGTGCTTTCAATAGTATATCTGAAATTGCTTCTTTTTTATTTTTTATTTCTTCCGCTTCATCTTTGTATTTCCTCAATTCATCTCCTAAAAGTTTCAATGTCTTTTCAATGCTACTTAACAAATTATCTAAATCTTCTGAGTTAACCTTCTTTGGGTACCCTTTTTTATTTTTGAATTGCTCAATCATGTTTAATAAATCAATAAAATCCATATTCATTCTCCTTTTTAATACTAATCTTATGCAACATTAATCCTATTTATTGTTTTATGTAATACCTCCTTTACATATTCACTATTAACTCTTCCCTCTAATAACTTTAGTATTATTAGAGCCTCGTTTAGCTCTCCAATCAACATTAATTTATTAGCTCTGTTCAAAAGTGCTGCTTCTTCGTATGATAATTTATTATTAGTTGCTAATAATTCTAAATAATCATAATCCACTGGATATACAATTTCATTTTTACTCTTTTTCTTATAAATACTTTTCAATATACTAATTGTTGATTGATATACTAATAAAATCCAAGGTTTTCTTCCACTTACATAAGATTCATCTATATCCCTTGTATCATATAGTAATGAAATTAACTTTACATATTGCTCAAATGAAACATTCATAAATTTAAATGCAGCTATATAATTTCTATTTTCTTTCTTCCTATAAACCACATCAGCATTAATTGATATAAGATTATTGTCCTTTGACTTATTGTTACCATTAATAATATCAGAAGTTCTATTAAACACAACAGTTACTTCGTTACATGAAACTTTTCTCTCTAGATAACATCTTACCCCAGTTTCGCTAATATTTAAAGATACTCCTTTCGATAGTTCTTCTCCTATCGGAGACTTAATTGTAATAGGTAGAATTATATTAAATCTCTCAGTAGCCCTCCTCCTTGGTCTATCTAATACAACAACTATTGCTGTGTACAAACCAATCATATTATATAAAGTCCAGAATAACACAATCCAATAAATAGATAATGTTCTTAAATTTACTCCATATAATATAAATATCCTGGCTACTCCAGCTATACTTAGTAAAAATAGCGCAATATGCGGTAAACCCTTGGATAAATTATATTGTGCATCATTTGATATAACACCTTTCTGTGTTACTCTAAACTTATTTAATTTTATTCCTAATGTTTCACTTATAGCTGACCAACAAATTGTAGGAGCAGTTGAAACTTCATAAATATGCGACCAAAACATTGTTCTGTATTTACCTGCTACTATATTAAATGCTAAATAAGAAAGTATCATCTGTGGCAACCAAAAATAAACTAATTGAATACTATTACATAAAAATGAAGGAATACCAAAAAGTAAGAATAAAATTGGTGCAACTATATATATTAACTTTTGTACCCCATAATACCAATATAAAATTCCATTAGTATATAATATACGCTGCATTACCGTCAACCCCTTTATTCTTAAGGGGTTCCACAACTTTGCAGCTTGAATGTTTCCTCTACACCATCTAGTTCTTTGGTGGATTAACTCCATCCAGCCTTCTGGAGATAGACCCTTAGCAATCACACTCTTGACAAACCTACTCTTATATCCAGCAGCTTGAATTAGCATTCCAGTTGCCACGTCTTCTGTTATGCACCCTACAGAAAATCCTCCAATCTTCTCTAAAGCTGATCTTCTAAATAATGTATTACTACCAACATACATGGTAGCATTGAATTTATCTCTCCCGGCCTCTAACTCTCTCATAAAGAAATCCTGCTCGTTCGGTACTTCAATATGCGACATTAAATTATATTGGAATGGATCTGGGTTAAAAAATGCCTGTGGAGCTTGAACAAATCCCATCTTTTCATCTGCAAAAAATCCTATTGTTTTTGTCAAAAAATCCGATTTTGGAACCATATCAGCATCAAGTGTTACTATAATTTCTCCGTTAGAATGACTCAAAGCATAATTTAAATTTCCAGCTTTTGCATGTTCATGTGTCGGACGTGCTAAGTAATTAATTCCTAATCTATTTTATAGCTCTCTATCTTCATCCCTGTTCCCGTCGTCACAAACATATATATTCAATAGTTCTTTCGGATAATTTATTTGTGTACACATTATTAGTGTTTTCATTAATATATTTAATTTTTCATTGTATGTTGCACAAAATATATCTACTGTTGGTAGTTTGCTTAACGATTCCATACTTACATTTAATTTTTTTGTCGGGTTCCATAAAATAATATAAAAAATAAATGAATTCCAAACACCTAGCATTTCAGATACTAACAACAATATACTTACAATACATCCAATAATTGAAATTCTAAAAGAAACTAAAGTAAATAGTGACCTCCACATTATATAAATAGCCATACTTAATAATGTCATCAAAATTACAATATGTCTGATTATTATTTTCATAATTATACTATCACCTATTATTCATAGCTCAGAGCTATTAAATTATCAATTCGAGTAAAGGAATTCAGCAAGCTGTAAAATTTAAAAAATACACTGTATGATTCATCATCTATTATGTTTTTATTAAAAATCTTAGCTAACTCTAAAACACATGATGAGAATCTTATTAAAGAATTACTTTCCTTACTATCTTCGTATACAGCACAAAATGATTTGTTGTTCAAATATAAATTTATAAATAATGAACTAAAATAATCACTTATTAGAAAATTTAAAATTGATGAGTACCCAATCTTAAAGATATCAACATCAGCCTTGCCCTTTAATGCTAAAATAAATAAAAAATGCGCAAGTTTCGCGTTTTTTACGCACTCAACTAGACCAAACTTGATATAAGAATCCTCTACTAAACCACTGCTAAGTGTGAATATAATGTTATTGTATAGTATAATGCTCTCCATTCTGGATAATTCACTGCTAATTCTTGATTTTGCAGCATTTTTTATACTTCCAGATGTAACTTTTTCTAGAGCTGTAGATACAGCTATTTTAATTGCTGAATCTATGAAATTAATTAACTTACTTTCATCATGAATATTGTCTACTACATCCACAATTACATTTTTAAATAGATTATCTATAAAAACTATAAATTCATCTGATTCTATGTTCATTTCTTCAATGAATGAAAGTTTACTTGGTAACAAACTTTCTTGTATAGGTAACTTCTTATAATCATTTATATTTAATACTGTACACATTTATACCACCCTTATAATCTCCATAGTGGGCAACGTTCACCTGTATATACATAACCGTTTCTGCATACTTTAGTTTTTGTAGATACATCAAATACAAATTCTGCACAATCTTCGCATGTAAACTTCGGAATATTTGATTTAATAAAATTCCTAAATTCCTCCTCTTCTTCCCGTAACTCTTCTTCAAATGACTTATTTGACCGTACGAAGTCTCCCACTAAAATTACCTCCAATTGCTTGTTGGTTGTAAAAACACGAAACAATAAATTACCAAAAAACCATGATAGGAATCGTATTTTTTAACAAAAATTTAATAATAGTGACAATTATGAAAAAATTTCATTTCTCAATACTTACCTGTTAGCATATATGTTGATATTTTTGTATAGTTAACTTGTATAGCCACAAAAACTAAGAAACCTTCTTTTATACTAATAAACCGTTCTTTAATAATTACAAATAGCTAAATTACATTATTAAAATCAAGTTTTCCTATAGGTACCTCCAATATCAATTTTACAGATTTATCGCAAATCGAGTCCTCTCACATACAATTGTTTTACATAGTGCGAATAACTCTGTAGGGCCTGCATCCCACAACAGCCTCTACAATATTAACCGCCCCCTTCCATATACCCGCCCCTCGTCTCCTTAATGTCCAAGACTTAAATATTTCATCACCATTTCGCACCCTTTTCTTTTTGGTATACAAAAAATTTTCCTCCTACTATACCGAGAGGACATGCTCCCATTTCCCAAATCTCGACTAGTGGTTTCCATGGATTTTGAAAACCCACCAAATCTTCCACACTTAGGTGTGCTGCACTATTACAACTATCAAGTAAGAGTTGTACAACCATATCACTTCTAGTCCAATATTTTTCTGCAAGTATGTCCCATGTTGCACCACTGGCTACCTTATAAGCACGCTTTCTGTCGTTATTATACTTTATTGATTCGTTCATTGCTGTTACTGCCCTACTCCATGCTCTGCTATTTTTTGTTTTGTCCAATATATCTTCGACTTCTTCAAGATCATCTACAATTTCCAACGTTACCCTTGGCACTCGTCCAAACCGACTGAGTATACCCAAATGCTCGTTCACTAAATTGCTTATTGCTTCATAACTGGCTCCGGGCTTGCCTAAATCTATATTCAGCAACCTATTAATTTGCTCTAGAATTTTTTGCCCATTAGGTTCAAAAGCATCCACCAAAGGTAATTCTTTTTCTATAAATACCTTTTTGAAAACCATCAAATCATCATCATTTTTAAAGTCACCCAATATTTGCCCCTCAAAAAGACGCACAGGCCATATCCCTTTGCGTGTAAATAGTACGTCTCCCAAATTAGTACAACCATATTGCCAATTCTTCGATGTTACTTCCTTCGATACTTCATAAATTACATTAGGGGTCCCACATGCTGCACCTTTCATACTTGTAGCCAAATATACCTTTTGCATCCTTGTTTCACTCCATCTCTTAATTTATTTCCCAACATGGATAGTAACATACTAATCAAAACATCGAAACTGTGGTGGGAATTACGTATTCCGTTTTGGCCATCTTTTGAAAAATTGGTGCCGATGGAGGGACTCGAACCCTCATGATATTGCTATCGGCAGATTTTAAGTCTGCTGTGTCTGCCTATTCCACCACACCGGCGCGTATTTCTACATATACTTCCAATAGAGAAACTACTGCTGATTTTCTATGTACATACCACTTTCAAACAAAGTGACTTCTTTCAATTTTTCGTCTAGTTACTAGAACTTTCCAACCGCCTGCTACATGAAGCTCACCCACCTATAGAGGCAGCATACCCCTTGACCTTTCTTATTTAGAAATTAACCGCTTCCTTTTCTTTATCTAAATTAGAAGCATGTAGTGGTAACACGACATACCCCAACTTTAGTCGTGGGTCTTTGACATATATTCTGCACAATCTTCGCATGTAGACCTCGAAACATTTGATTCTACAAACTTCTTGAATTCCTCCTCTTCTTTTCTGTAACCACTTGTTAAAGTCCTTCCCCTCTTCTTCCAGTAACTCTTCCTCATATGACTTATGTAGTCTTATAAAACATCACACTTATATTACACCCAATTGTTTATTAATTATAAAAATTGCCGAACATAGATACTCAAAGAAACACAATGACAATCGAATTTTTTAACAAAAATCTAACAAGAATGGCAAGTATGTAGAAATTTCGTTATTACATACTCGCCATTCATAGTTATATTATGAACTTTACCCTGCTAAACCATTGAAATATATGTTATTATTTACTGATTCTCTGAAAGATTCTCCCATAATTACTCTAACATATAGGGTTCCATAATGGGCAGTGCTCAATTTTATACGCATAACCGTGTTTGCACACCTTAGTTTTTGTGCACGGATCTAATATATATTCTTCGCAATCCTCACATGTTGTCTGTGGATAATTTAGTTTTACAAACTTCTTAAATTCTTCCTCTTCTTTTAGTAACCACTTCTTGAAGTCCGTCTTCTCTTCTTCTAATAACCATTCATCATAAGACTTATGCGGTCTCATAAAGTATCCCACTTATATTACCCCCAATTGTTTATTAGCTACAAATATTGTCAAAGCGTAGATAGTCTAAGAATAATGATTTGGATTCTTTCGCTAAACCACATCATAATTTTATGTTAATTTGGTTTGGCTGCCACCTCACAACTTACCATACATACTCACATTCATCACTACAAAAATACCGTAAACCATTTACCAAATGTTTTACGGTATTTCCATTTACTATACTATTAATAATTTAATATATTTTAACTGGCACTGCCACTATTTAAAATACTCATTACATCTTTATTATCTTGGAATCTTGATGCCAGCAAAATTGCATTCATCAAATTATTTTCTAAATTTTCAATCCTTTTCACACTTGCAGCAATTTTGTATATTTTATTTTTCTTTTTAGTTGAAATTTCCCAACCTACTCTTATCATATCTGACCATGAATCTCTTGTATATTTATCTATAACAGTTGGCACAGAAGAAAATATAATTATCCTTACATTTTCATTTTCTAAATCTATCGCATATACATATTCCATAATATCAATATTTCCTGTAACCTCGTTTGTTATTTCATACCATCTGCTAGCTATACCAGTAGATCTAATCTTTGTAACAGCCAATGTTAGTATTCTTTTTATTTCTTCCAATAGCTGACCCTCAAATGACTTGCATGACCTTCCAAAGTCTTCCATTGATATTACCTCCAATTGCTTATTAATTACAAAGGTTACCAAAGCGTAGATAGTCTAAACCAATTACTAGTAATTTCTTCTCTCCGCATTGAATAATACTCACTTGCAAAATAACATAATATTGTCTACATCCCTTACAGGTAAATTGCACTTACTGCGTTCTGGCTTTCGGTACAAAAGTTGGGCCCTTTATCATCCCTAATAGGTAAATTTGTCTGTCAATTACAAAATTACAAGAAACCTAAATACCAAACCCGCAATGATAATCGAAATTTTTAATAAAAATCTAACAAGAATATCTAATATAAAAATTCATTCTTAATACTTGTTTTTTAATAAATATACTATTACCTTTTATATATTTAGCTTATATAATCACAAAAAACTAGAAAATCCTGTTTTATACTGCTAAACCCATCTTTAACAGTTACAAGTAATTGAATCACATTATCAAAATCTAGTTTTCCTATAGGTGTCTTCCATACCAATTTTACAAATTTATATAATGAATCCAAAAAGTCACATGATTCAGTGCATAAAACACATGGCCTTGTCGGTGAAGCATATCTTAATATAGCTACTAAGCCGTTGAAATATGCCTCGTGGCTTACAGCAGAAAAAATGTCATCCTGGAAACTAATGCAGTCATATACTTCTGTAATTGTATTAAGAATTGTATATAATTCCATATAAACTAGTATTGAGTTTGCATATATATATTTCATTATATTATCAAAATTATTACTATAATAATTTGATTTAGCAGTTAATTCTTTGAAAAGATCTCTTTCATAACCATCCAATAGATTTAATAGTTCCATTATATTACCCTTTAGAATATAATTGTTTTCAACACTACTTATATTATCAACCATCAAAAATCATCTCACCTTACACGTTTTATGATATCATGCTTAATTCTGTCACTTTTCTAGGAGCACCCGATTTTAATCTGTCAGAAAAGGTCCTTATTCTGTCACTTTTCTAGGAGCACCCAATTTTAATCTGTCAGAAAAGGCCCTTATTCTGTCACTTTTCTAGGAGCACCCGATTTTAATCTGTCAGAAAAGGCCCTTATTCTGTCACTTTTCTAGGAGCACCCAATTTTAATCTGTCAGAAAAGGCCCTTATTCTGTCACTTTTCTAGGAGCACCCAATTTTAATCTGTCAGAAAAGGCCCTATTCTGTCACTTTTCTAGGAGCACCCGTTTTTAATCTGTCAGAAAAGGCCCTTATTCTGTCACTTTTCTAGGAGCACCCAATTTTAATCTGTCAGAAAAGGCCCTTTAATGCTTATTAGTTTTTCTAAATATAAACACCAAAAATTTTATAACCCCTAATTAGAACATTAGTTATATGATATCTAGCTTATAATACAGCTTCTTGCATAACAAATCAATCACAACGAAAGACTTGACAAATTTTATTCGATTTGATTCTACAAAATTCGACAAATATATACATACAATTTAAGCCTTTTCTTATCAATGTATTTAAATGTATAATTCGTACTATATTTAACTAAATTTACATAATATTCTTCACAATTTCTTTTGTTTGCCAAAATAATAAGTACAAAAAATTTTATGAACCTATCTTTTAAACACTAGTTATATGATATTTAGCTTATAGTACCATTTTCTTACATGACAGGTTCATCACAACAAAAAACTTGACAAATTTCATTCGATTTGATTCTACAAAATTCAACAAATACAAACATACTAATTAGCCACTTTCTTATTAGTTTATTTAGCTACATATTTCGTATTGTATTTAACTAAAATTTAATTTCTTAACAACAATTAACATTTTAATTTACTTACAACCGTATACTTTACATATCATTTTCACAATTTATTTTCGTTTACCAAAATAATAAGCACAAAAAATTTTATGAACCCCTCTTTAAACCATTAATTATAGGGAACCTTAACTTATAATGCAACTTCTACATGACCGATTCCTCGCAACGAAAGACTTGACAAATTTCATTCGATTTGATTCTACAAAATTCGACAAATACAAACATACTAATTAGTCACGTTCTTATTAGTTTATTTAGCTCCATATTTCGTGTTGTATTTAACTGAAATTTAATTTCTTAACAACAATTAACATTCTAATTTACTTACAACCACATGCTTTACATACCTTTTTTCATAATTTCTCATTCTTTTCTTTTACCGAAATAATAGATCAAAAAATTTTATGAACCTCTCTTTGAAACATTAATTATATGGCGCCTCAACTTATAATGCAACTTCTACATGACAGGTTCACCACAACAAGAGACTTGACAAATTTCATTCGATTTGATTCTACAAAATTCGACAAATACAAACATACTAATTAGCCACTTTCTTATTAGTTTATTTAGCTACATATTTCGTGTTATATTTAACTAAAATTTAATTTCTTAACAACAATTAACATTTTAATTTACTTACAACCGTATACTTTACATATCATTTTCACAATTTCTTTTCGTTTACCAAAATAATAAGCACAAAAAATTTTATAAACCTCTCTTTGAAGCATTAATTATATGGTGCCTTAACTTATAATGCAACTTCTATATGACCGATTCCTCACAACGAAAGACTTGACAAATTTCATTCGATTTGATTCTACAAAGTTCGACAACTATAACCATGCTGCCTGAACCTTTTTCTTGATGGATTGCTTGGCGTGTACTTATCAAAATACTTAGTCGTAATTTAGTTTTATAAAAACAACTATATTAATAACTTACTATACCGACATACTTCGACATTATCCGACACCCATTTGTGTTTAATTAACCAACTATGTGCCCACATATTGTATACTAGCTTTTTATTTATTAATTTGCCAAATTCTTTTGACTAAATTTCTTGTTTTATAATGAGTCTATTTTCTTATGGACAAAATAGTATTTTTACATTATATTTATGTAAACTATGTACAATATATAATTATTTATTTGATAATTATGCATACAAGTTAACTATTGGTATTCAAAAATCATTTACTAAGCACGCCGATTTTTTTAACATCTTGCCAATCATAATTCAATTAAAAATCACTTTATTTTTTACATTAAACATCAACATTGCATTTATTAAGGCACTATTTGATCCCGCACAAAAATTTTTAAATAAAACCGATCCCGTTCTTGAATTGACATTCGCCGCAAATTTTGTTTTTAATTGATTTTTAACGCAAATGCTTTTATTCTAACTATATTAGTTTAAGTCTACTTATAATACTTGTCATAGTATGGTATTATCTAGTCATATACTATATATGCAAATTCTTATTATATCGTTTCCAGCTTCTTCAAGCAATAGTCCACATCATGATTTTATACTTATTTGGTTTAACTATCAATCCACAAATTTATATTATTGGTTATTGGCGCATTCCACTTTTTCTTTTGAAATATTCTTCTATATCTGAATTTCGTAAAAAAGTTATTAGTATATGATCCAAGTCATCGTTTAGTAACTTACATGTTGAAGTGGCTGATATTGTTATAGTATCCCTTTCAGATGAATTGCAATTTCTCTTACCTTTACTATACTTTTTATCACTAAAAATTATTACTAATACAATAATAGCACAAATAATTGTTATTATTGCATACACCATACATACTCACCTTCATTTCTACAAAAAATACCGTAAAACATTTAGTGAATGCTTTACGGCATTTCCGTTTACTGCACTATTTAATATATCCTGCTAATCAATCCTATTATTTAATATATTCATTACTTCTTTGTTATCTTGAAAACTGGATGCCAACAAAATTGCATCTATCATATTATTTTCTAGATTTCCAATTCTTTTCAGATTCTTTACAGTTTTGAATATTTTATTTGTTTTTTGGTTTGAAATTTCCCAAATTATTCTTACCATATCTGCTCCTGAATCTCTCGTCTTATCAGTATTCGTATCAACCGAAGAGAATATGATTATTCTTATATTTCTAACTCCCAAGTCTATAGCATATACATACTCCTTAGTATAGCTATTCTCTGTAAACTCTTTGGTTACATCATACCATCTAATAAACCTGCCAGTTGACCTAATCTTTACAACTGCCAGTGTCAGTATTCTTTCTATTTGTTTTTTAGTATGCCTTTTATATGTCCCGCTACCCATTTTAAATATCGCTTTCCTCCACTACAGTATCAGAACCGAGCATATCAATCAGACTTTTATTAAATAGCCCTATTGTTCCTGGTACAAATAATAGTGATGTATCAATATTGTTCCCTTGTATGTTTCTATATGAAAAATTTAACACAAGAGTAGAATCTGCTATATTACCATATAGTCTATCAACTACAGAATTTCCTTTATAGAACAATATAATTATGTTACTATTATTTATATAGGCTGTAAATGGAAATGAAAAATTATAAGCAAAGTTTTGAGAAACTTTATATGTTATATCAAAAAATCCTGTATACTCGGACAATTGTGGATCTTCACATTGCAAACTAATACTTGCAACATGGTCTTCTCCAATTGAGTCGTACACAATTCCAGAAACAGAAGTAAAATTATAATATTTAATATACTTATTATTATTATTATTGTTACCATGCAGACTAATAAAAATATAAATTAATAGCAAACATAATATTACAGCAATAAATGGCCATTTACTCATATTTCACATCACTTATTAGACAATCAAATTTAGTTTTCGGAAATATCCATTTAATCCAAGTAGATACAAAATACATTATTCTAATAAACCGCTAATCTTCATAAAAACATGGTCCTTGTTAGTTCAACCAGATTATTGTTATGTGATCGCTAAATGGTGGACGGTAATATTAAGTGCATTGTTCTAAGACCTTTATTAAGGTAACCCCCATACAGTTACCGATGCATTAGCGGTTTGCCCGTTAATGTCCTTGACAGTTACGTTCTCCTGATTTGCCCCTGGAATTACCGAAACCGTAATATAACCATTAGCCGGCAACGCACTGTATCCTCCACCATTGACTTGATACTGAAACGGTGCCGTCCCACCCGTAGTAGATACATGTAACTGCATAGAACTGGCTGAAGTAGCATCCATCTCATTATACCCTGTAATTTGGATCGAAAGGGTTCCAGAAGATGCCGCCTGGGCCTTCTGGTAAGCCTGGTAAGCCCAATAACCCACGCTTTGACTGTTATACCAAGTATTGCTCTGAGCCGCCTGCGCTGCCGTCTCAGAATTCTGAGCGGCTATAGCTGCTGATTGAGATTCTGACTGAGCCGATTGAGCAGCACTAATAGCTGTATTTACTTGTTCACTCGATGCCACATCTGCACTAAGGGACGTTGTTACCGAACAATCAACCTGTAATGCTGCACAATACACGTATGGGGCAGACGTACCCTGAAAGTAATATGAAGGTCCGCTAATAACCGATTCCGGTCCACCACTTGTATTCGGATAATAATAAAAATCAGTTGAAAAAACATTCGGAGCATTATCATAAGTAGCATATATTGTTCCAGGTACTACAGATAAAGTAAACCAACAAAGTGGGGAGTTATTTGAATTAGTTGATGGTGGATATATATAGTCTGAACTGTTTGTTATTTGCTGACTTACTGTATTACTAGACCCATCCGCATAATATAGAGTTAAGTTATAGGTATAGTTTACACTATATGTTACACCTTGATTATACCACTCCGACAAACTATTTGGAAAAGACATTATTGGACTAATACCATTACTAGAATAAGGATAGTATGCATAATCACCAATAGATGTAAATTTAAACTGCAAATATCCTATATACAAACCTGGGGGTGCTCCATAAGAATTATTGGGTGCACTGGTACCAAACTGCCATGACTCTGACAGCCCTTGGCTTATGACTACATTAGCCTTAACTGAAGTTGGTATGGACAGCAGTATCAGTAAAAAAAGCAAGAGTACGGCTACTGCCTTCCTACCTTCCTTGTACTGCCCAAATTTCATGCCAAGCATACACAGCTTCCTCCTTATCATTGTTGTTACCATGTATGCTAATAAAAATACAAAATAGTAGCAAATATAATATTGCTACAATAAATAACTATTTACTTATATTTTGTATCACTTACTAATCAATTGAATTTAGTTTTTTGCACTTTAAAATCATTAACTTTTTTATGTCATCTTTTGATAATTCTACCCCAAGACAACTGAACAACCTTATCAAAGTAAATTCCTTAGGAATTGATTCAAAATTCTTAATTTTTGCTATACTATAACGTGAAACACCCGATATATAAGACAACAAAATATTATCTATACCTTGCTCCTCTTGTAAACTATTGATTTTGCTTATCATATCTTCGTAGCTCTCTACTTCATCTAGAACATTCTCTACCTCTACTAAACCAGAAGAATGCTCACTGTAAGTAAATTCTGTTTCATAATTTTTGTTACCTTTTAAATCCATTTTACATACCCCATTAAGTTGCAGTGAGTCAATACTTTTTAGAAAATATTGACTCACTGCAAAATTTTATAAACAACTACATTTTGCCTCACTTCTGTTGTCACACATTGTAAACCATTCATCTTCACTTATTGAAGACACATCAAACATTGGAACTTTTACTTCACCCCTTATAGTGTCAGTATTTACTTTAATCCATTCATACTTTGTCGGATCCATCGGAACTGTCCATCCCTCATATTCAGGGAATACAGCTTTATAAGCATCATCTCCCCATGCATATTGAATTGCGAATTCCGTCGAATTACAGTAAGGACACTTTGTTACAGATTCTGTATTATCAACTTCGTTATCTAGAACATTCTTTACTACATGGCCATTACGACAAAACATAGTAAATCCTATAAGTCCCATAACAAATTCCTCCTTTTGACATTGCACGGTTTGCAATTGCCACCCACTATATCGACAATGTTAAATTTTAACTTTTGCTAATAATTTTGAACTTCCGGGTAACTTAGTTGGAATCAATATTATTGAAAATACTTCTTAAAACAACTAAGTCCACCCTGCGATTGGCTTGCCTCCCAGAGGTAGTAGTATTTGGTAATACTGGCCTATACTGTCCATAACCAACAGTGGCTAGCCTATCTGGAGAAATTAATGTAGAAGCTATTATTTGCTCCAGTACACTATCTGCACGTGCAGATGATAGTTCCCAATTTGATTTGAATTGGCTATTGTTAATTGGTTCATCATCAGTATAACCTTCTACCCTAATTTGATTATTAATTTTTTCAAGTGGAATACACATAGCATTTATTAAGTCCTTGGCATTATCCGACAAAACATCTGAACCACTCTGAAACAATGCTACATCTTTAAAACTTACTACTACGCCCCTATCTTCTAAAGTAACTGATACTACATTTTGTAAGTTATGTTCCTTTACATATTGATTAAGTTGTTTTACGATGTTCTCTAATAATCTTTCTTCTTTTGCCTGCTGCTCAAGAAGACTATCTAACTTATTTATATCTATATTATTATATGAATAATTTGTAGAAGAAGTACCTCCTGTAAGATTATTTACAACCTTTTCAAGCTGCTGTGACTTCATTGCAACAAGAGAATACATTATTATGAAGAATATCATTAACAATGTTATCATGTCTGCATATGTCATTAACCAACGCATCATACCTGCACTTTCTGGTTTACTAGCACCAAGATATTCTCTTTTATACAGCATTTATAGTTCCTCCAACAGTATATTTTTGATTTGGTTGCAAGAAAGCAACTAATCTTTCTTGAATCAATGTTGGATTTATACCATTTTGAATCAATAACATTCCTTCGATTGCTATTTCATATAAAAGCTGCTCCTGTTTACTCACTGTTTTTAGTTTCTCCGCCATAGGTAACCATATAATATTTGCCGAACCGATACCATATAGAGTTGCTAGAAAAGCCATTGCTATACTTGGACCTAACATTTCTGGATTTTTCAAGTTTCCCAATACATGAACAAGTCCCATCACAGTACCTATAATACCCATTGTTGGTGCATACCCACCAGCTGCTTCAAATACTTTATGACCTATGTTTATTGTTTCACGCATTGAATATAATTCAGTCTCCATTACACTTCTTATAAAGTCAGAGTCACCACCATCTATAACTAATTGTATTCCTTTTCTCAAGAATACATCCATATTATTTAATTCTTTCTCTAACGACAGTAAACCCTCTTTTCTTACCTTGTTTGCTAATTCAACTAAATAATTTATCATGTACACTTCGTTACCGTTTTGTCCTTTTAACTTTATAAGAGCTCTTGGTACAGAAATAATATCTGACAACGGAAAACTTACAAATACAGCTCCTATAGTTCCTCCAAATATCAGAATTAAACTGGTAGCTGAAAAAAGACTATGTAACGAACCACCTTCCATAATAAATGCAGCAATTAGTGATCCTATTGCTATTACTATTCCAACCAAAATTGATATAGTCATTTTTTAATCTCCTTTTTATTATTACTTAATTATACTGCTGCTGTTACTACTACTAATTAATTATAATATTATTACCTCCCTATGCTCGATATTGCTATAGCTATTCCAAATGCTGTAAAAAATATTAATGTATATACCTGCAATAAACGAAATCGTTGTTCTTTTGTTACTGATTTTATGTTTATATTAGTGATCCTGCATGTTAACCACATCGAAAGTATACAAGCACTAGCCACCAATGTTGCCTCAGTAGCATAACTAAAAAGAATTATTAGTACTACAGAAATTATATTACTAACTATATACAAAAACATAAAATTCATTATAAAGTCTAAAAAATCCATATTGTCGCCTCACAAAGTATCATAACTAGTCAAAGAATATAAATCAATAAATTTTTTGACTATAGCACTTTCTGACGAATTTAATTTTACTATTAATTCGTCCCAATAAAATGCAGTACAACTGCTAATAAGAATTACATTTTCTTTTTTATGTTTATCATAAGATATTTTATTTAATTCTATCTTACTATTATTTATTTTAAGTTGATATATAATACCATTAGATTTGATTTTTAGCTCAAAATTATTTGGTAGTTTACCTTTTTTATATTTTGCTATTTTACATCACCACCCTACATATAATAACAGACAATAACGAATACCTTTTTTTAACGTTAGTATTATCTATAATACAATAATACAGTTTTCATCAAATAAGTTGACACATATGTTTCTATTAATGCTGCTAAAGTCAGAAGTGGAAAAATTATCTTCATTCCTTCCTTAAATATCGACTTTAATGTTAAATTATCTCTTTTATATAAAAATCCTAAAGTTATTGCCAATATAAATGTAGGAATTTCAACAATTCCATGCGGAACAATACCAGCCAAAATTGCTGCCCATGGCATCACTCTGCTAATTTCATTCATAACAAATCCAGTCATCACACCATTTATTAGTATAATAGCTGCCGTATAAACCAAAAATATAAAGTAAGAATAATAGTTGATAGCAATATTCAACCATTCTATTATTCTCGCTAATTTTTCGTTCTTACTTTTGAATCGAGTAAAGATTAAGTGCCCACTTACAATAAAAATTATTACTACTTTTAGTAAATTTATACATAATATGAATAAAAATAAAGGAATATTGAATAATTTAGAAGAAACCGTATCAATACTACTAACAGTTGACTTTAAAGATCCTACAGTTGATCCTACCATTGATCCTACAAACTTATGACTCATATATCCTAATAAAACACTTATACCAAACAAGCAGCAACTTAATGAAAATATCGACCAAAAATACTTTTTATCTCTTTTTATAATGCTTAGAGTTACACTATACAACTAGTTATTCCTCCAATATTATTAACTTCCAACTATTTGCGATGCAGCATATCTAGTAATTCCTATGTAGCCAGATCCAGTAAAATCTCTTACTTGTGCATATATTACAGCAATTACTCCTGGTCTTTTCATATCTATATTTATACCAGATGAAGGATAACTGTTGGCAACATATTGAATCGAATCTGCAAAATTATTTTTATTAAAAATTATATTAAAGTTATTATCACCATATACCAAAGAAGAAAACCCGTTACTTCCAATATTACTATTAGTTATATCCTCTATATCCCCATTAATAATCATATATTCCTTAACAGCTTTATCACCGAAAAAGGAACTTCCATATACATCGTCAGAATTCTGGTCAAATCCCCTTCCTGAACCATTATATATTACTAATAATACCTCTGGACTACTGTATATCCCTGAACCTGGAAGTGGATTAAAATTACTATCTAAACCTAGATTTTTTTCTAAAATGCTTGTAAAGGCATTTAAACAATTATTTGTTGTAGTATCTACTTCTGGAGTACTGTTTGACATACTTTCTAAATTAATTTGCAGAGCTGCAGCTCTTACAGCTTCTGCAATAGATTCTTGAAGTTTTGCATCAGCAAAAACTCCAAGTTGTGACATAGCTAAAATAGACATAAACACAATAATAGGGATAGTAAATAAAATTACAAAATAAATAGTTACTTGTCCTTTTCTTGCAACAACATTAATTGGTTGGTACATATTCACTTAGCATAGTACCCCCAATATTTATTATAGTATTACCTTGTGTTCTACCTATTAATGATAATGGAGAAAATGGTTGTGGATTTGGGATACACACTATATTTAATGATATTTCGCTATTATCAACACTAGAAGGATCGTATAAAACTCTGTTGCTATCCCCATCATCACCACTTTGTTCAGGTCCACCAATACTAATTATAGGGCACCCAATTGCATTAAATTGATTAATCATGCTGTTCTCATCAGAACTAGATAGCCATCCTTCTACTCGCATTCTCTGTAAGTAATAAAATTTATAATGTTGTACTTCCAAATACTTCATAAAAATAATAAAATTATCACATACACTAAAAATCAAAAAAGCCATTAATGAAATAGCAATAACTAATTCTATCGTTACTTGTCCATCCCTATTCTTCATTAAAACCCTCCGCCCATTACATTTCTAACATTATTAACAACGTCATTTGTAGTACTATACATAGCATCCCTTAAACCAGCGGCAACTGCAATGGCTAATGATGTAATTACTATAGCCCCCGCTACGAACTCAGCTGTCAAAGCACCCCTCCTATTACGAAACAATGCATTTATAAACATTTTAATCAACATAATTATATTCTCCTTAAATTACTGATTACATATTGAATTTGTTGAACTATTTGGGTCCACACATTGAATATTGGATATAAGTCTACCGGTTGTAGATCTTACAGCAGAAGAAATTCCTAGTCCTACAGCTACAGCTAACGAAGTAAAAATAACAATTAGCGCAATCATTTCAAGTGTCTGAATTCCTTTTCTATTTACAGACAATTTCTTTAAAAACTTACAAATAGTACTCATTAATAAATCCCTCCAAAAAGGAACCGATGCGTAAATGCCGCATAATGTAGCATTTACGCATCTTACATACTACTAGTTTATCACTGGAATCCCTGTTGCAGAATTTACAGTATACGTTGTACCTAAACCAGCTGTCGAGTTATTAATCATAGTTCCGTCACCAGCTATTCCATTATATGCAGACACAAAACTTCCTGTCTTTGAACGTACAGCTGATGAAATTCCAAGACCTACAACAACAGCTAGAGATACAATCACAGCAGACAGAGCAATTTTTGTTAGAACATTAGACATAAATATCCCCCTTATTATTGTTAATGACCTTTGCTATATTAACTTATTTAACCATCTATATACACCTCCAATAATAAAACCTGACGTTAATTTACAATTGGAATTCCTGTAGCTGAATTTGTTGAATATGATGTACCTAACCCATCAACCGAATTACTTATTAATGTGCCATCCCCAGCTATTCCATTATATGCAGATATAACGCTGCCTGTTTTCGTTCTAGCCACTGATGCAATACCTAAACCAACTACTACAGCTACAGATACAATTACAGCAGCCAATGCCATTTTAGTTAATACATTAGACATTATCACTCACCCCCTCTAGACAACTTTATTAGAAACCCCCTTTCATGTTTAACAATATACTTGTAACAAATGTATATCCTGGACCTAAAATCATTGCTAGAAAAATACCTAATAATAACGCAGAAAATAAAGACTGAATAGCAGGCTTATTTTCCATACTTAACTCAATAACCTTTTGCCTATACTCATCTATACGTAAAGCTTCGTCCTTTAAAGCACCGGAAAATCTTTCTTGTCCCACTTCCTCTGCACTCTTCAAAATAGTAATTAACACATTTACTTCAGGCAAATTTATTTCTTCTCCCATTGCATCAAGAGCACGAATAGAACCGTTTGGCCACATATTCAGACATTTTCTAATTGCCTTTCTTAATTTTGGAAATAAAGATTCGCACCTTTGAAGTGCATCGTATAACTTATAATTTGAAGGGTGGGATGTCAACATGTCAATCATTTCATAAAGCTGAACAACTTCACGCATTTTTTCAAGCCTATCGTTTTTATTATAAACATACTCCATAATATATGATACCGCTAACCCAATGATAAAACCGAAACATCCTGCAATATATTCTTTACCACTTCCAATCGACATAATAATAAATGTAATAGTAGATAATAACATAACTAGCTGATACTTTTTATTTTCTAATACAGAAACTTCCTTCCTTGCTGATAAACCCTTGATATACTCGTTATAAAATTTATCCTTTACTCTACTTAAATTATCAGTCATACTTGAAGAACTCCTAACCCAATAATATACAATTATATTGTATATAGCTATAAATATACAAATTCCAAATAAAATTCCACTTGCAGATTCTATTAAGTCATTTAGATTCATTTATAACACCACCAGATTTACTATTCGACCCTGCTAAGAATTCTTTCCATAATATTCCACAGAATTATAGATGCCACAAACATTGTTATAGTTAACTTACCATAAAAACTTTGATAGAAGAAACTATATCCCCAAGAAAATTGACGCAAAACCATGAATGTTACTCCTATTAGCACCATGAAAAGCAAACTCATATATCTTGAAGATGATATCTTTCTATTATTTTCTAGCATAAGATCTCTTTGAGTATATACCTTTGCGGCCAAAGATGTAAATGCATTTTGAATTGAAGAATCATATAGGGATAATAACAATAGTTGTGAAAACATATTTCCATAGGAAGAATTTAATTTTCTACGCATGTCAGCAATTACTTTTTGTGGATCTGAAGATAGTGATAAACCTCTCGCAGTATCCTTTAAAATTGTACCTAAAGGATCACTAATTTGTCTTGCCATTTTTTGAAAAGCTGCTTGTACATTTACAGAATCTTTTATTTCGGAAGAAAGAATACTTATCGCTATCGGTAGTTGTTCCAAAATTTTATTTGACCTTCTTTGGGCACGTCCTATAATTATCATATCTGGTATAATATACATCATTACACCTAACGCTACAGCTGCCGAAATATTTTTTAGCCACAAACTACCAAGAGAAAAACCGATTACCATTAAAATAATTACAGCTACTATATACTGCACAGGATTTATATTTTTTATATTAGCACTTATTAGGTTTGGACCTACTGTATCTGACCATTTCTTTAACCATGGTGGCATATTTAAGTATTCTGCATACTCCCTAAATCCTAAAGCATTTTTCACATAATAAGGGAGTTCCTCTCTTTTCTGCTCTTCTATTACTAGTTTGATTTTTACTACAATCCTATGAAATAAATCAAAAACTTTGTCGAAAAACATACCCCAAATATATATAAATGCTAACATAACAAAAAAACATACTAACAGAATAGAGGAGTACATAATTAAATTTCTTGTAGAATTTATGCTTTCAATAAAATTATATATAAATTCCATATTATCACCTTTGTAATTAATTACTCCATCCTAATTCCCTAAGCTCTTTTGTCGTAATACCGTTTTGAATTAATTTATTAACTAATCTTTCAGACGGCTTTCCTACTACATCCCATTTACCTGTAAAGAAATCGTCATCGTCTGTTTGAACCCACTTAACTAATTGGTTGAATGATACAGTGTTTGTTCTATTATCAGGTATATATTCCACCACATCGGACACTATTCTTTTGCCACGTGAACTATCTCCAATTAGATGAACATTAATATTAAAAGCCTCAGCTACCATTGTAAATGCTAATTCATACGGTAATCTAACTCCTTCCTCAATTAGTAGTCTCGCTATTCCGCCAGGCACATCATAAGAATTGTCAAAGTGAGCTGTTGTTAAAGAACCACTAACACCACGGCTTGCACTTCTTATTGCAGCTTCTGCTTCACCGACACTTCTTAACTCGCCTGTTATTACAACATCTGGTGTATAGCGTAAAGTAGGACCGTTAAATATTCTTCTCATGTTATAGTCTAAATGTAATTGTTGAGCAAATTCTACTATATCTCGATCTGGATAAACTAAGGAAGCATTAATTTCATAGTCCGTCTCTATCGTAATAATGCGTAGTGACTTATTCAAATATTTTATCAAACATCTAAGCATAGTTGTCTTACCAGAACCGCACCCGCCTGTGATTATTATATTTGACCTTCCTTTTACTAATGTACTAAGTATTTTTACCACAGTTTCGTCTAAAGTTTTACTTTCCACCAAATCTTCAATTGTCTTGTCTATACGTAGCTTTCTAAATACAACTGTAGCACAACTTGATAATGGAGTATAAGTTGCAGTTACACGAATACCGCCATATCTTATAAATTCAGCATCTGGTTTATTTCTATCTAGATTTGTAGGATCATGTAAAGCCGCTCTTTTAATTACTTTCATTACATGTTCATCGTCTTTAAATTTAATGTCACTCTGATAGTTTTTACCTAAAGACTGATAGTATACTTTGTCCCATCTATTTACACGTACTTCATCCACATCGTCTCTGTTAAGTAAGTCTTCGATCACGTCAAGACCCCATAAATACTTGTATATCTCATATGCAGCTTTCTTATTGTCCATTCCATGCACAATAATATTAAACTTATTTAAGCTATTTTCTACATAATTGCATAATTGGTTGATAGCCTCTTTATCGCCTGCCATAGCCTTATGTGTTAAATTTTCTCTTTCTTCTATACTCATCCAGTCAGCATTATCAACATCCTTAAACATATCTTGTATAAATGTAGTAGCTTCAAACAATGTCCGTTCGCCTAATTTTACTTCACTAAGTTTTAATTTTCTTCTATTTTTTGCTTGTTTCTGCTTATCGGATTCACTATTATCTTTCCTAATCTCTGCAACTTGATTATCGACTACTTCTTCCGAATTAATAATACCTAAAGTCTCAACTATATTTTCCTCCACTAAATCATCTGTTTCAGGCTTAAATAAACTACCGTCCACAGCAGTTTCGTCATATTCTTTAAATGATGCATCTATTATTTTTTTACTTCTTTTAAATTTATTGAAAATACTCATTAATTAATCCTCCTAATATTATTACTGTTGGTACTGTGCAAAAGTCTTAACTAATACAACAGTACTATTCGATAATACATAAGCATTTTGTACATCAGAAGGATTAATTGCTAACACAATTATTCCAGGTGCACCATTATTGCTTGGCGTTCCTAATAATGATGAATTAACTGAATGACCTGTACTATATATTGTATTGTATATGTTCTGACCATTAGCATTTTCAACAGATACAACAATTGCATCAGTTGCTACCAATTTAGATATACTTGAACTTCCACTGCCAACCCCTACATAAGCATCTACATGATCACCAGGTATCGCTAACCCGCCTACAGATAGGACAAAGTCTGTTTTTATAGCTATAAGTTCCCTACTACCCAAATCAATAGGATATGCAACTATTCTATTTAAATCAATTTGCCTTCCAGCATATAACTCATCTTTTGTATATTTTCCTACCACTTGGTTTGGGTCAGTAGCAGAATCCTGCTCAATACCTCCAACAGGAACCTTCACATACTCTAAGTCATCTTTAGTTATTTTTGAATATGCAGATATATTCTTATTAACTACTAACGCATACTGAAAAGACTGATGACTTTTAATAAAGTTTACTTGCCATATCCAAACTCCACATGCTACCACCAAAGCTAGGATAACTACCAATAATTTTTTTAACTGCGAATATGACACTTCTCGATTAAATTTATAAGCCACCTTTTATCCTCCATTACAATTAATATTATAACAGTAACAAAATTTTTTGACTACCTGTTTTCCTACTACTTCTTAAATACCCCGAATAAACCTTTTTTCTGATCCTTATTGACCTCCTTTTTATCACTCAACTTTAAGTCATCTGGATTAAAGATCGGGAACACTTCGTTTAATATATTCTCAATTGCAATTGTATATGGTGCTTTTTGGTTTTCTATTGAAAATGGAATACCTGAACTTATTGACTTTAGTATTTCAGGTGTTTCTGGAACTAATCCAGCCACCGGAATCTTTAAAAGATTAGATAATTCTTTTGCTCCAATCCCATATTGCATATCATACCTATTAATAATCAAATTTACCTTTTTTGCTACATTTATTGACGGATGGCTAAAAATCTTCATAGCCTCGTGAACACCTTTAACACACTGTAAATCAGGAGTTACAACAACATAAATTCTCGTTGATCTCATTGCTGATGCATATGTTGTAGTTAGTAATAATGAAGGTGGTCCATCAATAATTACAAGATCAAATTCTCTACTCAATATATCTACCACACGAAAAACATACTCTTCATTCAATGTTTCTAATTCACTAGGTTGCTGAACACCTGGAACTACCCATATACCGGATTTTGGATGCTGTATCATGTATTCTGTTAACTGATCAAAACTTGCAGTATCGGGTACATATTGCCACATTAAGATATTTTTGTCAATATATCCCACAAGAGCTTCCTCTAAAGATTCTCCTTTTACAATTCCTAGCTGAATAGCTAGATAAGTCAATTCGTTCATATCTACTATAGCCACTTTTGGTCTATATATACCATATTTTGCGGCTGCAATTGCCATATTACATGCTAAACTAGTTTTTCCTACACCACCTTTTGGTGATGTTATTAAAATAACTATTTTCGGTATTGCAAAAACTAATTTCTTCGATTCTTGGTCTTTTAGTTTCTTTCCAAATCTAAATCCTATCGGTGAAGTCCCATCCTCGGCTAAAGGAAGTTTCTCTTGTTGCTTTCTAAAGTATTCTCTTAATTTATCTACTTCTTCTACAACTACTTCTTCGATATCAATCAGCGTAAATGGACGATCAATAAGCCTCTTTGCTATGTTTATTGACTTCTTTGCTAAGTCAACCGTTGGAGAGTCTGAGTATAGTATAATTACAGTATCAGGAGCTATCTTATTTATTTCATGAGCTATCTCAACTCCACTAAAATCCGGTAAATCGTTA
>Ga0123519_10002095_pt1 | contig 34023 bp, 25 predicted proteins | sample YelNatPaOPRAMG02_FD_87396 | JGI IMG/M metagenome (GOLD analysis project Ga0123519, IMG submission 87396) | Hot spring microbial communities from Yellowstone National Park - Yellowstone National Park OP-RAMG-02 (version 2) | ecosystem: Environmental > Aquatic > Thermal springs > Hot (42-90C) ... | reverse complement strand
AGGCGTCTTTGCCGAGCCCGCAGGCGCCGCCCCCCTGGCCGGCCTGCGCCGTGACCTGCACGAGGGCCGCGTGGACCCCCGGGAGCGCATCGTCCTCCTCGTGACGGGCAACGGCCTCAAAGACGTCGGGAGCGCCATCCGCGCCGCCGGCACCGCGCCGCACCGCATTGACCCGACGGCAGCCAGCCTGGCGCAGGCGGTGAAGCAACTGGGGCTATAGTACATGAGGTTGGTTATGCGTAGCTTGCTGGAATCGCTTTCCGAATATGGCGATGTGATGCTGCGCACCATTGCCGAGCAGTGGCAGGCGCCGGCAGCCGAGCCGGCGGCCCTGGCGGCGACGATGCTGGAGCCGGAGCGGCTGCGGGCCTTTGTGGCGGCACTGCCAGCCGAGGCGAGGGCTGCCCTGGCGCAAGTGATCAATGCGGGTGGCGCCATCCGCGGCCACCTGCTGACCGCCCGCTATGGCGAGCTACGCCGCCTGGGGCCGCGCGCTATCGAGCGCGAGCAGCCCTGGAGGCAACCAGCGGGGGCCACTGAGCGCCTCTGGTATGCCGGGTTGCTCTTTCGCCGCTATGGGCGCCTGGGCAATTATCACGGCGAGGTCTATTACATCCCACCCGACCTGCTGGCCATCCTGCCGGGGTACCCGGCGGCCGGGGCTCCGGCCATCGCCCTCACGCCGGTCGCGGTAGAAGGTCCTGGCCAGGAGGCGAGGGATGACCTGGCCCTTGACCTGGCAACCTGGCTGGCCCACCTGCGCTGCACCCCAGCGCTGCTGCTCCGCGACGGCTCCGTAGCGCCTTCGGCGCTGGCCCCCCTGAGCCAGCGCTGGCGCGGCCCCGCTGACCCCGAGCGGTTGGCGCTCCTGGTGCGGCTGGCGGTGCGCACGCGGCTGGCCGTGCGCCGGGGCATGCAGTTGGGGGTAGGGAACTCGGCGCGCGCCTGGCTGGAAGGGGGCGCCTTTGAGCGACAACAGGCGCTTTTCGATGCCTGGCGCAGCGACCCGCGCTGGAATGAGCTGCGCCGGGTGCCTTCGCTGCGCTGCGAGGATACCGGCTGGCGCAATGACCCTCTGGCAGCGCGCGCGAGCGTCGTCGAGGCGCTGCGCCGCCTGCCAGAGGGATGGCTCCGCCTGGGCGATTTCATCGCCGCCATGCACGAGGCGCAGCCCGATTTCGCACGCCCCGACGGCGATTACGATTCCTGGTATATCCGCGACGCCGCGACCGGCCAATACCTTTCCGGCTTTGCCCACTGGGAGGATGTGGAGGGCGCCCTGATCCGGCATCTGGTGCTGCGCCCACTCTACTGGTTGGGCGCTGTCGCCCTCAGCGAGCCCTCCGGGCCCTCGCCCTGCTTCCGCATCACGCCCTGGGGCTGGGCCCTGCTCCGCCTGGCGGCGGCGCCGCCAGAACCCGAGGCGGCGCCGATTGCCGTGAGCAGTGACCTGCGCATCGCCGTCCCGCGTGGGGCGAGTGCCTATGACCGCGTGCGCATCGAGCGCTTTGCCCGTTGGCAGGGGCGGGAGAGGGATAGTGATCTCTACCAGCTCGACCCCGAAGCCGTCTGGCAGGCGCAGAATAGCGGCATTCAGGCCACTCAGATCGCCTCTTTCCTGCAACGGGCCAGTGGCGCCGCCCTTCCCCCCGAGGCGGTGCAGACTCTGAAGAGCTGGGGGCAGGGCTTTGGCCGCATCACCCTGCGCCGCGCTATCCTCTTGCAGACGGCCAACGCGGAAACGCTGCGCCAACTCAAGAGCGATCCAGAGCTGGCGCAGCGTTTGGGGGTCACCGTATCAGACCGTGCTATCCTCGTGCCCGAGGATCAACTTGCCCGCGTGTTGGAGCGCCTCAAGACGTTGGGGCACTGGCCTCGTCTGGAGGGTTTGCCGGAGGCGCCGCCGGAGTAGCCGGCGGTGGAGAAGGGGTAGCAGGCGTTGCATTCGCCTTGCCGGTGCGAGGCGCGCGCGCCGCCTGGTCCTCACCACAGTAAGGGCACACTTCCCAGTGCGGGTTCAGCAGGCGCTTGCAGGCCGAGCAACGATTCTTGAGCGAAGTACGGCAATAGGGGCACACCACGAAATCCTGTGCGACATGCCGCTTGCAGGTAGGGCAGGAATCTTGCTCTTCCAGGCCCTGCATCAGCGCCTCTTCCTCCAGCGCCCGGCCATAAACCTCCGCCAGAGTCTCCCGCGGCCGCAGCACAATGTAGAGGATCAGCCCGGGGATGTTGAAAACCGCTACCAGCAACACTGCCAGGAAACGGCCCAACCAGTCGCGGGTGCGGCTGGAGATATCCCGCGCCGTCCAGACGATCAACCCCAGGTAAAAGGCAAGCAGGTAAGCGCCCAACACGAACAGCACGATCTGGATGATCGAGTTGACACTATCAGGCAAGGTCATGCCTCATCTCCTCCCCGATTGCTGGCTGCGATTATACCATCATGCCTGCGGGTTGTCACGCCGGGAATGATGCCGCACTCAAATTGACTTGTTCAGGGGAACGTATCAGAATAGAGAAAGGCATGAGCCGCCTTGACCAATCTCCTGCCCCTGGCTGCTGCCGCCCGGCCACACTTTTGCCATCCATCCCCATCAGGGCAAAACGGACCTGTTGCACAGGCTGCCTGGCATCTTGAGGGGCTATCGTCAGTGGTTGCCTCTGGACTATCGCATCAAGGAGGTCAGCATGAGCGTCAACACCTTACCTCAAATCGATTTCGGCCCCTACAAGCTCTCGCGCTTGATTGTGGGCTCGAACTGCATCAACGGCGGGTCGCACCTGTCGCGGTTCGTGAACAATCAGATGCGCCGCTATTTCACGACAGAGCAGATCCTGCAGCATTTCGCCGATTGCGAGCGGGCGGGGATCACCTGTTGGCAGGCGGGCCGGGGCAGCGAGGGGTTGCTGCGGCAGCACCGGGAGCGGGGCGGGCAGTTGCAGTTCATCGCGCTGGCCAGCGAGGACCCCAAGGACCCCGATTGCCTGCGTAGCCTGGCGGAGGTGGGGACGCTCGGCGTGGCCCACCACGGCGAGGTGACAGACGTGATGTTCAAGGAGGGGCGGCTGGCGGAGGCGCGCGAGTTCTGCAAAAAGGTGCGCGACGCCGGGATGCTGGTGGGCGTGTCGACACACATGCCAGCGGTCGTGGATGCCATCGAAAGCCAGGGTTGGGATGTGGACTTTTACATGACCTACGTCTATGAGCGGCACCGCTCGCGCGAAGAGCTCAAGGCGCTCTTGGGCTATGTGCCCCTGCCCCGTGCTGAGGTGTACCTGGAGGAGGACCCGCCGCGCATGTGGCAAGCCATGAGGCAGACGCGCCGGCCCTGCCTGGCCTTTAAGATCCTGGCGGCAGGGCGGCTGTGCGACCGGCCGGAGCTGGTGGAGAAGGCGTTCGAGGAGACCTTCCGCCACATCAAGGCCAACGATGCGGTGATCGTGGGCATGTACCCGGAGTATGAGGACCAGGTGGCGATCAACGCCGAGCTTGTGCGGCGGTTCTCGGGATTGAGCCAATAGCATCTGTGTGTGCAGGAGTAGCAACCGGGGCCGGGTTTCCGGCCCCGGTTGCTACTCCTGGTTTGCGATGCATCACCGGCCGACGATGCGGACGTCGTAGCGGGCGATCTCGGCATCCAGGGTGAGAATGGGAATGCCTTCCATTTGGGCCTGGGCAATCAGGAGGCGATCAAAGGGATCCTGGTGGTAGGGCGGCAGGCTATAGACATGGAGTGCGTGGCTCATCTGCACCGGCAGAACCTGGATGCTGTTCTGCACCAGTTGCTCGGCCATGAACCGCTCCGGGGCGGCGGGCAATTGCAGCCGGCCGCGCGCCGCCTTGATCGCGATCTCCCAGCCACTGGCAGCGCTCAGATATAGCTCGTTGGTGCCATCCTCTATGATCTTGCGGCTCGCCGGCGGTAGGAGAGGGCTATCCATGATCCACCAGAGAAAGGCGTGGGTATCCAGCAGGACTCTCATAGCTGCTCGAACTCGGGCAGCGGCTCGTCAAAGTCGGGCGCAATGATGACTTGGCCGGCAGCGCTCCCCGGTGTGCGGCGGCAGGGGGGCCGTTCGATGGGAGACAGGCGAGCAATGGGCTTGCCCGCTTTAGCGATGATGATCTCCTCGCCCTTCATCACCCGCTCAAGCAGCTTGGAGAGAGTTGTCTTGGCCTCGTGGATATTGACTTGGGTCATGATACCCTCCCTTACCAAGGTCTACCTTCATTGTAGACTAAGTCCTTAGCTAAGTCAAGGCATTCCTGTTCAGCCTGGGCCAGCGCTTCCTCTTCCACCAGCAGGCCCTGCCTCTCGTAGCGTTCGCGCGCGGCTCCATTTGAGGACCACGGCCGAGAGCCTGGAGTGTTTCTGCGCGCGCCGGGTCAATGCGGCATCACCGGAGGGTAGAAAGACGAGATGATCCAGATCGGCGCAGGAGAGGCACAGTGCGCCTCGCCCCTCACGCAGCGTGATCCAGGAATGGCAATCGAGTTCCTGTTTTCACTCGGCGCACTGCGTCTCCCGCGCCACGATGAAGACCTTGAGCGTGTCCGTGTTCATATCACAGCACCGCCTTGTGGATATTGACCGGGATCATGACCCATTTCCTCCATGCTGCTCTGGCTCCATAATAAATGAGGTCCCCAGCAAAGTCAAAGTTGATTGGCCAAATTGGGTATGTCCCAGGAGATCCGGCGGCTTGAGACAGCCGGCCAACACGGGCCACCGGCCCGTCTCTACAGGGTTGCCGTCTGGACCCAGCCCAAGATCCAAGGTTTCCCGCTTTATGGCCCCTGGGTGTACAATCAGGCCGGTCCGTTTGCAGGTGCACCCTCTGAACCCCGCAGCGAGGTCGTGATGAGTGCCCAGGGATATCCCCATTATCAGGACGAGCTGGCCGATTTGCAACGAGAAGCCCTGAAGGTCATCGCCATTTCCACCGGGCCGGCCAGTTACATCTGGCTCTATGTCACGGTGTGGTGGCAGCATTTCCACCGTGACGTGCCCTGGCCGGGGGCTGCCGGCTCGTACGCAGGGGCGGGGTTGGTGCTGTTGGCGGCCATCCTCGGCTATGCGCTCAAGGGTCGCCGTCTGGCCCTGGCTGCTCACCTCTTTGTCTGGGGCACCCTGGCCGGCATCACCATCGCCACATTGAGCGTAGGGGTGCCCGGGGCGGCCTATCTCTTCATTTTGCCCGTGATCTTTGCCAGTGTGCTCCTCAACCGCCTGCCCTTCTTGCTGGTGGCCAGTGTGTCCACGGCGCTCGCCCTCGGCAGCAGCCTGACCCGGCTGCAGACGGCGCCGGCGGCCGTTGGACCGTTTGCCAACAGCGCCATCTTTCCTGTGCTGGTGATTGCCTTTGTCACCATCGCTTGTTGGCTTTCCTCGCGCAGCCTGTACACGGCCCTGGCCTGGGTCTGGACGGAGTATGAGCACGCCCTGCACAACGAGCAGGCTGCCCGCGACCGCCAGGGCGAGCTCAACCGGGCCCTCAAGGCGCTGGGCGAGGCCACCTATCGCCTGGAGCGCGTCAACTATATGCTGGCGCTGGCGCGCGATCAGGCCGAGGATGCGCGCCGCCTCAAGCAGCAGTTCGCCCAGACCATCAGCCACGAGCTACGGACGCCGCTCAACCTGATTGTGGGCTATGCGGAGCTGATGGCCGAAATGCCCGAGCACTATGGCGCCCCGCTTCCCCCTGCCTATACCCGCGACTTGAGCGTTGTCTACCGCAACGCCAGCCATCTGCAGGACCTGGTCAACGATATCCTGGACCTGGCCCGTATCGAGGCGGCGCAGATGAGCATTCTCCCCGAGCAGACCGACCCGGTGCAGCTGGTGCAGCAGGCCCTCGATACTGTGCGCCACCTGGTGGAAGCGCGGGGCCTGAGACTGGAGGCGCACATCGAAGATGAGTTGCCTGTGCTCTGGCTCGACCCGGTGCGCATCCGCCAGGTCCTGTTCAACCTCATCAGCAATGCCGTGCGCTTTACCGAGCGGGGCGGGATCACCGTCAGCGCTGGCCGCGAAGGGCAGGAGGTGGTCTTTGCCGTGGCCGATACCGGTGTGGGGATTGCCGAGGAGGACCTGGCACGCATCTTTGAAGAGTTCCAGCAGGCCGCAGCAGGCGCAGGCCACCGCCACGAAGGCGCAGGTTTGGGCCTGGCCATCAGCCGGCGCTTTGTGGAGCTCCATGGCGGCCGCATGTGGGCCGAAAGCCAGGTGGGGCAGGGAAGCACCTTCTTCTTCGCCTTGCCGGTAGAGCGCCCCCCCGTGCTCAGCTTACCCCAGGGAGGGGCGGTGCAGGGCGTCGTTTCCAGCATCGGGACGGCCGGGCCGAGCGAGGAGCCGGTGTTGCTGGCGGTCACCCCGAGCCCGGCGGGGGCTGCCCTTTTGGCGCGTCACGTGCATCATTGCCGTACCCTGGTTGTCACAAGTTTGGAGGAAGCCCGCTCTACAGCGCGCAATCTGCTGCCGCAGCTGATCGTGGTAGACCGCAAGTGTGAGGGCTGTGACGATCTCTACGGGCCCAAGCTGGAGGCACTGACGCAAGCATGGGGGTTGCCCCATACGCCCATCCTTACGTGCGTTTTGCCCGGGGAGGAGCCACTGCGGCAAAAGCTGGCGGTGGACGGTTATCTGGTCAAGCCTGTTTCCCGCCAGAGCGTATGGGATGTGCTGCGCCGCCTTGGGGTAGACGTGGATACCGTATTGGTTGTGGATGACGATCGGGACTTTGTGCGGCTGATCAGCCGCATGCTGGAAGATAGCCCGTTGCGCCGTTACCAGGTGACCCATGCCTACAGCGGCCAACAGGCGCTGGCCAGAATGCGCCAACAGCCGCCGGATCTGGTGTTACTGGACCTGATGTTGCCCGACCTGGGCGGTTATGAGGTCGCCCAACGCATCCGCGCCAACCCTTCCTGGGAGCACATCCCTATTGTCATCATCTCCGCGCAGGAGGAGATCGACCGCCGGGAGCAGACGCTGGCACCTATCACCGTGGCCAAGGCCGATGGGCTATATCCAACCGAGCTGATTCGCTGGGTGCAGAGCGCGGTCGATATGGCGGTCAAGCCTTCTCAAGAGAATCCAACACCGCCAACAGGGCCTGTTTCGTAACCGGTTTCTCCAGGAATGCCGTAGCCCCCAGTGAAAGGGCCAGCGCCTTTTGTTTGAGCACCGTGCAGACGATGATGGGGATTTGTCGGGTTTCCGGCTGGTTCAGCAGGGTCTGCAGCACATCCCAGCCATCCTGATCGGGCATCATAAGATCGAGGGTAATGACATGGGGCTGCAGGCGCAAGGCCTGATCGATGGCCTCGCGGGCCGTCCGGGCAGTGAAGACCTGGTAGCGCAGGGCAGTCAGGTAGCGGCGCAAGAGTTCTACGGTATCTGCATTGTCATCGACCACCAATGCCGTGCGCTGCGCCGCCGGCAGGTAAAGGGCTGCCCCCACCATCATGCCGGCCGCGCGGATGGGCTCAACATGGCCGCCGCTGAGCCGGGCCATCTCTTCCAACGGAGAGAGCCTTTCTGCGGCCTCGATTTCCAGCGCGGGCCCCGCCGCGCCCGGCGGCTCGATCAGGGCCGCTATGCGCACGGACGGCCCTTCGGCTGTTGCCGAAAGCAGGATCGCTGCCCGCTCCGTGCCCTCGGCCAGGTAGGCGAGCAGCCCCAACAGGAGCTGCCTGAGCAGGCTCTTGTCGATGGAGACGGGCGGCAGGGCGGAAGTGGCAGAGAAGCGGACGGCAACCTGACGCTGGTGCATCATCTCCTGCAAGAGGGGGAGCGCGCCCTGGAACACCTCGTCGATGCGCGCGCACCGTTCGGATTGCTGGATCCGTGCCGCCTCCAACCGCAAAAGCTCCAGGCGTTTGAGGGGCGCTTGCGCTTCAGCTTCTGGCAGCCTGCCCGCCTCTTCGTGTGGATCCGAGGTGCAGCGGCTCCAGAGGATGGATGCGACGGCGTCGAGGGCCTCTTTTTGCTCGCGGAAGAACTCGCGCCGGCTGATGCCCAGCTCCTCTGCCACGGCCTCTGGGGCCAGCCCGTCCACATAGCGCAGGACCATGATCTGGTGCCGGCGCCATTGGCGCGAGGCAGCAGGGGCCTCGCCCAGGTTGAGGTCCTCGATGGCCTGCAGCAGCAGATGGTGCACCTCCCAGCCTTTGCTCTTGCGCAGGGCGGAAGAGTCGGGAACCAAAAGGTCTGCCGCCGGATGGGCCCGCAGATACACGAGATCGTACAGGTTCCGATAGAGATCAGCAACCGCTGTGTCGAGCTCGGCTTTTGACCAAGCCATGATACTCCTCTACCTGGCACTCCCTGGCACCGATCCGGCGTTTGTTGGCACAGCAGGTATAGATTCCGGGTATCGTGCCGGGTATAATAAACCTTGCAACGTTTTGGGGCGCCCCTGTAAACCCGATTTGATAGAGTCAGAAAACAGCAATAGCCCGGCGCCTTGAGCAAGCGCAGAGCATCCTCCATAATATCACAAGCATCAGGATGCTCCAAGTGCTGCCGTGTCACCATCACAAGTGGAAAGGAAGGGTGTAGGCGGCTCATCCGAGAGGTTCGCACTTGTTATCTGAAAGGTACTGGGCCGACGCCCCCATTCTCTGCTCAGAGGCTTGGCCGCCCCTGGCGCAGGCCGCAAGCTGTCGCGCTACCAGGCGGCCCGCGCCGGCGCTCTATGTACAGGCCAAGATTCTGAGCGCTGACAGGACTCTCATGAGAGTCCTGGGCCACCGCGAAGGAGTAAGGACATGGATCGAATCCTGAACAAGACGACTGGCCGGCTGAGCCGGCGCGAGTTCCTGCGTCACAGCGTATTGGCCGGCCTGGCTGTCGGAGCGTCATCCATTCTCGCCGCCTGCGCGCCGCAAGCGGCCCCAGCGCCGACCACAGCCCCAGTTCAGCCCACCGAAGCGCCCACCACGGCCCCGGCTGAGGCCACCGAAGCCCCCGCGGCCCAGGCTACTGAGGTCCCCACGGCCGCCCCGGCCTCCAGCGGCGCGGTCACGCTGCGCTTTGTGACCAACCACGGCGAGAGCGATGTGCCCCTCTTCCAGCATGTCATCAAGAACTTTATGGACAAATACCCGGATATCAAGATCGATCACCTGGATATCGCCGGGAACGAGTTCTACGATACCATCAACACCCAGGGCGCGGGCGGCGGCCTGCCCGATGTGTGGTATACCCGCACCTTTGACGTGCCCGTCTATGCCAGCCGCAAGTGGACAATCAGCCTGCAATCCCTGGTCGAAAGAGACGCAGCCGAAGTCAACGTCGACGATTTCTGGCCGGCCGAAGTGGCGCAGATGAAGTGGAACGGCGAGCTGTACGCGCTGCCTTATGACTTTTCGAACATCGGCATCTACTACAACAAGGCCATGTTCGCCAGCAGCTCCGTCGACCTCCCGCCCGACAAGTGGACCTGGCCCGATCTGGTGACCCTGGCGCTCAAGTTCGTCAAGAAAGAGAATGGCGAGTTTAGCGCCTGGGGGCTACAGTTCTACAACTGGGATTGGGTCTTTATGGGCCTCCTGTTCGGCTGGGGCGGCAAGATCTGGACTGACGATTTTTCGCAGTGTGTCATCGACTCGCCCGAGAACCGCGACTGCTTCCAGTTCTTCGTGGATGCGCGCAACCAGGGCGTATACCCCGAAGCCGGCGCCACGCCGCAGGGCGTGGACCCATTCGCCGCCGGACTGTTGGCCATGTCCTTCCAGGGCTCCTGGGCCACGACCTATATGCGCGATCAGATCAAAGACAAGTTCGATTTCGACGTCACGGCTATGCCCCTCTCTCCCAAGGGCAACAGCTGCATCAACGCGGCCGGCGGCGCCTGGGGCATCGCAGCCACCAGCAAGAACCAGGAAGCGGCCTGGAAGTTCAACAAGTTCCTCACCAGCACCGAGTCGACCAATATCCTGATCTCGGAGCCGCTGCGCAGCATCCCCGGCCGCCAGTCCTCCGTACCGCTCTGGGAGCAAAAGGCGGCCGAGGGCGGCATGCCGCCCAAGAACGTAGAAGTCTTTGCCAAGCAGATGCAGGGCGCCAATGCCGTGCCCTACCCGCCCTACTGGCGCGACTTTGAGACGGCCTGGAACAACCAGATTGCGCCGTTGCTCGATGGGACGGTCAAGGACAAGCCCGAGACGGTGCTGGCCAGCTTCCAGAGCGAGGTCAACCGCATCATCTCGCAGAGCAAGGGCAGCTGATCTCCTGTAGGGAGCCCTGAGCCCAACCTGGCGCGGGTTCCGAACCTATGTTGTCCGATCAAACTTGGCGTGCACGACCGGCGCCTGTCCCGCAGGGCTAAAGCCGCCGCGCTGAGAGTACAAAGCCCCCTCAAGGGGGCTGATCAGCCCGTAGGGCTTTGTATTCTCAGCCCGATGGCTTCTAGACCCTGGCAGGCGGCCGAGTTTCCCCGGACAACATAGGTTCCGAACTTGCGCCAGGCTGGGCGAGCCTTTTTCCACGGGGGTATTGGGAGCATGAACTTGCCAAAAACGAAAATGGCCATCAGAGAGGCGCGGGAGGGGTATCTCTTCATACTCCCATGGATTATCGGCTACCTGGTGTTCCGTCTGGGGCCGCTGTTGTTCTCCTTTCTGCTGAGCTTTACGAATTTCAAGGGCGCAGGTATGCCCGATTGGATCGGCATCCAGAACTACCAGTACATGTTCACCCAGGACCCGCGCTTTCTGGACTCTCTGCGCGCCACTTTTCTCTTCGTAGGCGGTTTTCTGCCCCTGAGCCTGATATTCGGCCTGGCTGTTGCGGTGCTGATGAACCAGCAGGTCCGGGGCATTACCGTGTTCCGGGCCATCTACTACCTCCCATCCGTCACGACCGGCGTAGCCGTGGCCATGCTGTGGCAGTTCGTCTTCCACAAGCAGTATGGCGTGTTGAACGCCATCCTCAGCCTGATCGGCGTCCGCCGCATCGGCTGGCTGGTCGATCCGCAGTGGGTCATGCCGGCCTTTATCATCATGGCTCTGTGGGGCATCGGCGGCACCATGATCATCTACCTGGCGGGGCTGCAGGCGATCCCGACCGAGCTCTATGAGGCCGCCTCGATTGACGGCGCCAACCGGGCGCAGCAGTTCGGCTCCATCACCCTGCCCATGTTGAGCCCGACGATCTTTTTCAACCTGGTGACGGGCCTTATCGGCGCGTTCCAGATTTTTGAGAACGCCTACATCATGACCAGCGGTGGGCCGAATTATGCCACCTACTTCTTCGGCCTCAACATCTACTATACCGCCTTCCGCTCCTTGCAGTTCGGCTATGCTTCCACCCTGGCCTGGATACTGTTCCTGATCATCATCACCCTGACTTTGCTCGTTTTCGGCACCTCCCGGCGCTGGGTCTACTATGCGGGAGCGAAACTGGGATAGCAGGAGGACAGACCCATGTTAGCTAAGCAAGCAAGCACGACCGCGCCCGCACGCCCGCGTTCCCGCAGTTGGCTCAGGCGACACCGGCAGCAGGTGCAGACCGTTCTCACCTACCTGCTGCTGTGTGCAGGGGCAGTGGTTCTCATGGTCCCCTTTTTCTGGATGCTCAGCACCAGCTTGAAGACGCTGGACGAGGTCAACGTCTGGCCCATCAAGTGGATTCCCAGTAAGCTGATGTGGACCAACTATGTGGACGTCTTCCAGCGCGTCCCCTTTGCGCGCTATATGCTGAACAGCCTTGTTCTGGCTGCGGGTGGGATCATCGGCAGCCTGATCAGCAGCTCGCTGGCCGGCTTCGGCTTTTCCCGCCTGCGCTTTCCGGGCCGCGACGCTCTGTTCTTCGTCAATCTGACTGTCCTGATGCTGCCGACCTGGGCGGTCATCGTGCCCCATTTTATCATGTTCAACGCCATCCACTGGCTCGATACCTACCTGCCCATCATCGTGCCATCCTTTTTCGGCAATGCGTTTTACATCTTTCTGTTCCGGCAGTATTTCCTGGGCATCCCTACCGAGCTGGAGGACGCTGCGCGCATTGATGGGTGCGGCACTTTCCGCATCTTTGTGCAGATCTTCCTGCCGCTGTCGGCGCCCGTCATCGCCACGGTGGCCATCTTTGCTTTCTTCTACTACTGGAACGACCTGATCTATCCTCTGGTCTACCTGCGCTCGCAGCTCAACTTTCCAGTCAGCCTGGGCTTGCGGATGTTTCAGCAGGCCAACATGGGCATTATCGATTATCCCCGGATGATGGCGGCGGCCGTCCTCTCGCTGATCCCCTGCGTGGCCCTGTTCACGGTGGCCCAGCGGCTCTTCATCCAGGGCGTCGTCATGACGGGCGTGGAGAAGTGACAATGGATCACCTGGAACGCTTTCTGGCCGTCATGGAATACAAGCCTGTGGACCGCGTGCCCAACTGGGAGGCCGGGGTATGGCCGCAGACTCGTGAGCGCTGGGAGCGGGAAGGGCTGGACCCTACGCTGCTACACTGGGACTGGTTCACCGGCGAGAGTGCGTTGGGGATGGATCCACGGGAGTTTATCCGCTTCACCGGCGAGATGGTGCCGCCCTTTGAGTATGAGGAATTGGCCGAGGATGAGCGGACCGTCACCTTTCGCGACGAAAAGGGCATCATCCGTCAGGCCCTCAAAGAGGGGGCCATCGGCCGGGCGCGCATGTCGATGGATCATTTCATCAGCTTTCCCGTGCGCAACATGGCCGACTGGCAGGAGATCAAGAAGCGCTATAACCCAACCAGCGCCCAGCGCATGGAGCCTTTCTGGCAGGAATTCCGCCTGCAGGGCTGGAAGAGCCGCCGCCACCCCCTGATCTTCGGCCCCAACTGCACCACCCTGGGCTTCTACTGGCTGGCCCGCGAGCTGCTGGGCACCGAGAACCTCTCCTATGCCTGGTACGACCAGCCGGCGCTGATGCACGACATCATGGAGCACCACGCCCACTTTTTGATCGAGGCCATGCGCCCCGTGCTGGAACGCGTGACGGTGGACTATATCTGCATCAACGAAGACCTATCGATGAAGAATGGGCCCCTGCTCAGCCCCAAGACCTACCGGGAGTTTATCTATCCTCGCCTGCAGAGGGTGATCGAGTTCGCCAAGGGGCACGGCGTGCGCTATGTGTGCATCGACACCGACGGCAACCCCGAGCCCCTCATCCCCCAGTTCCTCGATGCCGGCGTCGATGCCATCTGGCCCATGGAGCGGACCGCCGATCAGGACCCCGTGCGCCTGCGCCAAAAGTTTGGCCGGTCGCTGCGGCTGTGGGGCGGGGTCGACAAGCGAGTGTTGGCGCAGGGTCCCCGGGCCATCGATGAGCATCTGCGCACGCTGGCGCCGCTCATTGCGGAGGGGGGCTTTATCCCGACGGTTGACCATACCGTGCCGCCCGATGTGAGCTGGGCCAATATGCAGTACTACATGGAGAGCAAGGCCAGGTTGCTAAGGGGGGAGTTCTAGCCCCTCAGCAGTTGTTCGGCCTGCTGGTAGCGCAGGAATTGACCGGGCAGCACGCTCCGCCACTGACCGGCCTCAATCCTGGGTAGGGAGTTGGCGTATGAGTTTCCGGCGCTGCCGCCTGCGGGGCGGCAGCGCCGGAAACTCATACGCCAACTCACCCTATAGGGTCCGGCCGGGGCCATGCGCAGCCTAGAACTCGGCTGCCGACCGGCAAGAATCGGAAATCAAGGAGGAAATTATGCAACTCCCGTATGACCGCTATCTGGACCAAGTGCTTGGCGGCTGGATCGGCAAGAGCATCGGCGGCACCGTGGGCGCCCGCTTTGAGGGCAACAAGGGCTGGATCGAGATCGGCGCCCACGAAATGTTCCCCGACAAGATACCCCCCAACGATGACCTGGACCTGCAGATCCTGTGGCTCAAAGTGCTGGAGGAAAAGGGCGCCGCCCTGACCTCCGATGACCTGGCCCAGGCCTGGCTGGATGGCTGCTGGTATCCCTTTAATGAGTACGGCATCTTCCGGCGCAACTGGCGGCTGGGCATCCACCCGCCCATGTCGGGCCGCTTTACCAACCAGTTCTGGGAGACGGGCATGGGCTGCCCCATCCGCTCGGAGATTTGGGGTTATGTCTTCCCCGGCGCCCCCGACCTGGCGGCGCGCTATGCGGTGCTGGACGGCACGCTGGACCATACGGAGCAGTCGGTCGGCGGCGAGATGATGCTGGCGGCGATGGCCTCCATGGCTTTCTTTGTGCCCGATGTGCGCCGGCTGGCGGCTATGTTCATCCATTACCTGCCCCAGGGTACGCCCATCGAGCGCCTCACCCGGGCCGCCTTCCAGGCCTATGACGAGGGGCTGAGCCTGCGCGACGCCCGCGACCGCCTGATGGCCCTGGCCGGCATCCCCGAGGCCTGCGACTCGCAGGTCAACGTGCCTTTCACTTTCCTGGGGCTCCTCTATGGGGGCAACGACCTGCAGGAGACCCTGCTCGCGACCCTGCGCTGCGGCTATGATACGGACTGCACCCTGGCCACGGCCGGCGCCCTGATCGGCCAGATCCTGGGCGCGAGCCGCATCCCCGAAGCCCTCAAGGGGCCCATCGGCGACGAGCTGGTGATGGGCATCCAGTATCGGCGGGAGGAGATGACGCTCTCGGCGCTGGCACGCGATACGGCGCGCATGGGCGTGCTCTTGTCTCAGGAGATGGGCACCGGCGTCGAGATCACGCAGGCCCCGGCAATGAGCCCGCTGCCGCCGACGGCCAAGGCGCCCGCGACGCGCCTCAGCGTGGAGTACGGAGGGCTGCCGGCGGCTGCGCCCGGGGATTGTGTGACGGTGACCGTACGGGTAGAGGGCCAGGCGCCGGAGGGTGCGCCATTGACGGTGACAGGTCCCGCCGGCTGGGTGGTGGCGCCCACATTGGCTGTGGTGGGGCCAGCGAACCGGGCAGTAACCTTTTCCCTCCACGCCCCGCTACAGTCCGGGATGGACTTCCCCATGCGGAATCTCTTCACCGCCCGTCTGGGCGGCCCGGAGCCCATCGAGTATACCTTCGGCGTCGCCGGAGCGGGGCTGTGGCGTTTCCTGGGCGCCTACTATGACGCCCTGCCTGACGAGGGCGATGAGCGCCAGCAGCGGCGGCGCTTTAACCAGCACTTTGCTTCGCTAGAGCGGTCGTACCTGCCTGAGCCGGCGCCCGATGTAGACGGGCTCTATGCGGCCTGGTCGCTCAAGCTGGGCCGCCCGGCCCTTGCTCCCTCTTACGAGCACGAGGTCGACCCGACGCGGCTTATCGGGCTACGCGGCGCCTATTGCTGCTACCTGGCGCGTACGGTCATCTCGCCGGAGGAGCGCCCGGCCTATATCGTGGTGGGCAACAACGACTCCTACCGGCTCTACCTGAACGGCGAGCTGATCGCCGAGGAGCAAGAGAGCACCTGGTGGGCGCCCTTCAACGGCGTGTACAAGGTTACCCTGCGCCAGGGCGCCAACCATCTGCTGCTCAAGCTGCTCAAGCGCGGCGATGATCTGCACTTTACCCTGGGCTTCCGCGCCGATACGGGCACGTGGGCCCGCAATCACAACTGTGAGGACTGGCTGGTAGACCTGAGCGATATCGTGCCCTGACCTGACAGGGGAAGAGGGGAAAAGGGGATCGAAGCGGCAAGTAACCCTGTCTACCTGGTGACCGAATGGGATATCCATGAGCCCTCCGCATTGCCTCTTGCAGGGCAGTGTGAAGGGCTTCTCTGTGCCTGTCCTCTCCCACGCACCCGGCAAGAGTGCGCAAGGCAGCGTGCCCCAGGAGAACTGCCCTGATGCCGGGCATGGACCTTGACGCCGGCAGGATGTAGATGTATGCTGTAGATGTAATGAGCAGGAGGTGAGCGATGGCGAAAAAGCTATACCGCACCCAGGTGCTGCTGGAGCCGGAGCAACACAAGGCCCTGGCGGCCATCGCGCAGCGGCAGGGGAGCAGCGTCTCCAAGGTCATGCGGGAGATTGTGGAGCAGTACCTGGTGGAGCAGGATGCGGAGCTGGAGCAGCAGCTGGCAGCGCTGGATCGGATTCGGGAGCACCGAGATGCGATACTGGCGCGCAGGGGTGGCGAGCCCATCGACATCGACGTGGTTGCGCTCATCAACCAGATGAGGGAAGAGAGGGACCAGGAGATCCACGATGCCATCTTCGGTGATCGTGATTGATGCGAACCTCGCCGTGCAGGCCGTTGTGCCCGGGCCTTTGGCCGTGGCTGCCAGCCTGTTCGCTGATTGGCGGCTGAGCAAGAGCAGGCTCGTGGCCCCCGACCCCTGGCTTGCCGAGGCGCTCAGTGCGGTGCGCGGTTTGGTCTTCGCCAGAGCGCTCTCACGCGATGAGGGGTTGGTCGCGGTCGATGATCTATTTGCCCTGGGCGTAGAACTGGCTCCCCTGACCCTCTGGCTCTGCCGCAGCGCCCTGTCGTGGGCCGAGCGCCTGGGCCAGGCCAAGGTGTACGACAGCCTCTACCTGGCGCTGGCCGAGCAGCTCCAGGCCGAGTTCTGGACGGCCGACCGCCGGCTCGCCAACCGTGCACAAAAGCTTGGTGCAGATTGGGTGCACGTGGCCGAGTAGCTGGTTGAGTAGTAAGGGTTTCACGCGGAGGCGCGGAGAACGCGGAGAGAGCTCTCTCCGCGTTCTCCGCGCCTCCGCGTGAAACCCGATTGCTACCGGACCAGCGTGATCTCCAGCACATCGCCTGCGGCCAGGTCGAGGCCGGGGCCGAAGGCGATACCATCCTGCACCAGCGCCGCCGACGCCTCCCGGCCGTTGAGGCGGGCGCTGACCCCCTGCGCCCCGGCCGTGTCTGCGCCCAGCTCCTGCAGGTGGAGGGAGCCATACTCCAGGCGCAGCTGCAAGCGCCCCTTCTCCTGGCGATAGACGCCCCAGCCGGAATTGACTGACCAGAAGGTCTGGAAAACATCGCCTGCGAGCCGCGGGGAAAAGCCGATGTAGCCCCGGGTGAGGTCAAAACTGAACCCAGAGAGGGCCGTCAAGAGCGACCATGAGGCCAGCGACCGGGCATAGTGGCTGCCGCACTCGAACTCGTTCCAGGGGTTGCGGCGCACGCCGTCGTGGCGCTCGCGCAGGCCGCGCACGATGGCCAGCCCCTCATCCAACAGACCCTCATAGATCATGTGTGCGGCCACCTGGTACTCGATACCACACCAAACCTCATCGGAGTAGGGGAAGGGGAAGGTGGGCCGGCCGCCATGGGGCCACGAGCAGAGGAGGAGGCCCTTTTCATCATTCAGGGCATAGATGCGCTGGCAGTTGGCGTGCTCGCTGAAATCGCTCTTCCAGTTGTAGCGGAAGACGCTTGCCAGCGCTGCACGCACACGCGCAGGGTCGAAAAGGTCGCCCAGGCCGGCCAGCCGCGCCAGCCACTGGCCGATCAACTGGTCGGAGAGGCAGCCGGCGCCATACTGGTACTTGGGGTCGCCCGGTGTCTGCCCGCCCATGCTGATGGAGAGGTCAACCGGCGCCACCTGGTGCGCCTGCGGGTTGACCCGCTGCACGTAATACTCGCCATTGAAGAGCTCCGCCTCCATCTTGGCGCGGCCGCGCTCGTACACGGCGCGATACTCCTGCGCCTGTTCCACCTCGCCCAGGGCGCGGGCCATCTCCTCGGCGGCGCGCAGGGCGGCCAGGTAGAAGGAGCCCATCATCGTATTGGGGCCCCAGAACTCGATGTCGTAGGTGTTGTGCTGGATGCCCTCCATCACCCCGTCGCGGTCCACATCCCACACTTGCCAGGCGTAGGCCAGGGCGCGCTTGACTTTGGGCCACAGGCGGCGCAGCCACTCGGTATCGCCGCAGAGCTTCCAATCGCGGTAGGTCTTGACGATGCCGCCCATCTGGCCGTCAGCGGCCGGGTGAAAGCTGGAGGGTGGGCTGCCCAGGGGCAGCTGCAGGCGAAAGCCCATGCGGCCATCGGGCAGGATGTTGTAGATGTAGTCGGCATCGCGCTGCGAGCGCTCAAGCGCCGGGAAGAGAAAGGCCAGCGTCTGCGCATAGTTCCAGACGTGGGTGCACGAGCCCTCGCAGCAGCCGGATTCGGCATGGCAGCCCTCAAAGGCGTAAAAGGTGCCATCGGTCAGGCGCAGGCAGGTGGTGGATTTGAGGATCGAGGCCTGAGTAGACAGGGCGTCGAGCACATAGGGCGGCAGGGTCGAGGCGTGCAGCGCGTCGTGGAAGCGCAGTGACTCCCGGCGCAGCCGCTCCTCCTCGTGTGCTGTATAGCGCGCTACGGCGAGGGCCGAGTCGAAGCGGGTGGCATAGTGGTTCTTCCAGGCGGGCAACCCGGCCCCGGTGCGGGCCGATTCGGAGCCCGGCCCGCCCTCGCGGCCCCAGTATTTCACGAAATTGGGCCAGTGCCAGCTGATATAGAGGGGCAGGGTCCGGCTCTCGCCCGGGGCCAGGGTCACGCGCAGGCCCAGGGTGCCCACATCGCTCTGGCGGTCGGCGGAGGGGCCGTAAGTGCGCTCAGTCAGCACGCCGCGGGCTGAGAACTCGTCCCAAAAGCTCTGCAGCGAGTCGAACCAGCCGGCGCGCAGCCAGCAGCTCTGCCAGGTGAGGTCGGGCCAGGGGGTCGTGAGGGCCAGGGAACCGTAGCGCGGGTCGCTCTCGGCATAGCGCTGCGAGGTCATGACGAGGCCGCTCAGCCCCTCCTCACGCACAAAAGTGTTGACGTTCTGGCCCAATCCTGTGCCATCGAGGGGGCCGCTTTGATAGCCTACCGGGTTGAAGAGGTTGGCGGCCAGGGTAGCCTGCACCGGCCGGTCGCCGGGGTTATGCAGGCGAAAGTGGAAGATGGCCACCGGCAGGCTCGAGTCGTCGGCGTTGATGGGGATAAAGGGGTTATAAGCTTCCAGTGAGACCTGCAAGGGCAGGCGGCGATCAGCAAAATCGAGCCAGGCAAAGGGGTATTCGCCCCGGAAGGTGACGCTCTGCATATGCGGCAGGCCAGCGCCCGTGTCGCGGCGCACGCCAAAGCCCATGCCGGCAAACTCGGCCTTGCCCGAGCCGTCAAAGGGCGTTGCCGGTGGGCCCTGCAGCACCCGCGTCACCGGCGGCTCGCCCGCGCGCTGCGCCCATATCATAAAGAAAGTATAGGGCAGGGTACAGCCCTTGTTGGGGCGGTTAAAGATCTCCCAGTCAACCAGTGCCCCCGAACCCGCCAACGACACGCTCCCCGTGCCGATGCCGCCAAGGGGAAAGGCCACCTGACGGAGCGAGTCGCCCGTGTAGACGCGCTGGGGGCCCAGGGCGTAAAGCTCATCGTGGGTGTACGGAATGCGAGAGTCGGACATCAGTGATTCACCTCCATGTGACTCCAACATGGCCACAGGCCATGCAAACTGCCCCTGAGGCAGCCATCATGCAGATCGTCAGCGCTGAACGCGTTCCGACGCCGTGGTCGCCAACTCCTCGGCTACCACCATCCGGCAGTTGTTCACAACAAAGACGCCCCACATCGCTGGCAAGATAAAGACCAGCGACAGGCTGACGTAATAGGCGGCAAAGGCCAGGGCGATGATCATACTCAGCAGGCCAATGGTGTTAACGACGTAGCGGCCAGCCAGGAGCAGCGCATTGCGCAGCGCCATGCCCAGGCTCATATCGTGCAACACCAACAGCGGGATGGCATACAGCGACAAAGCCAGCACAACTAGAATGCCCAGCCCATCGGCAGCGAGTCCGCCCCAGATAATAGCCGGCACTTCAGGACGGGCCAAATTGGGCAGGGTGAGAAGCCCCGCCAGGAGCGGGAAGCTGGCAAGCAGCCCCAGCCCTACACTTCGGCGCCAGAAACGTGGCCAGGCCTGCAACATGGTGCCGATGCCCGCCCTCTTCTCGCACACAATGGCGCCCTCCAACGCCAACAAGGCGACCCAGGAAGGGGTGATGGTCAGCGCGCCAACGATCACTGCCGGAGCGAACAGGCCGACGTAGAACAAAAGGACCGCCGGCGCGCAGAGCAGGCTGAATACGCCAGCAGCCAGCAGAATCAGCGGTAGGCTATCCCACAGTTGTGAAAGGGTCAACCGCACATAGGTGTTCGGACCGGGAGTCGAGCGATCCGCCGGAAAGGCCCCATCCATAGCCCCTCCTAAACCTTGAGGCCGGTCAGGGCGATCCCCTTCAAGACGTAGCGTTGGCCGAAAAGGAACGCCACCAGCACCGGCAGGATCGAGAGCATGACGGCGGCCAAAATCTCGGCCCGACTACCGGACCCCATATAGCCGGCCAGGGTCACCAAAGCGATCGGCAGGGTCAACTTGTCCCACGAGCGCAGGAAGAGCAACGGCCCGAAAAAGTTGTTCCACTGGCCCATAAAGGTGAAAATGCCGAGCGCTGATAGCCCAGGCCCTACCAGGGGAAGCAGGATACCCCAATAGATGCGGAAAAAGCCCGCCCCGTCAATCTTGGCGGCATCGATCAACTCGCCGGGCAGGGTCAAGAAGTATTGACGCAGCAGAAAGACACCAAAGCCGCTGGTCAGAGCAGGCAGGATCAGCGACCAGTGAGAATCGATCAGGCCGAGCTGCCGGATGATGATAAAGAGGGGGATCACTGTCACCTGGCCCGGCACCAGCATGGAGGCCAGAAAGAGGAAGAACAGCACATCACGCCCACGGAACCGCAGCCGGGCGAAGGCGAAAGCAGCCATTGAGCAGGTCAGCAGTTGACCCACGGTCGCCAGCAGCCCGATCTTCAGGCTATTGATGAAAAAGAGAGGAAAGTTAATCTGCGGCGAACGCAGCACTGCCAGGTAATTCTGCCAATCCCAGGAGGTCGGCAGGAAGCTGGGCGGCAGTTCGAACGACTGGCTCGGCAAACGCAGCGAGGTCGAGAACATCCACAGGATAGGTAAAATCTCCCACACGGCTATGAGGACCATCAGAATCCAGATGATGCTCTGCCCCACAAGCCCCAACAACGAAAGCCCGCGCAGAGCGCTGTGGCGCGTCTTTACCGGCGCGCGATCGGTTTGTGCAGCACTGGCCATTACAAGCAACCTCCCCTGTACGTCAATCGTAGTAGACCCATTTCCGGCCAGCCCAGAATTGGATGAGCGTCAGAGTGACCAGGATGATGAGCAACGACAAGGATATCGTGGCGGCATAACCAAACTCAAAGGCCTTGAAGCCCACCTCGTAGATGTACATGGCGATCGTGCGCGAGGCATCGCCCGGGCCGCCGCTGGTGAGGACATAGGCATTGTCAAAGATCTGGAAGGCGCCGATGGAGCTAATGATCAGACAAAAAAAGGCTGTCGGGGTGATGAGCGGCAGGGTGATGTGGCGCACCAGTTGCCAGCGACTGGCCCCATCGATCTTGGCTGCCTCGTACAGCGTGTCGGGGATGCTCTGCAGGCCCGCCAAGTAGAGGACCATCAGGTAGCCACAGCTCTTCCAGACATCGTACATGATCACCGAGCGGATCGCCCATTGCGGGTCGCTCAGAAACGAGATGGGGGCAATGCCCAGTTGGGCCAGCAGCCAGTTCATGATACCGCGATCCCTGGTCAGGATAAAGTGCCACACCATGGCCAGGGAGGCGGTAGTCGTCATTACCGGGAAGAAGTAGACCGTCCTAAAGATGTACTGGAGTACTTTGCCAATGCTGCGTTTGACCCCCATAGCCAGGAGTAGGCCAATGACGTTATTGCCTGCCACGGCCCCAACAGTGATCAGGACCGAGTTGGAGTAACAGGTCCACAGCCGATTGTCGGAGAACAGGTGCGTCAAGTTGGCCAGACCGATCCACTTCGGTGGCTCCAGGGCCGGATACTCGGTAAAGAGCAGGGCTAGGGCGCCGATAATGGGGATGATCATAAAGATGACCAAGCAGAGGACGGCAGGCAGCGAGAACAAGTAACCGCTGAGGCTCTCCTGCAGGCGCGAAGACACTCTGACGCGCACATTAGCCGTGCCGGATTGGGACATCTGGGCGTTCCTCCTGGATTCACACGATGTAACGCGAAAGGGAACGTTCACCGTCTATGCGCGGTCTCCTGGAGGTCTTACCCTCCAGGAGACCGCGCATAGACGCCATGCTCAGCTTATCACGACTTTTTGAGCTTGTCCATTTCGGCCTGCAGCTCCTTGTGGGCACCGGCGCAGGCTTCCGCCACGGTGATTTTGCCAGTCCAGATCTGCGAGTACCAACGCTGCAACAGGGGATCGATCACGTTAAAGTTGGGCGGCGAAGGGACAAAGTCGGCATAATCCAGCGACTGGTAGTAGATGCTCAGGTCGGCCGGTGATGGCTTGGCCCGGTCCATCTCCTTGGCCGAGGTCTCGATTGAGCGCCGGGCCATCGGGGAGCCATTCTCCAGGGCATATGCGGCCATGTACTCAGGCCCATTGATCAGTTTGAGCACTTCCCATGACGCATCCGGATCGCGCGCCATAGTCGCAATGCCATCGCCGCCGACGCCCACCACTGTCTTGAGGGGGCCGGCCTTATGCGGGTAGTACTGGAGCTTATAGTCGTAGAATTTGTTGTTGTTGCCGGAAGCGATGCACCAACCGCCGCACCCTCTCATGACCAGGTGGCCCGACTCGAAATTGCCCTCTTCGTCCCAGCCATCGGGGTTCGGAGAGACCTTGTACTTGAGGATGAGATCCTGCAGGAACTGCAACGTCTCCGCCACCTTGGGATCATCCATGTTGGAATCGGTCCAGTTGTTCTTCAGGGTCGAAGTGTTGTTGTTAAAGAACCAGGGGGCCATGCCAAACTGCGTATACCAGAAAGAGAAGGCATAGCGGTCGTTGGCCGTGCCCTGGACGTCGGCCAGCGCCTTGCAGTCGGCGACAAAGTCATCCCAGGTCCAATCCTTGCCGGGCTCCGGCACCCCCTGACTGGCAAAGATCTTATAGTTGTACCACATGACCATGTTGTTCCAGTCGCTGGGGAGCTCCATCTGCTGGCCCTTCCAGTTCAAGGCCTTCATCAACGTCGGATGGATATCTTTGTCGATATCGGCCTTGTAGGCAGAATCCTTCTCAAGGAAGGGATCCAAGGGCCGCAAGATCTTCTTCTCGGTCAGCAGGGCCACACCTTCGATGGCGATGTGGATCAAGTCGATGCCCTCGCCGCCAGCAATGCGGGTAATGACGTTATCCGCAAACGTATCCCACCCGCTGCCGAACGGGGTCAGGTCCACGGTCAGATCGATATCCGGCAGCTTCTGCTGGACAAGTGGTACCAGGACTTTCTGCATAGGCTCCAGATCGCCGGATGCGGTGTAGTGGACTTTGGTTCTGCCCTTCGGGCCGGGCGTGGCGGTCACGACCTCCTTGATGACCTGGGGCGTGGCCGTCGGCTCAGCATTGGCCCCTGTGGCTGCCGGGCTGGTTGGAGCTGCCTGCGGCGCGCAGGCGGCCAACACCAGCCCGGTGCCGGCCAAAGCCGCGCCTCTCAGAAACTGCCGTCTGGAGACCTTGTGTGGGGCTTGCAGCTCATCTGTACCTGACATACTGTTGACCTCCTTCATGCTATGCTGGATGACCTGTACCTGCCGCTCCCACTACACTACAGTGATCTGCTCACCACCTCCTTCGGTCAGCGGATCATGGTGCACTTGCTCGCACCAGGCGCAACAGGAGAACACTGAAGCATGGCGGGTGCCGAGGCTCATGGTGTATCCATTGGGACGCTGTTGTCAGCAACCACTCCTACTCCTATAATAGAATAATAGCATGGAATCTGGGTCAGGTGGGGCGAGATGAGGACAGAAAGCGGCCAGGAAGTGAGTGAGCTGACACGCGAAGAGTTCATCAAGTATCTGCACGAGGGGCTGAGCCATCTCCATGATCCCGGTCGTCTGCGGCGCAGCCGGTTGGCGATCCTCTTAGGCGTCGCCAACCGGCTGGATACCTCTTTGGCCCTGCGCAACATCCTGATCGACGCCATCGAGTCCCTCAAGCCCAGGGGTGATGAATCGTCTTCCTCGTGTGCCTGGCAGATGCACGATGCCCTTTACTGCTGTTATGTGCAGCGGTTGAGTCAGCGCATCGTCGCTGACCAATTGGCTGTGAGCCCGCGCCAACTGAGGCGTGAGCAGCGCGTCGCCCTGGAGGTGCTGGCGGATCATCTCTGCCAGCAGTTCGAGCTGGCCAGCCAACTGCAAGGAGGCTGGGCCGGCGGCACAAAACCTGGGCCGACAGCCCCTGCTGCAGCGCTCTCGCTTTCAGGTGAGGATCTGGCTTGGCTGAAGGATGTGCTGCCCGAAAAGCCTACGGATTTGGCTGAGACCATGCCCTCAGTCGTCGACCTGGTGCAGCCCTTGCTTGCTCAGCACCGAGTCTGCCTGGATATCCAGACCCCTGAGGGGCTCCCGAAACTGGCCGTGCACCCGGTAGCCCTGAGCCAGATACTGCTCAACCTGCTGAGCCTGGCTATCCCCCAGGTACACGACTGCCAGCTTCTGATCTCTGCCAGGGCCGTCGAGTGGGCAGTGCAGATCGACTTGCTGGGCCAGCGTCAAACCGCCCGTCGACAGGCCCTCGTTGATGATGACCTGGCCAGTCTGGAGATGGCCTGCCAAATCGCCGAGATCTGTGCGGGCAAGATAAGCGTCTCGGAAGAAGATGAGGCATTCTTCAGAGCGGCAGCAACCCTGCCGGCCCTTGGCAGCCTGCCCGTGCTCATCATTGATGACAATGCAGATGCCCTGCAGCTCATGCAACGCTTTGCTGCGGGCACACGCTACCGACCCATTGTCACACGGGATCCAGAGCATGCCCTGGAACTGGCAGCGAGTCTGCATCCCAAAATCATCGTGCTGGACGTGATGATGCCTCAGGTCGATGGGTGGAAGGTTCTGGGGCGCCTTCGCCAACACCCGCACACAGGGCACATCCCCCTGATCGTCTGCACCATCTTGCCGCAGGAGGCGCTAGCTCTCTCTTTGGGAGCCGATGGCTTTGTGCGCAAACCGATCACCCGGCAGTCGCTGTTGGCTGCCCTCGATGGCCAGGTCGCACGGATGGCGACAGGGCCTCGCTGATCGCCTGAATACAGTTCAGAAGTTGTTGCGCAGAGGGTGCACCCGCATGAGAGACGGCAAGCGCCCCGCCGAGGATGAGCTCTCCCGCCGGATCCCGCGACGAGATTACAATGACCGGGATGCCCTGGATGGCGGCATCCGCGGCCTTTTCCCGCAGTATCTGAAAGCCATCCATTTCTGGCATGATCAGGTCGAGCAACATCACGTCGGGCCGGCGTTCCCGCAGCAGGTCAAGCGCGCGCTGCCCATTGGTCGCCTGCAGGATGCGATAACCACACGGTGCGGCGGAGATCATGCGAGCAAAGAGTTGCAGGATTTCTGGCTCGTCATCGACCAGCAGCACGGTCTTCGCGCCTCCCGGCAGCTTCGCCAGGGCCGAAAGCAGCGTGTCACGGGCAACCGGCTTGACCAGGTACTGCACCACGCCAAGGCGCTTGGCGGCCTCCTCAGGTCCCGGCACCCAACAACTGATAGCCGGCGCATCATAGGGCAAGCGCGATAGATGCCGCAACGCAAGGGGTATCTCCCCATTGGGGGCGTTCACGATGAGCGCTCGGGCCGGGGAGCGGCCCAACTCACGGAGGGCATCTTCACCGCTCCGTACCGCAATAACTTCGACACCATCGAGATAGCGGCCAAAGAGCCGCTGCAGTGCATCTCCCTGCTCCAAGATAACAAAGCGGGGAACTAGAACAGGCACAGGTGCTTTGGAGCGCCGGGTACGCGCCTCGTACTCTTGATAGGGGCTGAACCAGCGCGACACATCATCCCCCGCAACGGGCGGGGGGGTCGTCAGCGGCAGGCTGAAGTGGAAAACCGTGCCCAGGCCGACCTTGCTCTCCAACCACATCTTGCCCCCGTGCATTTCCACAAACTGTCTGCTGATGGCCAACCCCAAACCACTTCCTCCCTGGCGCCCCTCGGCATTTCCCAGCTGCTGGAAAGGCTGAAACAGCCTCTTCTGCTCCTCTTCAGAGATGCCTGGCCCGGTATCGGCGACGCTGACGACGACGCTGTTGCCATCCTGCCGGACCTGAACGTACACTCCGCCGCGTTGCGTTAGTCGCCCCGCATTGCTTAGCAGGTTCAGCACAACCTGGCGGACCCGCGTGCCATCGCAGAAAACCTGGGGCAGGTCTCGTGGGATCTTGGTTTCGAGGTATAACCCCTTTGACCTGAAGAGTGCCTGCGTGGCCACCACGGCTTCGTCTATGATAGCCTGCACCGACACCCATTCCTTGCTCAGCGCCATGCGGCCCGCTTCCACCTGACTCAGGTCGAGCACGTCATCCACGAGCTTGGCCAGGTGTTGGCTGTTGCGTTGGATAGCTGCGATATCCGCCAGGAGAGCTGGCGGCAGCTTGACGCCATAGACCTGAGGTGATTCCGTGATCATCTCGCTAAAGCCGATGATCATGTTCAGGGGCGTCCGGAGCTCATGGCTTACATTGGCCACAAACTCTTCCTTGGTCTGGCGCGCTTCCTCGGCCACCTGATACATGGCTCGGAGCCGGTCAGATAAGCGGGCCAGCCCGCGGTTGGCCAGGATCAAATCCTGTTGAATCTGCTTGATCTCCAAGCGTTGATCTCGGGCCTCCTCCACTTTCTGCTGGGCCTGATGGAAGCTGAAGAGCGACCATTGCGTGACTGTGAGAAGCGATGATGTGGATACCCAGCCCATTATGCCCATAAATGCCCCAGCGCCAGTGACGACCATACTCAGGGCGGGAGGTAAGGTTGGCGCAATCGGGTTCCGGGATACCCACCATACCAGAGCGATGATCGCGCCTTCTGCGATGAGACCGGCTTGCCAACCCAGGGTGATCGTAGCGGTAAGCGGAAGCACTGCGTAAAGAAAGACTATATCCGGCTCACGAGCCAGATACACGGACAGCGTAATGGCCATCGCCAATCCGACTTGCCACACTGTCTGAGCCCCAATGAATGATCTCTGGAGAAGCCAAAGGACAAATATGGAGAGCGCCGTCAGCCCCGCTACGATCGGGAAAAAGCTGACAATGAGCTTATCCGGGAGAACCTCCGTAGCTACCACATACCAGCCGATGCAGACACCCGTCTCAAGCAAGATAAGCGTGCGCGCAGCAGACTGAAGTAAATCGCCACTTGATGAGACGAATGCAGGATCAACTCTCGATGCTCGAAGAACAGACAGCATGGGGCCTCCAGATTGCTTCTCAGATGGGTCATCCGTGCTGCAGCCATATGCCGCCTCCACACATTCTTTTCCTCCCAGCTGGACCCAACCTGAAAGCTGGGCTTCATCAGGACCTCCAGAGAGCCCACGTCGGATGCGGGCGTCTGCCGGGGCGGGATCTCGAAGCAAGGGCTCATGCCGTGGCCGCTCCCTCGCTTTGCAGGGCCTGCAGGACGGCGCTGCCATCGAGCGATTCGTGCTCCAACAGCTCGTGCGCCAGGCTATCCAGGGCGCCCCGGTGCTCGCTGAGCAGCGCCTGCGCCCGTTCGTACTGCTCGGTGATGATGCGCTGCACCTCGGCATCGATGACTTGCAGGGTCTCGGGGCTGAGGAAGCTGTTATCTTGCATGGCGCCGCCCAGGTATTGGTACTGCTGCCCGGCATAGCGGACGGAGCCCAGCTTCCGGCTCATGCCGAACTCGGTGACCATGCGGCGGGCCAGATCGCTGGCGTGCTCGATGTCGTCGGAGGCGCCGGTGCTGATGGTGCCCAACACCACCTGTTCGGCGGCGCGGCCGCCCAGCATGACGGCGATGCGGTCCTCCAGCTCGGCCTCAGTGAGCAGATAGCGATCCTCCGTCGGCATCTGCAGGGTATAACCCAGGGCGCCGCGGCCGCGCGGGATGATGCTGATCTTGGCCACCGGGTCGGCATGGGGCGCCAGATGGGCGACCAGGGCATGGCCCGATTCGTGGTAGGCCACAGACCGCCGCTCCTGCTCGTTCATCACGCGCGTCTTGCGCTCCAGGCCGGCCACCACGCGCTCGATGGCCGCCTCGAAATCGGCAACGGTCACGGCTGGCGCGTTGCGTCGCGCCGCCAAAAGCGCCGCCTCATTCACCACGTTGGCCAGGTCGGCGCCGCTGAACCCGGGGGTGATACGCGCCGCCCGCTCGAGGTCGAAATCATCACTCAGCTTGATGTGGCGGGTGTGGATCTTGAGGATCTGAATACGCCCGATCAGATCAGGGTTATCGACGGCGATCTGGCGGTCAAAGCGGCCGGCGCGCAGCAGGGCCGGGTCCAACACCTCCGGCCGGTTGGTGGCCGCCATGATGATCACCGGGTTCTGGACATCGGCCTTGAAACCGTCGATCTCGGCCAGAAGCTGGTTCAGGGTCTGTTCGCGCTCGTCATTGGCGTTCAGGCGCACAGCGCCGGCCCGGCTCTGACCGATGGCATCGATCTCATCAATAAAGATGATTGCGGGGGCCACCTGGCGCGCCTGCTCAAAGAGGTCGCGCACACGGGCCGCACCAACGCCCACAAACATCTCCACAAACTCGGAGCCGCTCGTCTCGAAAAAGGGCACCTGGGCCTCACCAGCGCAGGCCTTGGCCAGCAGAGTCTTGCCGGTGCCGGGAGGGCCCACCAGCAGCACGCCTTTGGGGATGCGTCCGCCCAGCCGGGCAAAGCTCTGTGGCGCCTTGAGAAACTGGATCACTTCCTGTAGCTCGGCAATGGCCTCATCGGCGCCGCCCACATCCTTAAAAGTGACCCCCACATCCTCCGGTTTGACTTTGGTAGCCGTGCTCTTGCCCACACCGAGGACACCGCTCAGGCCACCAACTCCGCTACCCATCCGGCGATAGGCAAAATACCAGAACCCTGCCAGCAGCCCCATGGGCAACACATAGGAGAGCAGGATGGCGCCCAGAGGGCTGGCGGGAGGCTGAATGCTGTATTGCACACCCGCTGCATCGAGCTCATCGATCAACTTGGGATCCCCATTATTAGCTGGCGATACGGTGTAGAATGGCGTCGGCGTGTCGCCCGTGCTTTTGAGCAGGCCGTGGATCTGGCCGTCGCCCAGCGTCACCTGGCTCACCTGGCCAGCTTTGAGTTTGGCTTTAAAGTCGCTGTAGGGAATCTCCATGGCGCTCTTGGCGAGGGGAGCTAACACAAACTCCTGAAAGATCCACAGCAGGATCAGGCTGGCGATCAGGTAGGTCACGCTAAAGTGCAACTGCCTCCGGCGATGCTGCCGGCGGTCAGCATCCTGCCTGGGATTGCGATCAGAGTCTCGCTTACCGTCCATCGTTGTCCCCTTTCATGCAGCGGAGAATGAGCGCCCACTCTGCTCCTTCCGATTATACCAACAATAGACCGCAGAGGCAATAGAATTGCGGCCTTGGGGGGTAGGGCCTTTGACGTCTTCTTCCCACCGTGCTACACTCGTCCTGGCTGCTCAACTTGCCCCCCCTTACCGGGCTCTATCACGCCGCTGTGCGCGAGACGTCTATCCGCACCATTGGCCTCTGCCAGGAGCTGACCCATTTCGCCTCGCGCCTTTCAGGCCTGCCCGGCGCGCCGGAAGAGGAGATTCGCTTCAAAACATTGGGTATCACAGAGTACGTATCATCGCACTTGTGGTATAATTCATCCATACCTCTTTCCTCGCAGCATGGCTCTGGTCAGAAAGGAAACCCTCACATGTACTACGGTGCCGACTACTATCCCGAGCATTGGCCTGAGGAGCGTTGGCCCCTGGACGCCGAGATGATGGCGGAGGCGGGGCTCAACATTGTGCGCCTGGCCGAGTTCGCCTGGGCCAAGCTGGAGCCGGAGCGCGGCCGTTTTGATTTCGATTGGCTGGACCGGGCGATCGCCGCCCTGGCCGCGCGCGACATCCACGTAGTGCTGGGTACGCCTACGGCTGCGCCGCCGGCCTGGTTGGTGCGAGAAAACCCGGAGGTGCTGCGGGTACGCGCCGATGGAAGGCGCGTGCATTTCGGCTTTCGGCGCAGTGTCTGCCTGGTTTCCGAGACCTACCGCGCCCATTCGCAGCGCATTGTGCAGGCCATGGCCGAGCACTATCGCGACAACCCGGCGGTCGTCGGCTGGCAGATCGATAACGAGTTCGGCTGCCACGATTCGGCGCGCTGCTATTGTGACGAGTGTCGGCGAGCTTTCCAGGCGTGGTTGCGTGAACGCTATGGCAGCCTCGAGGCGCTCAATCGCGCCTGGGGTACAGTCTTTTGGAGCCAGACCTATACCGACTGGCAGGATATCCCGCTTCCCTATGCGGATGTAGAGCAGCCCAACCCAGGCCTGGCGCTGGATTACCGCCGTTTTGCCTCCGACGCCAATGTGGCCTATCAGCGTTTGCAGGTAGAGATCCTGCGCCGCCTGTGCCCGGGCCATTTTGTGACCCACAACTTTATGGCCGGCCAGTTCCAGGAGCTGAACTATTTCGACCTGGCGCGAGACCTGGATTTCGTCTCGTGGGATAACTATCCCGACCTGCGGCGCAGCGACCCGGCGCAACTGGCCTTTAACCACACCTGCATCCGCGGCTGGAAGGGCCAGAGCTTCTGGGTCATGGAGGAGGAAGCCGGCCCCCCGGGCAATACGGTCATCGGGCCGTCGCCACGGCCCGGCGATATCCGCCTGTGGACCTATCAGGCCATCGCCCACGGGGCCGATGCGATTGTTTACTTTCGCTGGCGCACCTGCCGCTTTGGCGCCGAGGAGTACTGGCACGGTATCCTCGATCACGACGGCAAGCCGCGTCGCCGCTACTGTGAAGTGCAGCAGATGGGCCGCGAGTTGGAGCGGGTGGGCGACGAGATCGTCGGTGCGGAAGTGCGCTCACAGGTCGCCATCGTCTTTGATTGGGATGCGGCTTTTGCTCTGCAGGCGCAGCCGAACAACCCCGACCTGAACTATATCGATCACCTGCGGCGCTATTTCACCGAACTGCACCGCCGGAATGTGTCGGTAGATATCATCCCCTGGAACGCTGACCTGCGGCACTATAAGCTGGTGCTGGCGCCCATGTTCCACGTCCTGCCGCCCGAGGCTGCGGCCCACTTTGAAAAGTATGTTGACAAAGGGGGCACGATCCTCTTTGATGTGCGCACGGGCGTCAAAGAAGCGTGCAACCAGGCGGTCGACATGCCGCTGCCCGGGCTGGTAGCCGACCTGTGCGGCGTGACGGTGGCAGAGTACGACTCGCTCCCCCGCGGCCTGCGGGTGCCGCTGCTGATTGATGCTGACCCCAGCACGGCCGCTGCGCCAGAGGGGCAGGTCTGGTGTGATGTGCTGGCTCTGCAGGGCGCCAAAGTGATCGCGCGCTACGGCGGGCAGTACTATGCCTGCCGGCCCGCGGTGGCCATCAACACGCACGGGCGTGGGCGCGCCGTCTATGTGGGCACGGTGGGCGACGCCGCCTTTTACGAGCGCCTGCTCGGGTGGCTGCTCGAGACGGTGGACGTGCGCCCCCTGCTGGAGACCCCAGCCGGCGTGGAGGCGATGGCCCGCTGGCAGGGCACACAGAGGATGCTCTTTGTCCTTAACCATACCGACAGCCCACAGACGGTCACCCTGCCAGCTGAGCACAGGGACCTCCTCAGCGGCCAGGTGCTGCATGGCGCCGCGACCCTCGGCCCGAAGGATGTGTGGATCCTGATCTGAGGGGGGCGCGCACGATTCGGTTTTTGCCAGAATCGTGGCGTTGTGATAGAATGCCCGTTTGTGCCCGGTAGGGCACAACGCAGGACGAAAACGGATCTCACGGCAAAGAGCCTGCCTTGAGCCAAGAGGCGCTGCGAAGAGCGGGAGAAAGAGATCCTTGCGCGTTCTTTGCGCTCTTGGTGGCTCCGCACCTCTGTTTTCAGTTCATGGTGCACGATGAGGGTGCCAGGAGGGGAAGATCCCATTCCTGGGCCCTCTTTTTACGCGTGCCGGCGACATTCACCCTTTACGACTGCCCAAAGGAGGCCCCGCCGTGAACAAACCGGCCGTACCGGGCTATCTGCCCGAAATTGTCTCCCCGCCGGGAGCAGCAAGAGCCTATCCGTAGAGTTGATTCACCGCACTCTCGGATAGGCTCTTTTTTTCAGCCCCAGGCTGCCCCTGCTCTTGGGTGGAGGGCCAAGCGGGCAGTGAGTGGGTTACCATGGTATTATCTGGAAAGGAGATATCCGTGAGCTGGTTGAGCAAGGTTTGGGGCAAAGATACCGATCTGATCGTTGGGGTCATGCCCCATCAAACCATGGGTTTCTGGCGGTCGCTGTGGCAGGCGCTGCAACACCTGCTGACTGCCGCCGGCGCCAATATCCTGGGCCCCATCTTGATGCACCTGGACCCCGGCATGGCGCTGTTCACCTCCGGCATCGGAACGCTGATCTACAACCGCTTTGTCGGCGTTCCAGCCTACATGGGCACTTCGTTTTCCTATATCGCCGTCATTGCTTATGTAATGACCTCCCCCTGGGGAAGCCAGAATATGGTGGCGGGCGGCATCATTGTCGCCGGCCTGACCACGATGCTTGTGGGGGTGATCGTCAAGCTCGTCGGCTACCGTTGGGTCAACGTCCTGATTCGGCCGGCCGTTTGGGCCATGGTCGTCATCGCCATTGGGCTCATATTGGGCCCAACCGCCTTTGGCTCCGCGATCCAGCAGCCCACCCTGGCGATTGTGACCTTTGTCCTGGGCGTGATTTTCGCCACCATGTTCAAGAAGGATAGTCTCTTCAGCGCCCTGCCCATCCTGCTGGCCATGATCGCTTCCTACGCCGTGGCGTTGTTCATGGGTCAGGTGAACCTCGCCCCAGTGGAAGCCGCGCCCTGGTTCACTCTCCCCCGCTTTGTCGTACCCGTGTTCGACGTACGCGTCTGCCTGCCGATGGCCCTGGTAACACTGACCGCGGTGATCATGGAACACATCGGCCACCTCAAAGGCATGAGCAGTATCGTGGGCGCCGAAAATTACGACGAGCGGATGGCCAGGAGCCTCTTCTTTGACGGCGTGTCCAACGCCCTGTCCTGGTCGGGCACGCCCAGCGTGACCTATGGCGAGAACATGGGCGTGTTCGCGATCACGCGCGTGTTCAGCCTCAAGGTCATGTACCTGGCCGGCGGCATTGCGGTCCTCGCTGGCTTTCTGGGCAAGCTTTCCCCGCTGATCTCCTCCATACCGTCCGGCGTGCTGGGCGGGGCCACCTTCCTCCTGTTCGGTATGATCGCCTGGGCAGGGTTCCGGCTGTTTACAGTGGAGGGTGAGGGCAGAATCGATTTGAGCGACCGCAAGAACCAGGTCATCGTCGCTGCCATGGGTACCATGATGGTTGTCGGCACAACTGTCGATTACCTGCGCACGGCGCTGGCTGGCATCACGCCTGAGGACCTGGCCTCGTCGCCGGCTTCGGTCGCCACAGCGGTCAAGAGCCTGCAGTTCCTTTGCCACAGCCTGCGCATTGGCAACTCGGAGATCCCGGCCCTCGTTGCCGTCGCCCTGCTGGGGATTGCCATGAACGTGGTGCTCAACTTCCGCGAGATCCTGGGTGAGTTCCGCAAAAAGCCCGTCGCCGAGGCTGTCACGAGCGAAGCGGTCGCCGGCAAGTAAGCTGCCGGAACACGCGGTGCGGGGGGAGACGCCACCCATCTCCCTTCCTCCAGCCACACAAGCCCTGAAGAAGCAGGGGTAGGATCTTCTTCCTACCCCTGCTTTGTTGTGCGTCCCTATGCGCTACCTGGTCCGCACGGTCGCTGGCGCGCTTGACCAGGTCGGTCAGACCCAGGCCGAACTCGGGCATGCGCGCATCATCCTCACAGGTGAAGGGCGCTGCGGCCTCGGCTTGCTCTTCGGCTTGACCAGGGAAAGCAGCAAAGGTATAGTGGTTTACTGAAGGAGGCCTGTTCGATGGCTGATCTTTTGCGGATCGCGCGGGCCCTCCGGCCTGCGTTGTCGGTGCGCACGCTCCAGGGCCAGCCGCTGATGGTGGGCGAGCGCCAGATCACCCCGATCGCGCGCTCGGTCTGCCTCACGGTAGGCGTGCCGCACGGTCCTCT